>Ga0315285_10000779_pt1 | contig 33144 bp, 29 predicted proteins | sample YL17G09_36_MG_FD_203698 | JGI IMG/M metagenome (GOLD analysis project Ga0315285, IMG submission 203698) | Sediment microbial communities from Yellowstone Lake, YNP, Wyoming, USA - YL17G09_36 | ecosystem: Environmental > Aquatic > Freshwater > Lake > Sediment | place: USA: Wyoming | collected...
GGCAGGGCGCGCTCCTTGAACAGGCCCAGTTGCGCCCCGATGCTTTCCTGGCTTTCGCCCTCCAGCACCTTGAGCGAGAGCGAGAGTTTGGTCACTTCCACGGCCTGGGGGTCAATATCCACGCCGTAAATATTGCCCAGTAAAATACGCTTCTTTTCGGAAGTGGTGAGTCTCCAGTCGCCGCCCTGGGCTTGATAAATGGCAGGGACTTTCCCCTTTGCCCATTTTTCCGGCTCATGCTCGGAATACCACTTCGTATGCCAGTCCAGTAAATACTGAAATGCACCTAACAGGAATGAGCCAGACCCGCAGGCCGGGTCAAGGATTTTGAGACTGGCAGTCTCGCGCGGCGTCTTGCCCTCAAGAAGTTTACCGACGGTATTCTTGACGATGTAATTAACGATATACGTCGGCGTGTAGTACACGCCTCCCGCCTTGCGGACTTCGGGTTTTTCCTCAACCTTGGCCTGATGTCCGGCGGTGAGCCGGATGACTTTCCCCAGAAAACGCTCGTACACCTGGCCCAGAATGTCGGCGGGGATTTCCCGGAAAACATACGGGCTGGGATAATACAGGCCGCCGATGATTTCTTTCAGCGCCTTGTCGTCAATCGCCAGCCGCAGGGTCAGATCGTCCGGGCGGCTGGATTGTCCCTTTTCTTCGGCGAAGTGGAACAGGCCGGAGTTATAGCGATTGTCCGCCTGGCGAAACAACTGGCACAGGCGTTCGTATACATGATCTCCCTCAAGTAATTCTTGTAACTGGTCCTCACGTTCGATGCCCCTATCTTCACAGATGCGCAGGAAAACGATCCGGTCAATGGTCATTTGCACGGCGTAGTTCAATTCGCGTACGTGCAGGTCGGGGTTGCGCAGGGCAATCATGCGCGCCAGGAGGTCGCGCCAGTGTTCGATCTCTTCCAGGAAAGCGTCGTCCACTTCCGTCGTGCCCTTCTTGCCTTTGAGACCTTCGGCGTATTGGTCAAACGAACCTTTTAGCACCGCCTCCCGCGAAAAGATAACCTCGATCTCATCCCATTTTGTCAGGTAATCTTTGTAATTCAAAAGCATGACCCGTCCGGTCGCGGTGCTGTCGCTTTTATCTGGTTTACTCCGGCTTTCGTAAACCGCAAATTCCTCGAAGTCAGTCAGAACGCTCAAGGGCAATTTAGCAGACCAGGCATACCGTCTCAACTGGAAAGCGGGATAAACATCGTATTGGATATTGATGGCCGGTTTCTTGGCTTCGACGAAAAACTTGCGCGTCCCCCCGATACGGAAAGCATAATCCGGGCCCTTGGTTGCCCCTTCCACTTCCAATGAATCTTCGTGAATTACATCCTTATAGGCCTCGGCATATCCTTGCTTGTTGAAAACATCCCAACCCAGCGCCTCCAAGAACGGGTCCAAAAACTCGCGGCGCATTTGGGCTTCGTTATACTTGCCGGAGCGATAAGAATCGCGGTGTTCTTCGAAGCGTTTTACCAATTGCTGGATTATGTCAGGCGCGGCCATTTGCCCTCATTGTGTTCTATGCTTTGGATTGACATTTTACTCAATCCATTTTACTGCTTCTTGCATAAATATGTGAACATGCTATTATCGAATTTCTCGCAATTCATGGAATTTTGGTACAGATATTCACGCAGTACCCTGTAGGGCAAAAGCAGGGGAAAGGCAAGTGGGGCATTTTTCACCCCGTTTCCCTCAAACTGTCTTTTCTAGTAGGATCGTGAGCCGCAGGACGGGTATGCTATTCGGTTGATAATGTGCAATGTTGGATATGTGGTTGAATGGAATCACACACACCCGTCAAAAAAAATCGGGTGTTCGGATGAGTGATTCCCGCGTCGCAGCAGTGGCAACCGCCATCTAAAGGGGATTATTGAAATAACACTACCTGGATGAAGCGCGAACCTGCAATTAACAAAAAACAGCCCGCCTCAAGTGGCGAGTGGTGAACCCCCAAGGGGACACCATATATATACATAATCCAAAAATGATAGGGTATTATTTGTGACTTGACACCAGTATTATCTGCCTTTATACTCAACATCTGAATATATATTCAGATGTTGATTTATGTCAAAATCGGATTCGGCCTTTCTCCTTGATGAACATACAGCCGCCCATGTGGCGGAACTCTTCCGCGCCTTCAGCGATACCAGCAGGGTCCGCATTCTGTACGCTCTGGCCATTCGGGAATTGAATGTCGGTGCGCTGGCCCAGGCGGTTGGGATCAGCGAGTCGGCCGTCTCGCACCACTTGCGCGGCCTGCGCCAAATGGGACTGGTGGTGGCGCGCCGGGAAGGCAAGGAGGTCTATTACCACATCGAAGATGAACACATCATCTCCCTGTTCGGGCAAGGCGTAAACCATGTGCGGCATGGATAGATCAGCCACCAATCATTTGCATTTATGGGCTTTGATACTGCTGGGCATCTGCGTTTGCATCCTGTCGATGCACCATATCGCCGAAGGCCTCGCGCCAGGGGTCAATCTAAGCGTGATCGAAGTTATCTACCACGGCGACTATTCTCATTCCTCGTATGAACATTACGAGGATCACTTCATTTTCCCGGTCATAAACCACCTGCAACTGGAAAGCCTTCATAAGCCTCTGATATCTCAAGAGGCGCTCAACTCATCATCCTATTCGGTCTCTCCTCTGCTTCCCCCACCGGATTTATAAATTCAATACTGGCTGTCGCTGACATTTCACCGCGACTATTCAGCCAATGCAAAACCTCCGCGCCAGTTTAACCAGGCGCGGAAAATCTTTTATCTTTGGAGTAAAAATGCAATACACCACAGAAAACAATTCAAACCATCGGACAACTGCAACCGGGTTGACAAACGCCGAGGTGCTAGCCCTGCGCAAGCAGCACGGCGAGAACCGCCTGCCGGTCGAGAAGCCCACCCCGGTCTGGGCCATCCTGTTCAGCCAGGTCAAGAGCCCGCTGGTTTACATCATCCTGGTGGCCGCGCTGGTGTCCCTGGTCGCCAAAGAATACGGCGACTTCGCCATCATCATGGCGGTGGTTGTCATCGACGTCATCCTGGGCTTCGTCCAGGAGTACCAGGCCCAGAAGACATACAATGCTCTCAAGGGTCTGCTCAAACCGACCACCACTGTCCTGCGCGATGGCGAACGGCGCGAGGTGGATGTCTGGGAACTGGTGCCCCGCGACCTGGTGCTGCTTAACGCCGGGGAGAAGGTGCCCGGCGACGGTCTGGTAATCGAGAGCACCAAACTCTCTGTAGATGAGGCCATCCTGACCGGGGAAAGCGAGCCGGTCAACAAGGCCATTGACGAACAGGCCTTCATGGGCACCACTGTCCTGACCGGGCGCGGCCTGATGCAGATCCTGCAAACCGGCTCGGCCACCGAACTGGGCAAGATCGCCACCAGCCTGCAGGAGCATGCCGAAGAGGATACCCCCCTGCAGAAACGCCTGAAGGCCTTCAGCAAGACCCTGACCTGGATCGTGGTCGGCTTCACCCTGGCCATCATGGCCACCGGCCTGATCATGGGCAGAGGGTTCCTGACCATGCTGCGCACCTCGATCATCCTGGCCATTGCAGCCGTGCCCGAGGGTCTGCTTATCGCCGTGACCGTCATCCTGGTGCTGGGCATGCGCAAGATCCTCAAGCGCAACGGCCTGGTCAAACGCCTGCTGGCAGTTGAGACACTCGGCTCGGTGACGGTCATCTGCACCGACAAGACCGGCACCCTGACCGAGGGGCGGATGCGCGTCTCGAAATCCGAGATCCTCGACCCCGAGCGCGCCCTGCAGACCATGGTCCTGTGCAACAACCTCGAGGGTCCGGTGGATATTGCCATGTGGGAGAGTGCTCGTCAGGGTCTGAACAGCGATCCTCAACAGATGGTGGACCAGTCGAAGCGGTTGGAGGAAGAGCTGTTCACCAGCGAGACCAAGTACATGATCACCGCCATTACCGGCAACCTGTTCCAAGACCAGGGCTCCAACTTCCTGAAGGGCGCTCCGGAGATCGTGCTGGGCATGTGTAAGATCGCCTCCGAAGAAAAAACCCGTTTCCTAGAGCTGGTGGACTTGTGGGCCGGCGAGGGCCTGCGCATGATCGGCCTGGCCTACCGTCCGCTCGGCAGGCTGGACGATTACAGCGGCTACACCTGGGTGGGGCTGGTGGGGATGGAAGACCCGGTGCGCGAGGGCGTGGTCGAGGCCAGCCGGTTGGCACAGAAAGCGGGCATCCAGATCAAGATGATCACCGGTGACTACCGCAAGACCGCCGAGCACATTGCCCGCAGCATTGGCTTATTGAATGAGGGTGAGCAGAGTCTGGAAGGTCCCGAAGTGGCCGCCCTGAGCGACGAACAGCTGCAGGAGCGCGTCCGCACCACGTCCGTCTTCGCCCGCATCCGCCCGCAGGACAAGTTCCGCATCGTCAAAGCGCTGCAGGCCAACGGCGAGATCACTGCCATGATCGGCGACGGCGTTAACGACGCCCCGGCCCTGCAGCGCGCCAACATCGGCGTGGTGGTGGGCTCGGCTACCGATGTGGCCAAGGAGACCGCCGACCTGATCTTGCTTGATAACAACTTCAGCACCATCGTGGCAGCCATCGAGGAAGGGCGCATCATCTTCCAGAACATCCGCAAGGTGGTGGCCTACACGCTCTCCAACTCGTTTGCCGAGGTGCTGACAATCTTCATCTCTATGATCCTGGGCTGGCCGGCTCCGCTGATCGTGGCCCAGATCCTGTGGATCCACCTGATCTGCGACGGCCCGTCCGACATCGTCCTTGGATTCGAGCCGAAGGAACACGGCATCATGGACGAAAAACCGAAGTCGCCCAAAGAACCCATCCTGAACCGCCTGGGCCTGTCGCTGATTGGCGTGATCAGCGTCTCGAGCGCCATCGCCGTTCTGTTCCTGTTCAACCATCTCTATTCCATGCATAGCAATGCGGTCGAAGGTCGCAGCATCGTCTTCGCCTCCTTCGCCATCAACTCGATGGTCTACATCTTCGCCTACAGAAGCATGCGGCAACCACTATTTCGCATGAACAAACTCAGCGCCAATAAACCGCTGGTCTGGGCGGTGCTGGCCGGGCTGGGGATGGCAATCCTGCCCTTCCTCATCCCGGGCCTGCGCAGTCTGCTCGGCCTCGTCCCGTTGACGTTCGGGGAGTGGTTGGAAGTGACTGGGATTGCCTTGGGGCTGCTGACGGTGGTTGAAATTGGCAAGTGGGTCAGCAACAAGATCCACGCCAATGATTATCCTCATCGAATTTTGGATAACGAATAATGCGACAAAAGCTTTTTGAACGTTCTCTGGAACAACATCATACCGAAGATATCAAGTACCATCTTTTTCATGACCCTCACCGCCGGGCATCTGGCCTGTCGGATATCATCCTGGGCGGTCAGGATGGGTTGGTCAACGTGCTGGGTGTCATCCTGGGCGTAGCGGCCGCCACCAGCGATCAGCGTATCGTCCTGGTCGCTGGGCTGGCGGCCACCTTTGCCGAGTCGGTCTCGATGGGGGCGGTGGCGTATACATCCACTCTGGCTGACGCCGATTTCTACGAGTCCGAGCGCGCCCGCGAGTTCCGCCACATCACCGATGTCCCGCACCTGGAGAAGAACGAGGTGGGCGAGATCTATGCAAAGAAGGGTTTCGAAGGCAAGCTTCTAGACCGGATCGTTGAAACCATCACTGCCAACGAAGATGTCTGGGTTGCGGTGATGATGGCCGAGGAGCACCAGCTCAGACCCACCGACCGGCGCCAAGCGCTGCGAGCCGCGCTGGTGGTCGGCTTCTCGGCCATTGTCGGTTCGCTGATCCCGCTGGCACCATTCGCCTTCCTGCCAGTGGCTCACAGCATGTGGGTGGCAGTTGCCATCACTGCGCTTGTTTTGTTTGGCGTAGGTGCCTACAAGGCACGTGCTATGGTCGGGCATCCGGGCAAGAGCGGGCTGGAGATGGCTGTCATCGGTATCTTGAGCGCGCTGGGCGGCTATGCGGTCGGGGTGCTGTTCAAGATTCCACCGACCCCATAAATGTTGTATGATGAGGAGGAAAATATGAGCCGTTTAGCCGTTCTGTTCCTGATGGTCATCGTTCCCGCCCTGGCCATCTGCCTGGCCCTGCTGGGACTGGAAACGCTGCACGACAATTTCCTGGGCTGGTTCCTGCTGCTGCTCGGCATCGCCTACCCGGCCGGGGGCGTTATCTATTATTTCATCCGCCGCGAACCGTTCTGGAAGTCGGTCGGCGGCGGCGAGACCGCCCGGGAAGAAAAAGGGGATCGTTCCTTCTGGCTCATCCTGCCTGGATTCCTGGCCGTCTTCTTTGCCCCGCCCATCGAACTGCTGTACCTGCCGGAGTTCCTGCCGCGTTCGCTTGGGATGCAGCTTGCCGGGTTGGTGCTCATTCTTCTTGCCGTGATGATCCGCGTCTGGGCACGCCTCCACATCCGCGGCCTGTATTCCGGGCACGTGGAAGTGCAGGCCGGTCACCAACTGGTGCAGAGCGGACCGTACCGCTTCATCCGTCACCCAGGTTATACCGGCTTGCTGCTGATGACGCTCGGGGTGGCTGTTGGCTACTCCAGCCTGATCGGGCTGATTGCCATCCCGGTCCTGCTGCTGACGGGACTGGCTTACCGGATGAAGGTCGAGGAAGGATTGCTGACCGGGCAGTTCGGCGAGGCGTATCGGATCTATGCTCGCAACACGAAGAAACTGATCCCTGGAATCTGGTGAAAGGAGAATGCCATGAAACGCGCCACCCTGGAATTTTTAGCTTGCCCTTCCTGCCTTGGCTTGTTTTGTCAGGGAGCGAAGCGACCGCGCCGCGCACCCGACTGCTTTTGAGGGTGAAGGATCTCCTCCAGACCCGCGCCTCATCCTTCCTCACCGTGCTAGAGAATCACCCCCTCTCCCCTCGCGGAGCATCCTCGAAGGGGGTCAGACCCTATTATCCTACGCTTGCGGTTTCCCGTTCGCGTGACTTCTCATGGCGGTTGCATTACTCTGCTAACATTTCAACTAGCACCGCCAGCACCTGTTTCTGCGTCGCGGTGTTGATCTGCCCGAGCTTTTTCACGAGACGGACTTTATATACTGTACGGATCTGATCCAGAACGATCTGCCCGGCTTTGCCCTGGAACTTGTACTTGACCCTGGATGGATATTCTTGCCCTCTGGTCGTCATGGGTGCGACGATCACTGTCGCGATATGGGCATTCATTTCATCCGGTGAAATGACCAGGCAGGGGCGGGTTTTTTGGATCTCACTTCCAATGCTGGGATCGAGGTTAATCAGGTAGACCTCGAAGCGCTTGACTACCATGTCCATTCTGCCTCATCCCATCGGGTTGGGCTGGTTTCATCCAACAGCCGGTCATCGCCGTGCTCGGCCATTTTGGCAAACTGTAGAGCCCAACCCAGGCGGGGGTTGTGGGCAGAACGAATGATCACCTTGTCGCCCTGGACGGTCATTTCTACTTCGTCTACCAGACCGGCTTGTTCCAGCAGCATTCGCGGAATACGGATCCCGCGCGAGTTGCCTATTTTTATAATCTTTGAACGTATCATCATATTCATCTATTCACCTCTGATGTTAGTAATTACATTGTAATCACTTTCAAGCGTTTGTCAAGTATTCATATAAATGCGTTGAAAAAGACCCTAAAGGTTTCATGGCGAGGCATAAAGTCACAGAAAGATGGCAGACCGGCAGTTCTTGAGGCAAAAATGTACTAAAAACCTTTAGGGTCTGACCTGATTTTTTGTTTTTCAACACCCTCCATAACAAGTTTCCAATTGAAGGGGTTTGGAAATACTAACATCCGCCCTCAACCCCCCCTTTGGAAAGGGCAGGGTGAGGGCTGGTTGTAATCAAATTATTCCAATCGGATCGACCGCCTCTTGCGCATTTGTTCTTCCATGATTTACCTATCCTGACTACTTTTCCCTCCTTTCCGCATCGGTGATAGAAATGTGGTGGTCTTTTGGAGGCGCTTCAAGTTCCTACGTGTTGCTTCTTATTAACCATCGCTTTTTTAGACGCCATATTTACTATTGGGGGGATATTTTATTAGTTAATAGTATATAGAAGTCTTTGAATAGTGTATGAGACAATTAAACCAAACAGGAAACTATAAAGCGTGCCAATGATGATATATTCCGCTTCCATGCGATTCGATTTATCCCTGATCTCTCCAAATCTAAATACTGATTTGGCAGCAATAAGAAATCCTATTGCCTCGGGTTGGTTTGCCAGGATAAAAATATAGATTAATGCTCGCTCTAAATGACCAATGATTCTTCCCCCGTCTTTCAATCCTCTCGCATGGATAGCGCTTAGATCGGATGACCTATCCAATTTTCCTTGTTGGCTTGTTTCAATTTGCTCTAAGAGAGGCTTCACTAATAAACCAACAATATAACCATTGACGAAAATACAAATTATGCCGCCGGTTAATACCAATAAGGATGGATAGAACCAACGCCCCATAAGCTGCAGCCAAATCACTTGCATTGGATACAAACCCTGTGACCAGATGATGTAAGATATGATAATTATTACTGCTAGATGTGCACACTGGTCAGAGATAAAAACCTTAATACTATCCTCTCGCCGCTTCGATTTTAAAAAGTCTATAAGTGCATGAAGGATAAAAATGGCAAGACTGACATGCCAGGCTTGGTATATTCCGAATAAAACATAACTGACAAAACCAACAATGAGCGAGTGCTTAAGCAGAATAATGATTCGGCTCTTCTGTTTAACATCATCTCCTGTCTGGAAAATAAAATCGCTAAATATATGCCCCGCAAATAATGGCAAAGTTATTTCATATAACATTCTAGGCATCTCGGTATCCTCAGCATATCCTCATTCAACAATTCCTGAGACTTGTAATGTGCTGTTACAAGCGCTGTAACTTGTATTAATATCTTTTAGTGGGAATTTGAGTTTACGATTTTATTGAGATTCTTTTCAAAGAAGTTTATGCCTGATTCAATTGAGTTCCATCCAGCTCTATCGAGATGTTGTGCTACTGCTTGCTGAGAAATTTTGTTTCCAAAAAGTTTATCGGCAATAGCCTTTTGTGTATATCCAAGTAAGGCACCAGAAACTACTTTTGATTGTCGTTCAGTCCAGTTCTTTACTTGTAAATCGATAAGTTTTACGATCATTTGAATGGAAGAAGCAATATCCGAGTCAAACCTGTCCGGAAAGGAGATCGTCATATAGCTTGATTTGTCCATGTTCTCCAACCCTTTCCCAGAGATGCGAAATGCTTCACCATCTCCGCTTGAAAGATTATTTGGAGGAATAAAGCTGATAAATCCGATGCCTATTGAGATACGTGTGTCGATGCGTTTGGATTCCATCCTGGATTTTAAATAAGTACGAAAGTAAAGCCCGATTCTTAGGGTGGAGGATGATTCAGCTACAACAAATTGCCAGCTGTCACCTCGAAATAAATAAGGTTGGTAAGGCACATCCCCCTGAAATTGTAAGACAATTTCTTTTGAAGTTGATTCTAAAACATCATGGAGTGTCTTCCTTTCAGAAGTTTCGAGTTTTGATGATCCTACTATGTCGCCAGTTAATACCGCAAAAATCTTGTCTTTTTCGATTTCCATAATGTATCGTCCTTTATAACCAAATGTACAAGTTATAGACCTTGTATCCACACAATACAAGCCTTAGATATTGTAATTCCGTAGGCTTAGAGGTTTTCCCTGTATCGCGCTTTAACCAATGGGTAGCGAATCGGAGCACTCTAGGGGCAGCATCCCGGATAAGGGGATCTCGCCAAGGTTACGACCATCGGTCTCCGTTTACTAGCGATCTACCAGGTCTCCCTTCGCTTATTCCATTCGAATAAAAATATTGTAGCATAAATCTAAAATACCAATTTGACCGTAGATCTCCCTGGAACCTTGCCTTAGTGGCTTCTCCCATAGATGCCTTTCACCGTATCGCCGATCCTCCTCCCCCAAAGTCGTCGGGCAGGATTCTTTCCTGCCGAAACTCTGACCCCTCTGAAGGGCGACCACAGGTCTCCCTCCCGGCTGACCCTCAAAAAACCAGCGAGAGCACATAATTCATTCCATAGGTCAACGTTCCATGTCCCCGTCCGGGATTGGATTGAGATACCCCCTCACAAGCACATGACTATGGGAGGCTGCCCGGGGAAGTATCGGTGGACCGGCGATCAGGTGTGTTCATTGCACTAGGCGCTAATAACCAATAGCCACCAGAAATCAGTGCAACACTGGCGGCGGGAGTTAGTGGGAAGGACGTACCAGGCTCACGGGGAGGGAGTTGCTGTAGCTTCAGGATAGCTGCCCGCCCCTGAGCCTTCGGGATGGACTACGATCCCCTTGGCTGTCAGAGTGGTGTTGGCTGTCTCTCGCGGTGCGATGATCGTTACCCGCGCGCCCACCACTAATAGATCGGCTCGCTCGGCAGGCAGGATCTTGGTGTCAGGAGTCAGGAGGAAAGTGTAGGTGTTGCCGTCGTGTGACAGGATTGTGATGCTGGCTCCCGGCTCATAAGCGGTTACCCAGCCTACGCGGTGTACCCGGGTTGGCTTACCCGGGATTACTACTACAGCGCGCGCCATCAGGTTGCTCCCTTGGTCGCGGATTGCCTGCACCATGGCAGTCTGGCCGGGTAGCAGGTCTTTGGTCGTTGCCTTTTTCAAGCCAGGGACCTTAATGCGTGTCTCGGGCAGTAAGCCGATGGTCACAGAATTGCCCTCTTTAAGCATCAGGGCCAGGCTGGCAGCATCCACCGCCGTGATCGTACCTTTGTAGTTCTCGTGCTTGCCGTGGAGCTTGTTTCCTTTCTCCTCAGCTTTCTGCGTGGCCACTGCACCCGGAGTTTTCAGCGCATGGGGGGTCTTCTTGGCATCAATGCTGGGGGTTGAACTGGCAAGCGTTTGCATGGAAATCAGGAGTAACCCTGTGGTTAAAGTCAGGACAATCAGGATGCGTTTCACGTTCATTGAGATTCTCCTTGTGGATCGTACACAACGGTCAGGACCAGATCGATCTCGTTACCGTATACGTCACTGGCGATGATCTCGATCACGTTTGGCCCTTCGTCGAGGATAACCGGGATCGAGAAGGATTGATCGGGACCTACGACAGAAATCTGGTCGTTGACTCCAATGACGGTCTCCGCCGGGGCTTGACCGTCAACCTTGATTTGTGCCGAAGTGACCACCTGGTCATCCTGGGGCGTAAACAGTCGCAGCCAGAGCGCTCCACTGCTGTATTCTGTGACCGTCCCTGGGGAACTTGTCGGGGAGGGCACTGGGGTTTTGCTTATGTTCGGGATTGGGGAGGGATTGGTGGTTATAGAAACGGTAATGGTCGGCTGATTGATCACCAGATTTGGAGCAGGTTGGGTAGGCCCGGCCTCAACTCCACATGCCGCAAAAGTGAGCACCATCCCTAACGATATCCCCAGCAACCCAGGCATAAGTTTTATTAATGGGACGTTCATGGTTCTATATTTGCTTTTTATTATAATACGGTTTTCAGGTGGATGCAATCACCGGTTAGTAGGGAGGTGGAGGGTTGAATAATATTTATGAAAACCTGGCTCGCTGTGGGTATCATCACCGTCCTCGCCGGCAGTACCGCCAGTTGTAGGGCATGTTATTCCCCGCTGAAACGCTGACACCGTTGACACTATCTACCAGGCATCATTTCACTTGCTCGGAGAGGGTCTTCGCGTAGCAGGCCCGCCTGTCCCCGTTTAGGGACTAGGGCGTATCCTGCCGTGTCGCTTCCCCGATTGTTTTTGAGGGTGTCGCGTCGCGTAGCACCCCCGTCTGTTACTGAGGGGGTCGCACCCCTTTGGGATTAGTCTGCAAAAACAATGCTACAAAGAACCTCCTGTTCGGCGAGGGTCTCCTGACCCCGCCGGTCTGGTGACCGAAGATCTCCTTTTGATCACCACCGCCAACCATATTAACTTATTCGAAGTTCTAGTATAAATATTGTCGCCTCTATCTATTTATCATAATCCTTCCTGGCTATCCCTGCATCTTTTCAATAACTTTCTCCTCTCTTGTCGCATCCATGTTCTTCCTCCTCATTACCCGATCCCCAATCACCGATCCCTGATTACCCAATTACCAATATCGAATAGCAAATATCGCCTATTCTAATCCCCAATCTCGAAGATCGCCTCCTCCAATCTCCAATCTAAAATCCCCAATTACCCTTCGTGTCCTTTGTGGTGAATAATTATGAAATCACCTTCACCCCCGTTACCTTCCCTCCCGTCATCTTCACCAGCTCCCACGGTTTCAGTTCGAATACCGCGTTGGGAGTCCCGGCTGCTGCCCACACTGTATCATACTGCAACAGGTCCTCGTCCAGGTATGTCTCCATCACCTGGGCATGTCCGGCTGGCGGCACACCTCCGATCGCGAAACCGGTCGCGTTGCGCACGAATTCCGGCTCAGCCCGCCCGATACTTTCCACTGCATATTGGCTGATCCGCTTCTCATCCACCCGGTTCGCACCGCTTGTCAGCACCAGCACCGGTTTACCCGTGGTTTGCCCCTTGAATATCAGCGATTTGACGATCTGCCCGACCGTGCATCCCACCCTCTCTGCCGCCTCCGCTGATGTCCGTGTACTCTCTTTGAACTCGATCACGGTGAGATCGAAACCCATCTCCCGCAATGAATCCTGCACCTTTTGAGCTGAAGGACTGAGTCCCATTTCAATAACCTCCAAATTATGTTGTCCAGGATTATCATCGATGATTTTCTTTTATTACCTCTTCATATTTATTGTTGGCCGGATCGAAGATAATGGCTTAAGATTCCTCAATTCAAATTGAATTGTCAAAATTTTTACTCATAAATGAACCTCATACCCTGCCTCCTGATTGCCTGGTTGCCAGGTACCTGTCTCTCGTGTCTTGATTATGTTCTTCTTGCTATGATCACCTCTACGGGAAGTCCCCACATCCTCTTTATCTCACTGGTGCTCAACTCTAATCCTGCCGCCTCAACCGCCTCTCGTGCCAGGATTGGACGGCAGTCCACTAATGCCGGCATATGGACGTGGAACCATTCATAAACTCGCACAGCTTGCGATTCCTCTTTCACCAGTGCCACTATGCCCAACCGGCCCCCTTTCCGTAATACACGCCAGCATTCCGTCAGTACAAGTGGTATTTCAGGCGTATCGAACAGTTCCAGAGTAAAGGACATGAATACAGCCTCAAATGCTTCATCCCTGAACGGCAGGTGAACTGCATCTCCACAGGTTAGTTCGACTGTCTTATCCAACCCTGCTTTCACGATACGCTTTCTCGCCACCTGCCTCATCCCCTCCGAAATATCTATCCCAAACACTTTCCCGCCTGGACTGACGGTTCGCCCAAACTTTATCAATGCCTGCCCGGTTCCAAACCCTACCTCCAGGATGCGCTCACCGGGATGGGGCTCCAGATACTGCAAACCGATTCTGGTGATTTTTTTCTCACTGCTGGTCAATAGGTCGTACCAGCGGCTCAAGCGGTCATAACTGGTTCGAGCCTCTTCCTTCGATCGGGTGACTCGCAGAATGTCTCCAGGCGTGCTATCAGGGTTTCGGAATGCCATGTGCAGTGCCAAGAAAGGAAACAAATATGTCAGATGTTTTAAGTGGCTCACCGGGATACATCAATCCGCAACCGTACTGTAGTGTGATATACGCCCCGAAAGCTGCTTTTCGATACCCAGTCGCCCCGCAACCCTCGCAGTTGAACCCGCAGCCATCGATGACGTTCATCCACTTCAGATTGAACTGGGAAATTCCGGCTTGTTCCGCAAACCATGGAGTGACCCAGGGTGACCAGGCAGCCAGGGCGGTCAATATAAAAAATAAGGCAAGTGTTATAAAAATTTTCCGGATCATGGTACTTGTCTCACACCAAAGACACCAACTATGAAGCTCTTATTCTTGATTATCCGATACCAGATCACCTGTTCCTCACTCGTCAATCGTCCCACGAATCTCGAGTATCTAATATCGTATCTCTAGTATTATCTCATCCCAAATCCCTGTTTTTCTAATTCCTCCCGTAATCCGGCGCGGGTAACCTTCGAAACCCTCCGTGCAGTATATTCCAGCCAGCCATAATCCTCAACTTCTCCTACTTTGGTGGCTGTGGGGACCTGTCGTTTTCCGTATATGCCGCTGGCTGCCATCTCCCGGTCGTACTGGAAAAGGGCATCTTCCTGGTTTGTACTGTTGTAGTGTTCCCAGTGCAGCACAGCTCTTAATGGTAAGCGTGGACGCCTGCGCGGCGGTTTGATTGGCCAGCCGATAGTCATGCCGCACACCGGGAAGACCAGCCTCGGCAGTCCGAGCAATTCGATGATCGCCTGGGGGTCATTACGGATCGCGCCGATATAACAAATGCCCAGACCTAACGATTCAGCCGCCAGTGCTCCAGTCTGGGCTGCAATTACAGTATCTACGGCCGCGACCAGGAAATTTTCAACCTGGTCAGTAACTTGGGTGTAGCCGCGCAGTTGGCAAGTTAGGTTGAGTCGAGCCAGGTCCGCACACCAGGCAAGGAAAATAGGAGCTTCAGTGATGTGCTTCTGGTTATCACACAGCTTTGATAGCTTTTGTCTCTTATCCGCATTGGTGACCACGACCACGCTGTAGGCTTGTAGATTGGACGAGGTCGAACTCCGCTGGGCTGACGAGATGATGGTTTCGATTACCTCGATAGGCACCGAATCGGGTTTGTAATGACGCACCGACCCATGTGCATGGATCAGATCAATGGTTGGTGTAATCATGCCTACTTCCTTACTACTTTATAAAAGCAGCATCCTGGCGGATGAAAGCATCGGCGATCCGTTCTTTTTGCCTGCCGATCAGGTTCATGGTTTCGATCTCTGACCAGGTAAAATATCCGAACTCTGTTGTCTCATCGCTCAAGCCTGGTTCTCCGCTAATGACCTCAGCTTCAAAATTCAAGACTACGATCTGGACCTTATTACCATCTGGATATTCAACCAGCTGGTGTGGATTGCTGTACACTCCGATCAACCGTTTAGCACGTACATCTAAGCCAGTCTCTTCCCGGATTTCACGCTCGCAGGTCTCGGTTGCGGATTCACCTGGCTCCATCGCTCCACCTGGCAGGCACCACTGACCGTTATCTGTACGCCGGGTCAGCAGCACTTTTTGTCCTGTCTCATCGAAGATGACTGCTGAGCAGCCTATTCGAAGTTTGCCGTTCTTTCCAATTCGGTCACCATAGTGAATTCTCATAAAGTTTATCCTTGACGAACATATCATCCATTTATTTGACTTATTTTAATCTGGATTCGATCTGTATTACCAGTTTGGGCGCAATTTGTTTGTAATCAGGGTCATCAACAGAAACATCAAGTGTTAGAAGTCGTTCTGGGTCCACCAACGCCAACCATTCGTTGAGGAAGGAATCGAGCAGATTCAGATCATCCGGACGGGCGATGTTGATCCGGGAACGCTGTGCCAGCCGGTGTGCAATAACCTCAAATGGAGCGGTCAGCTTAATAATCAAGTCCGGAAATGGGAGGACATCTCGCGGCAGGTCGTAGAGCCGCTTGCAGAGGTTAAACTCATCGCTGCTTAAATATCCCCTTGTGTAAAACAACCGGGTGAAACCGTGAAAGTCGAGGTCGAGACCACCGTCAAGCAATCCGATAAGTGATTTGTTTCGCAGGCTGATTTCCTGTTCGGCACGTAGCAGAAGATAATCGATCTGATTCGGCAGGGCGTATTGAGTATCGGAGGCGAATCGCGCCTGAAAGGGACGTACTTCATGCTGCTCGAGTCCCCTTGAAAATCCGTCCTGACGGCATAATGCCTCTACCAGTGAGGTCTTTCCAACCCCCGTGACACCGACAATGAATACCAGCTTACCCATTTATTTGATTTTCAGGATTAAGCAGATGGAACTGCACGGTTGGCAGGATTATTATTGAGTAGAAGGTTCATTAATCAATTTCAGAACTTGGTTTTCTTTCTCGTACACTATTCCGGGCTGTGGTCCTCGCCAGCCACCAGGCATGGAAGATTTCCCTGTACATTCGTATACGCCATGGAATACCAAGTAGCCAACCCCGATGAAACTCACTGGGTGGATGCCATACCCCTTTCAACGGGACCAGCCGTGTACGATATCCGTATTCTTGCGCAGCTACCGAGACGGCGATCTCAAATCCATACCCTCGGGCAGCTTCTTCTGATACCAGGCAAAGAAGTTCTGAGCAAAGACATCTTTGACCGGTGAGCCATGGAGTCGCCCAATGTGAGAAATCAGTGTGGATTTTACCCCCCCAGAACAGACCAAGCGTCATATCTGCATTATTATTGATAACCGGTTCGATCAAAGACCAGACGTGGTCTGGTTTCAGATTGATTAAGTCGGAGTCTAGCAGGAGCAAGCACGTTGCCTGGGTATTTCGCCAGGCAGTAAAGATTGCCTGTCCTTTCCCAAGATTGAATGGATGGCGCAGTAGACGTATGCGTTTATCGAATTTTGCTGACTCCATCACATGTTCGGAAGTATTATCTGATGAACCGTCATCCACTACAATGATCTCAGATAGATGTATGACTTCTCTCAGCACTTCTAAAACTGCGCCAATTCGTCCGGCTTCATTGTAAGTGGGTAGAATTGCGGCGATGTGCAGCATTTTGTTCTGGTTGGTTGATAGTTTGCTTTCCCCGTTCAAAGAAAAACCTCACTTTCCTTGTTTGGGAATGATTGCAGCAAGGACTTCTTTATTTTAACAAACTTCCCCGAATATTGCGAATCACGGCAATCCTGTGTCTCATTTCATCTTTGCATCCATATTTGGTTTAATACCTGATGACATCATTTCTGTTTTTATATACGATTGATATATATCCGTGGTTGTATCTGCTGATCCTACGAAGTACCCATTAAATACGTCAAGATGGGTGACATTGCCCCTTTGTCTCTCCTCGCGTATAATTCCCTTCATAAAAACATTAATCTCCTTGGAGTAATAATGAAAGAGCAATATAGCGGTGGCAGGATCCGTCAGGAATACATTGATTTTTTTATTGAGCATGGACATACCTTCGTGCCATCCTCGTCGCTGGTGCCAGGAGGCGATTCGACGCTGTTATTCACTAATGCCGGCATGGTGCAATTCAAGGAAGTTTTCCTGGGTACGGATAAGCGACCATATACCCGGGCAACCGATTCGCAGAAGTGTATGCGAGTGGCGGGCAAGCATAATGACCTGGACGATGTCGGCCGTGACGACATGCATCACACCTTTTTTGAAATGTTGGGTAACTGGTCGTTTGGTGATTACTACAAGCAAGAAGCTATTACATGGGCCTGGCAGTTACTGACAGATGTCTGGGGGTTATCCAAAGACCGTATTTGGGCAACCTGTTTTATGGATGATAAAGGCGAGATCCCGGCTGATGACGAGGCGGCAGAATACTGGCGACAGCAGCCTGGCATCATCGCCGAACATGTCTTGTTCTCCGGGCGAAAGGACAATTTCTGGGAGATGGCTGAGACAGGTCCATGCGGACCATGCTCGGAAATCCACTTCGATCGTGGTGAACAATATTGTGACAAGAAGGAGATTCGAGACCACGTTTGTAGGGTCAATGGTGATTGTTTGCGTTTCCTGGAATTATGGAACCTGGTGTTTATCCAATACAATCGTACCAGTGCGACACATCTTGATCCCTTACCTGCCAAACATGTGGATACAGGCATGGGTCTTGATCGCATTGTCTCCATCCTGCAGGATGTGGACTCAAATTATAAAACTGACCTTTTTAAACCTATGATGGATGTAATCCGCTCTCTAACTGGATACAGCGAAGCACAGATGTATGAGGATTTTACTCCCTTCCGGGTCATCGCTGATCATGCCCGCTCAGCCTCATTCCTTATCGCTGATGGTGTAGTACCGGGTAACACCAGCCGGAACTACGTTTGCCGCATGATCATCCGTCGTGCGGCACGCTTTGGCTCAAAAATTGGCTTGACCCGGCCATTCCTGGCAAAAGTAGCCGAGTCAGTTATTGAGACTTATGGAGGATTCTACCCTGAACTGGTCAATAACCGTCAGGCAATCCTCGATAGCCTCACGCGCGAGGAGGTTCGCTTTGCCCGCACGGTCGAAAATGCTGTTGCCAATCTTACATATTTACTTGATGAGTTCCGTGAGCGTGGTGAGAAAATTCTTCCCGGTCCAAAAGCCTTCGAGCTTTATGCTACCTATGGTCTCCCTCTTGAAATCACTCGTGACATTGCACGTGAACAGGATATGGATGTGGATGAGGCTGGTTTCCGTAAAGCCATGGAAGGACATCGGGTAGCCTCTGGCGCGGGTAAAGCCTTCGGTTCACTGGGTGGAGAAGATGTGGAGGTTTACGGTGCTCTTTTCAAGGATTTACTTGCCAAAGGTAAGCTAAAACCAGATGGTGTTGGATACGATCCATATCATGATCTAGAATTTGAAAGTCAAGTGCTGGCGCTGGTTGTCGGGGGAGAGCCTATTGGTGAAGCTCAGAATGGAGATTTGGTTGAGCTGCTTCTGCCAAGAACAGGCTTTTACGTCGAATCAGGTGGTCAGGTTTCGGATACCGGTTTGGTCCGCGCTGCGAATGGAAATTGGGAGATCGAAGTGACCGGTATGCGCAAACCTGCTGCTGGCATGATCGTTCATGTCGGAGAAGTGATCAATGGTCAACCGAAAGTTGGTGATAAAGCCCTTGCGATGGTCGATATCCAGCGTCGTCACGACATCATGCGTAATCATACCGCCACCCATCTGTTGCATGCAGAACTGCGCGCCGTTCTGGGTGAGCATGCCCGTCAAGCAGGATCGTTGGTTGCCCCTGACCGCTTGCGCTTTGACTTCACCCATCCAGAATCATTGACACAAACACAGATCGAGGAGATTGAACGCCGTGTCAACGAGGCTATATTGAGTGATTTCCAGGTGGCTACCAGACAACAATCACTGACAGAAGCAGTTTCTGAAGGTGCTATGGCACTATTTGGAGAGAAATATGCTGATGATGTACAAACGGTTTCGATCGGTCAAAATGATCGTGCTTTATCATATGAATTGTGCGGTGGCACACACTTGGACCGAACAGGCGACGTCGGCGTCTTTATCATTACCAATGAAGGCTCAGCTGCAGCAGGAATCCGCCGAATCGAGGCTGTAACTGGACGCAGTGCATATAATTTGATTGGGCAGCGTTTTTATGTATTGAGACAAATATCTGAGATGCTGGAAACATCTCCGGGAAAATTGATAGAGAATGTAAATCACCTTATAGATGACCTTTCAACCCTTCGAAAACAAGTGAATGATCTTCGTCAGAACCTCGTTGGTGAAGAATTTAATCGCTTGATGGATTCCACCACTTCTGTTGCAGGCGTGGATGTTTTAACAGTGATCCTGAAAGATGCCAACTTTGATATCCTGCGTCAAATGGCTGATAGATTTCGCCGGTTCAAACCAACCAACGGAGTTGCAGTATTGGCTTCTGTGATCGATAATAAACCATTGCTCATTGCTACTGTTACCAATGACCTGGTCGAGCGAGGCTTGCATGCGGGGGAATTGATCAAGTCAGTCGCTGTCCCTCTGGGTGGCTCAGGGGGTGGTAAGCCTACGCTGGCTCACGCGGGTGGTAAAGACCCGACAAAGTTGGATGAAGCGTTATCTGAAGTGGTGAAGTGGGTAGACAAAAATCTAAAAGAGTAGTGCGGACAGGAATATTCCATTCTCTATCCATTTCTAAAGTGCGCATCCTATTAATTTTAGGATCATTATGCAACGAGAATAACAAAGTATGTTTAAGTTAATCAGCTACCCCTTAATGAAACCGCTGAAATTTTCCACAAAGACAGTGCCAGTGGTTCTTCTATTACTGTGCCTCATCAGTTTCGGTTTGCTCATTCCATGGTTGGGTTTTTATTGGGATGATTGGCCAATTATATTAATGGGACGGTTACAGGGCGCGCGGGGTTTTATTGAATTCTATAAATATGACCGACCATATTCTGGTTGGTTATATATTCTTATCAGTCCAATCCTGGGATCAAAACCGTATCTATGGCATTATTTTTCTTTGATTCTTAGATGGATGACAACCGTTGCGATGTGGCTGAGCTTGCGTTCCCTATGGCCGGGTCGGCTTCGTGAAATAACCTGGATGACCTTCCTTTTCGCCATCTATCCTTCCTTCAATCAACAACCGGTATCGGTTACATATGCGCAAGGATGGCTGGATTACCTTCTTTTTTTTGTTTCAATTGGTTGTATGATCCAGATGGTGCGCTCCCCCCGGAGGTTCTGGACATACTTGGCAATTTCAATAATTACTTTATGTTTAAACTTGTCCATTTCAGAATATTTTATTGGTTTAGAGATGCTGCGACCCTTTTTCTTATGGCTTGTTCTAAGACCTGTTAATGGGAACTGGGCACATAGGATAAAAAAAGTGCTGGTCTTGTGGTCACCTTACCTGATCGTTACCCTTGCCTATATCAGTTGGCGGTTAATCTTTGTAAAAATTACCGGAGGAGATCCCAACCGCCCAGAGTTACTTTTCGATTTGATTTCCCAGCCATTTCCAACTCTAGTCCATTTGTGTCAGGTTATTCTGCAAGATTTTTCCCATATTGTTCTTGGAACCTGGTATGAGACGATCAAACCGGAACTGATCGACTTAACCAGGTCTTTTTTTCTGGTTGGATTATTGGTATCTATCTTTAGTGCAGCAATGGTTGCATTTTATCTGTCACATTTACAATCCAATGGAATGGAATCATCTCTTAAAGAGGATAAATGGCTCCATCAGGCAATATTGATTGGATTTATTGCGGTCCTGCTTGGATCATTACCGGCATGGATTACTAATCGCCAGGCTATAGTTGGTTTGTATGCAAGCCGATTTGGTTTGGCAGCTATGTTTGGGATCAGCATGCTTGTGATCGGTCTCATCGAATGGTTTTCATCAAGAAAATTCCCTAAAATCGTTTTGATCAGTGTATTGATTGGTTTGGCTGTTAATTATCATATATACACAGCCAACCAGTATCGCTGGTCTTGGGAAAAGCAATCACGCTTCTACTGGCAGTTGTTTTGGCGGGCACCTTACATTAAACCTAATACTGCGATCCTGTCAGATGGAGAGATTTTCCCATTCGTAGGTATATATTCAACCTCGACTGGACTTAATTTGCTATATCCCCAGCCGGAAAATTCTACCTCAATGGCTTATTGGTTTTTCAGCCTGGGACGGGGTTTATGGCGGGATACTGAAGAACTTATTCAAGGTAGTGTTCTTAGTGATGATTTTCGGACTTTCTCCTTCAAGGGAGAAAGTCTGGATAGCCTCGTTATGTTTTATGAACCTGTAGGTGGGCGGTGTTTATGGGTTTTATCGCCTGATGATGTTGACAATGATAAATTGCCAAAGCTAACCACTGATGTTGCAGGGATATCAAACCTGGCGAGGATCCTTCAAGAGCCTCCCGGATCGTGGCAAATACCCGGGAGTATTTTTGGACCCGAACCGGTTCATGATTGGTGTTACTACTATGAGAAAGCAGAACTGGCATTGCAAATGGGTGACTGGCAAAGGGTTGCTGAATTGGGGCTTGAGACTGAGCGTAATGGTTTTCATGCAACGGATGCGCGTGAGCTATTACCTTTCATTGAGGGATATGCTCGTTCAGGTATGTTGTCATTAGCCGGACAATGGACAATACGGGCGTACCGTGTGAATCCACTATTGGCGATAAGACTGTGCAAATTATGGACAACAATTGAAAATGAAAACCCTTCCTCTCCAATGTTATATGCTGAGATAACCACAGTACGTGACCGAATCAAATGTGTTCCATGATCATTTGGTTTTACAATAGATAACATGAAGACGCAGATTATCCCGCTTGAGCCTCACGACGACTATGTATCCATCCGGGATAAGATGGGATGGAGTAAGACACCACGCATACTACTGGTTTGGCCTATACATGGACGGATAGCGTTACGCCTGCTTGATTTGAAGCTTATTCAGCGTCAGGCTGGTTTTTTAGGTGCCCAATTAGGATTGGTAACAAATAGATCGGAAGTAAAGCTTGAAGCCATGGAACTTGATATACCGTTTTTCTCTTCTACCATCATGGCTCAACGTGAGAAATGGGATACAGGACGACCACATCTTCATTTACATCGTCGAGGTCAAAAACCTGATCTTAAGATCATGCGTGACCAGGTCCGTCCTCATGAAACCGCTTTGTATGCGCATACGGTGATGAGATTATTATTTTTCACGATAGGTGTCTTGGCTGCTCTAGTTGTTGGGGCAGCGTTTATTCCCAGGGCAAATATAACACTCACTCCTATCTCTCAAACACAGGCCGTAACCCTTCCGGTTGTTGCCGGCATAAAAGTGCAGAGGGTATATCTTTCAGGCAGTGTCCCTGCACGTCAGGCGAGAGTTGTTGTCGACGGTTCTCAAACAATAACAGCAACTGGTCAAATAGTCATTTTCCAAGAAAAATCCAGTGGTTTCGCCCGTTTCCGTAATCTCACTGACTCTCGTGTGTTTATCCCTAACGGAACAATCATTAAAACACAGGTTGAGCCCGTGGTTCGTTTCATCACCATGCAGGCTGGTGAACTAGCCCCTGGTATCGATCAAACGGTGGATCTCCCGATTTATGCTCTGGATCCAGGCGTGAGGGGCAATCTTGGTGCCAACCAATTGCAGGCTTTAGAAGGCAGTCTTGGTCTGTCGGTGGCTGTGACAAATCCAGAACACACTACAGGCGGTCGTGAACGTATGGTCGTGGCACCAAGTCCAGATGATCGTGAGCGCGTAAAGAACTTGCTTCTAACTTCTCTAATAGGTGATGTGAAGACGAGATCTCGCTATACGCTTTCAACTGGTGATATTGTCTTTCCCGACACGATACAATTGTCACAGATACGTGAAGAAACCTATTATCCTCCTGAAGGTCAACCTGGTAGTAAGTTAACGATAAAACTGCAAGCAGAATATATTTTCTTCTATGCCTCCCATGAGGACCTCGTTGGATTGGCGCACGCTGTATTATCTACCTCTGCTCCTGAGGGTTTAATCCCAATTCCCGATACAATAAACATCAATTTGATCGACACTCCCGTAACTGATGATTCTGGTCTAACACATTGGCAAATGCGTATTGAGCAAAAGTTTCAGGAGCGGATGGATATATTCAAAATTATTCAGCTGGTACAGGGACGTACTCCAGAAAATGCCAGCCATCAGGTGGAAGGTATAATACCAGTATCAAAGCCGCCATTGATAACACTGACCCCTGCCTGGTGGCCTTGGCTACCAATAGCTCCATTTCGGATAAGCGTGATAACATCATGAGAATCTTGGCAGTTGATCCTGGCGAGAAACGAATCGGACTTGCTATTAGCGATCCAACAGGTACGATCGCCAATCCACTGACGGTGATCCGGCATACATCTCGCCTTAACGATGCTACCCGTATAGCTCAAATGGTAACCTTTCACGAGGTGGATTTGATCGTGATTGGACAATCACTCGATGAGAATGGACAGCCAACATTCGAAGGCCGTCGTACATGTCGCTTTGCTGGTGTTCTGCAAACCCAAACTGATACACCCATTATTTTATGGGACGAAGGTTTCAGCACACAAGATGCCAGGTTGGCACGGATCAACATGAATGTATCCCGAAAAAAGCGTTCTGGACACCTGGATGAACTGGCTGCAACTGTAATCCTTCAATCCTACCTTGATGTGCAAGCGTCTCACATCTGACCTCCAATTTTCCAGCAGAACTATGCGTCGTTTTTTATTATTTTTCATTATCATTGGATTATTTGGGATCACTTTTATCGTTATTGCTGTTCCCTTGATTGCACAATATATTTATGGTCCTCCCTCACCAAATTTATCCACGATACAGCTTTACCAGTATTCTGCCAAACTTCTCTGGTTCGATGGGATTCTGACTCAGCCAGGTGACCCATCCGCTGTAGATATAACATTCCGAATTGATATAGGGGAGTCAGTAACTTCAATCGCATCCCGTTTGCGGGATGCAGGAATAATTTCCAATATAGATGCTTTCAATACCTACCTGGTATATAGTGGTCTTGATATGTCGATTCAGGCTGGCGAGTATAATCTGAAACCGGTTATGTCGATGATAGATATTGCTCAAAAATTTCAGGATTCAACACCCACCCGAATAAAGTTTGTTGTACTACCTGGTTGGCGCAAGGAGGAGATCGCTGCAGGATTATCAACTTCAGGCTTGACCATTTCTGACGTTGAATTCTTAACTGCAGCCAACACCTGGTTGCCAGGTTTCGATTTTCTTTCCGGCGCGACTACAACCGAAGGCTTCCTGTTTCCCGATGTTTATATATTGCCGCGTGGTATTTCCGCAGATCAATTAATCAATGAAATGGTGCGTAATTTTGCTTTGCATCTTACCCTCGATATACGTGATGGTATAGCCAGTCAACAGTTGGACGTTTATGATGCGGTGACTCTTGCTTCGATTATCCAAAGGGAAGCTATCCATCCAGAGGAACAGCCAATAATTGCTTCTGTCTTTCTGAATCGATTAAAGACTGGAATGAGACTGGAAACAGATCCTACTGTCCAATATGCTATAGGTTATAACACTGCTCAACAGACCTGGTGGAAGAATCCGCTGACCGTGAATGATCTGGCGTTGGATTCGCCCTTCAATACTTACCTGTACTCTGGTCTTCCTCCTGCACCAATCGATAACCCCAGCCTGGAAGCCTTAAAGGCGGTTGCATACCCAGCGCAAACCCCTTATTATTATTTCCGTGCCCGCTGTGATGGTTCAGGCTATCATGTCTTCGCTGAAACACTAGAGCAGCATATACAAAATGGTTGCCAGGGATAAATAGATTCCTGTATATATTATCAGTAGTATCTATCCCTCATCTAAATTTGGCTGGTTCCATGAGGCACGCGTTAATGCTATCTTTAATTGATATTCCGACTCAAGGATGGTGTTGATTGACGAGAATCATGCACCGATCGCTCGCAGGACAGCAAGGAACATACAGATACCGATCAAACCGAGGACCAGACCTACGATGGCAGTTGCTCTTGAGCGGTCTTTTCCAAACAATCCTGCAAGACCAAGAACAACACCTAAAAATCCCAGGAAAGCACTACTACTTCCACATACAAAGAGTGGGGTACCGGCAATTTGGATCCAGTTTTGCGCCACACCGGTGAGTGCACACAATCCAATCCCAAATACTAGTGCCATAGAAATAATACTCAAGGCAAGGCTGGCGTTACCAAGTGAATTTGGTTGCTGGGGAGAAGATGGTGTGGTCATGGCATCTTACCTTTCTTAGCTGATTCGATTATTGAGTCCATTCATTGCTTAGCAGCAGAAATCAGCGCTGGGAAGGATCCATCTAACCATGTTGTGTGGGATGTGTCGCTTGACTTTCGCTCTTTCCAGGTTTCGTCTTGATGAATGAGGACGCAAGAACAAGTCCAAATCCTGCCAGAGTAATTATTAAGGCCTGGATTTCGACTGCTGAGGATAAGTCACGTAATAGATAATGCAAAATATCCAAACCAAGATTCACGATGTTTTGGGGTACCAAACCCGCTATCTTTTGAGCCAGGAAGGTTTGGAAGATGTAATTGAAGGCGGGTGAGATCGCGAAACCCAATAAAATACCCAGCATTCCGGAAATCAAGAGAGGGATACCCCACCAGCGCAGCCACCCTTTAAGGGAGCGCACAGCCAGCAAGGTGGCAAGTAGCAATAAGCTTACTGGTAATATCCAGCTAAAGCGCATAATCATCCGGGCAAAATGAATGGTAGTAAATGGATTATTTCCAAATGGTCCGCCTGATTCATGTCCACCGCTCGTTTCACCTGTTGAAACATATGGCTTGATGAACACTGCTTCATCAGGTATCGTTAACACTATTTGAGCCAATTGCGCTTGAATCTCTGGTGTAATCACGTCAATTAAATCCTGTGGTGGATTACAAAAAACCATATCACTTTGTCCACCAACAAATCCCTCCGCAAATTGTGTAATTTGCTCAGATGTACATGGGGGCTGTGCTTGTAACAGTTGCACCACAACTTCTGTCCCTGCTTGACTTGAGATCCGTTCTTTCAGGGTTACCAGGGAGATTTTTGCCGAATTATTTTTTCCATCCAGGTACAGGAATACTTGTGTGAGCGCCTCTTCTACTAATGTTTTCATATTTGCTGGGGGAAGTAATAATGTAATAATAGTCTCAAAGTCTTTTACAGTCAGGTTTTTTAAATATTGAGGGGCTCTGCTTCCATTATCAGTACTGGGCTCGGTGGGTAGTGATTCTTTTCCAGCGAATTGATCCAGGCAAGGTTGAGCAAGTTGAAGTTCATTTTCGGTTGGTTTCCGCTGATTGGTACCTATAGCCTGATATTCCTTCTCACCGATAGCGTTTTTCAGACAGGTTTGCAACTCTGGTGAGGCATTATCAATTTTGCATGCCAGAGGATTTTCGATGCAGGGATTGTAGCTCCCGACTGTCAGAATCATTTCACTGGCCAGGGCAGGCATCCGCTCATATAAGTTGTTTACCATTAGAGCGCGGCTATAAAAACGATTATCAAATACATGCCGTTCTATATTTACCATCATCAATGTCAACAGGCTTGTTATCACGAATAAGCCGGCAAGGATTATTGAGATGAATGTAAAAATACAGGTAAAGAACTTTCGTATGGTTACCTCTTTGAAACATACGTTTGAATGTTACTGCATCCCGATTGTCTCACCAAACAGGAATGAAAATCACGTAATCTCGGTGTAATCGCTTGTCACTATTTCGTTACTGGAAATTCCAAGTAAAAATAGTAATTGCTTAGCGAGATCGGCTTTGCGTTCAGCATCCTTACGGCTCCAGGTTGTGCTTTTGATTTCCAGGAAATAACCAATATCAGGTTGTTCGAAGCGATCAAGGTTGACGAAGAACTCGGTATCTTTATATCGTACTAACCAGCGCATACGATCCTTGTGGATGGTCTTTTCTGACTTGGGCTTGAAATATTCACGATAAAAACGTAAAGTGTTCGTTGCTGGAGCAAGGTAACGGCTGCGTGAGAGCAGGACGTCACGACCGAGCTCATCCTCACGGGTAGGACCAAGCAGGGTCAATCGTGTCCGGACGCTGGCAACCATCCCTGACTCGTCGATGAGATCATCTTCACGGAAACGTACACGTCCTTGTGTATCATCCTCAAAGAAGAGGTAATTATCGTATTGGCGGTAATGTTTCTGGCGTATGATCTCGATCTCTGGCTGTTTCAACAATTCCTGAATGGGGATTGGATCGGCTAACTTGACCTTCACCTGTACTTCAAAGGACTCACTCTCTGTTGCACCGCCGATGGCTATCAGTTTTGACAGGACTGATTGTTCGCGTTCAATCAAGAAAATGTCGATCCGGTGGGCATATTCATGTGCTTGGGTTAACAGGTCATTCTCATCTAATGTGAGCAATTGACGGTCCCGCATTAGCATACGACCATTTACCATAACATGGGTTACGTCCGTGGATTTTGCAGCATAGACGATTTGCGCATAAACATTATCAGGATCTCGATGGAATTGCGGCGAGTTGTGCAATGGTGTGATATTTACTAGGATCAGGTCGGCGCGTTTGCCGGGTTCAATAGAACCAGTCATGTGTCCGATATGAAGTGCCTCTGCCCCCATCCTTGTACCCATGGTAAGGGCAGTATGTGCCGGGACGGCGGTAGGGTCACCGCTGAATCCTTTTGCCAGGAAAGCCGCTAACCGGATTTCCTCGAACATATCCAGGTCATTGTTGGAAGCGGGACCGTCCGTCCCAATGCCAATATTCAACCCAACCTCGAGCATCTTGCAAATAGGAGCAACCCCCGATGCTAGTTTAAGATTGGAGGATGGATTATGAGCTACACCAGCGCCGGCGTGTTGCAGGGTTCGCATCTCACCAGGGTCCACATGGACGCAGTGGGCTGCCAGAACTTTGGCTTCGAATAAGCCTTGCTTCTTTACATAAGGAATGACTGGCATACCGTGGTTGTTGCGAATATTTTCGACCTCTATGGCTGTCTCAGCCAGGTGAGTATGTAGGGGTACATCAAATTCAACTGCCAGCTGGGCTGCCGCCCGGAGGATTTCATCGGTACAGGTATATGCTGAATGCGGCGCGACTGATGGAATGATCAACGGGTGTCCTATCCATCGTTGGATGAATTCGCGGGCTGCAGCAAGTGAGTCTTCGTAAGAGCTTGCATCTGGTGTAGGAAATTTGAGCACAGTTTGGGAACACATGGCACGAAGGCCCGCATCGGCTGTAGCTTTTGCTACTTCCTCTTCGAAATAATACATATCAGCAAAACAGGTGACGCCGCTTCTAATGAGTTCCGCACATGCCAGCATTGTCCCCAACCGAACGGATTCGGTTGAGACAAACTCTCGTTCGACAGGCATCACATAACCCAATAGCCAGACATCCAATCGCAGGTCATCAGCCAGGCCGCGCAATAATGTCATGGGTACATGAGTGTGGGCATTGACCAGACCTGGCATCAAGACTTTCCCTGTGCAATCGATGGATTGCGCTGCATTATATTCACGGCGTAGTTCATCTTCTAATCCGACAGCTACGATACTGTCACCTTTCACAGCGACTGCACCAGGTTTATATTGATTCAATTTTTCATCCATCGTGAGGACGGTAGCGTTTATAAATAGAATATCAACGGTCGTAGCCATTTTGACTCCTGATGAAATCCTGATGTTGATAAGTAGTATTATTTCTTCCAGTTTAATAAAGTAATTAGCACTCTAAAATTCCAATCGAATTCGCTATCTGTATGGTTGGTTAATTCAATATCGATCGCAGCGATGTTTTGAGCAGAAGCCCAATCGGCCAGATTTCCAGTAAAGTCACAATCAGTATTTGCAGGTGGATATTCGTACCCACTCACGATCGCGGCTGCTTTTGCTAAACTGATCGAAGCAGGGTCCGGTGGGCGACCACCAGGAAAAATTCCCAATGCCGCACTGTGGTAACTGATTAATGCATCGATCTTGTGTAAACTTATAAAGTTCATTAACGATGCAGTTTCTGGTTCTGATGCAGGGTAAGCTCCAGCTGTAAGCGGACGATAATTCCAACAGTCATCTCTCCGCCAGTCTGGTTGCCAGAAAAGAGGCCAGTTATGGTTTAGATCCACACCACGATCATTGGCGCGTCCATCTATAGTATGTGCCCGGGCTTCACCATCTGGGTTTAGGTTCCGCAGGATATACAGGGTCTTATCAACCGGTATTGTCTCATCGTGCTCCTGGAGATAATTGATTAATTCATCTGCCAGGACGATTGTATTCCATTCGTTCCCACCATGGATACCGGCAATGATCATCCGTGCCGTAGATCCATTCCCAAACTGGTAGACTTCAATCGGTCTACCTGCGACAGAGTAACCAATTGTGATCGGTCGCTTACCTGGAGCAAAGGGAGTCGCACTATTACCGATGATGGGGGTTGGACTATGTACCAAGGTGTCCATTGGTATAGCGTAACTATGGGAGGATGGATTCTCAGCTGTAACGCTCGAGATTTGTGTGCTCGTGATATTGGGTGATACAGGATATGAAATTGGTCGTTTTGTAATAAAAAAAACTAAAGTTACTGTTATCCCAATCAGGGCTATAACATTAAAAATCCAAATTCCTGTGATTATCAGCTGTCTTTGCTTCTTATTATTTGGGAGCATATTACTCATTCGCTTTTGTAGGCTGTATTGGCATGTCAAGTGTCATATTAACTGCCCGAGTGGGACCCTTGAGTTGTTTACCACCATTGGTCGATTGTGGGATCGCCTCGCATGCGGTGTAATCAGGTAAATGGCTGCCATTTGATGGTTGTTGTCGGGGAATAAAGTAACATATATGGTGCATTTGACACAGTGACTTCTTAATATATCAGCTGATATTTCACTCAGTGTACTGCCATTCGACTCTTCGGGTACCCCAGCATCAACCACCGCAGGATTCCTGAGGTATATAATCCGGTGCGACAATTCACCTCCGAGACCCACCTCAAGATTAATAATGCACCGTGAATGGTTGTTAACCAATTTAAGTGTAATTGATGCTAAAGAATCCTCATCTCCATTGAAGAAAAACCATTTGAGCCGCCAGCGAATTTCCGCTTCTGTTTCTACAATCAAGTGTTCGAATTCAGTCAGTTTTTATGCTTTGGGCGAAAATATTGTATAGTATCAGGCATTCCTCATTAACTAAAAATGATCAATATGGAGTTGTTCTTTGTTAAACTACATTGTACTCGTAGATAAGCCGGTTTTCTTCAAAACGGTTTAAGTCCAGAAACGATACGTCCAGGGTCGTGGCCTTGCCATCTAAAATGATTTCAGACATTAATTTGCCTGAGATCGGTCCATGCATAAAGCCATGACCGGAGAAACCTGTTACTAGGTAAAAACCTTCAATGGGTGTACGGCCAAATATCGGGTGTGCATCCGGGGTGACCTCGTAAAGACCAGCCCAGTGAGAAACCATTCCTGCATACTCCATAATCGGTAGGCGGGCAATTGCCGCCTCCATATTTATTATCTCAAAGGACTCATCCACAGTTTGATCGAATCCGGCTTTCTCGTTAAGATTTGACATGCCAGTCAATATACCTTCCCCTTCCCGATGGAAATAAAGTGATTGTCCAAAATCGATTACAAATGGAAAATCTATGGGGATTTCAGATAGCGGGGAAGTGGTCAGCATCTGGCGGCGAAGTGGTGTAATGGGAATTTCTATTCCAACCATTTTTCCAATAAGACCTGCCCAGGGACCAGCTGCGTTGATCACAACTGGTGTGGCGATTTCCCCGTGGTTTGTGACCACGCTTTGGATCTTTCCACCTTGGACCTGAATTCCAGTTACCTCAACCATACTATGTACGTTCGATCCCAGGCGACCAGCCGCGCTGATATAACCCATAACGACACTATTGGGGTCTACAAGCCCATCTTTGTGATGGAATGTTCCACCTATAGCGTCATCAAACCGCATAAACGGTAAGCGGTGGCGAACTTCATCGCCAGTAAGCCATTCAGTCTGTACGCCCAGAGAATGTTGGAGAGCAATGTTATGTTTGAAGGCAGTTATATCCTGCTCATTGGTCAAGACGAACAGGTAACCGCACCGACGGTAATTTACATCTTGACCGATTTCGTCTTTAAAACGTTCGAGCATCGGCAGACTCTCGAGTGATAGGCGGATATTGATCTCTGTCGCAAATTGATATCGTACACCACCCGCACATCTTCCAGTTGCACCTTGGCCGAAGAATTCTTCTTTCTCAAGTAAAATTATATTTTTCTGGCCGCGTGCAGCGAGGTGGTAAAGTGTACTGGCACCCATGACACCACCACCTATGATAACGATGTCTGCAACCTTTGGTAGGATCATTTTTTATGATTCAACTTCCTAATTCAAAAATCGACCAATAAAAACATAATTATTCCGGTATTGAATAACCTGATCCATTTCTCATCCACATTTACTGGTCTCAGATTTTTCTGACATTGTCTTTTATAGCAACACCTACCTATATATCGCAGCAGCTTTGATAAAGAAAAGCGCAGAGGAGTTATTCTGCCTCTGCGCTCGCTTGTTAGGTAAGAGGTTTATTCCATACCTAGGTAAGCCTTCTGAACCATTTTATTTTGCTTGAGTTTCAAAGCAGTGTCGTGCAGCACAATTTCACCTGTCTGCAGCACGTAACCACGACTGGCGACTGAGAACGCCATCAGCGCGTTTTGCTCAACCAGAAGGATGGTTGTTCCTTCCTTATTGATTGCCTTGATGGTATCGAAGATACTCTCTACAAGAACAGGCGCAAGACCCATGGATGGTTCATCCATCAGGAGCAGGCGGGGATGTGCCATCAGGGCACGGGCAGTAGCAAGCATTTGCTGTTCGCCACCGGAAAGCGTACCACCCACCTGGGTGCGGCGTTCTTTTAACCGCGGGAATAGAACAAATACACGATCCAGGTCGTTTGCCAGTTCTGGACCTTTCTTGCGGGTAAATGCACCCATTTCAAGGTTTTCTGCAACGGTCAGCCGGGTAAAGATGTGCCGCCCCTCAGGAACCATTGCCATCCCTTTATAAACGATTTCATGGGGTTTATAGGGGCTCAAGTCTTCACCCTCAAGCCGGACATGACCCTCGCGTGGTTTGAGAAGTCCACTGATCGTGCGTAACGTAGAAGATTTCCCAGCACCATTGGCACCGATTAAGGTGACGATCTCACCCTTCTCGACAGTTAAAGTGATACCTTTCAATGCATGGATGTTGCCGTAATACGCATGGATATTTTCAACTTCAAGCATCGGCATAGCAGTTCCTCCGGTTTAGGCGGTAGCGGGTGCCTGGCTGAGCCCGCTGGCTGCGCCGCGTCCCAGGTAGGCTTCGATAACGCGTGGATCTCTTTGGATTTCAGCCGGGGTTCCCTCGGCAATCTTCTGACCAAAATCCAGCACAGTGATCAATTCAGAGATGCTCATCACGACACGCATCTGGTGCTCGATCAGCAGGATAGTGATTTGGAGTTCATCGCGCAGGTGTCGGATAAAGCGGACCATCTCTTGCGTCTCACTCGGGTTCATGCCGGCTGTTGGTTCATCAAGCAGCAATAACTTGGGTTTGTTTGCCAGGGCGCGGGCGATCTCCAGGCGGCGTTGATCGCCGTAAGGTAGGTTTTTCGCCATGAGGTCGCCTTTCCCTTTTAGGTCGACAAACTGGAGCAGGCGTTTTGCCTCTTCTACGGCAGCATGTTCCTCCCTCATCGTGCGCGGGTCGCGCAGGATGCTACCAATTACGCCCGCTTTTAAATGTGGATGCATCCCCACCAAAATATTCTCAACAACAGTCATGTTTTTAAATAACCTGATATTTTGATAGGTACGGGAAATCCCAAGATGAGTGAC
>Ga0315285_10000781_pt1 | contig 33108 bp, 29 predicted proteins | sample YL17G09_36_MG_FD_203698 | JGI IMG/M metagenome (GOLD analysis project Ga0315285, IMG submission 203698) | Sediment microbial communities from Yellowstone Lake, YNP, Wyoming, USA - YL17G09_36 | ecosystem: Environmental > Aquatic > Freshwater > Lake > Sediment | place: USA: Wyoming | collected...
TGTTGAAAAAAGAAATTGATAATTCTCTTTTAGGTGGAGTTATATGAAATGATTTAAGTTTTATGGGATTTCCTAACTTTTCACCGGAATATACTTTTATAAAAAATTCTCTTAATTTTTTATAATTAGATTTTTTAAATATCTTCAAATAAGCTTTCAGCATGTTTTGATACAAAAACGATGTATCTATTGAATCAATAATTAAAATAGAATCATTAATTTCTACATCAATATTTTTTGCATGTATTTCTACATAGCAGTTTTTTGAGTATAACTCTTTAATAATTCCTTGATAACATTTATTGGAAATCTGTATGTCAACTGCATCGTTTTTACTAAAACCTTTATCAGTAAAAGACAAAGTATCTTTGGGAGATAATATCAAAATATTTTTTTCTATTCCTAAAACTAAGCAATTACATTCTTTAGGTGAGTTATTTTTACCCTTTTTTTCTTTTAAATATTCCTCTATTAGTTTCAGTTGTTCAGGTAGTTTCATTAAATTATTTGATTTTATTACTTCGATTTTAATTATTTGTTATCCTTAGAACTTTTTACAGAAGAAATTGTGCAATTATTGAACATTTTTTATTTAAATTTGTAAATCATGGTCTACTTTCGGAACTACTGGTAACGTCAGCACAATTTAAGTATAAGAACTCCATTACCAAAAAATCAACTTCAATATAACAGATAAGAATTAATTAATGTGATAAATATGGCAAAAGCAAGATCAAGGTCTACCACAAGAAAAATTAAAGATCGTTGGAAATCAAAAAATTGGTATAGTGTACTTGCCCCTCCCACTTTTGATAACGCTACAGTAGCTGATACTTTAGCAGATAGTCCCGATAGTTTAATAAACAGAGTAACTGGAGTATCTCTTCAGGATTTAACAAATGATTTTAGAAAATCACATATAACACTTTATTTTAAGATAAATCGGGTTGAAGAATCAAATGCATATACACAATTTATCGGTCATACTTTGACATCTGATTATCTTCGAAGAATGATTAGACGAAGAAGATCAAAAATCGATGGGGTATATGATGTCACAACTAGAGACGGAGCAGTTATTCGGGTTAAACCTTTTGCTACAACTGATAAACGTATCCAGAATTCACAAAAAAAAGTTATCCGAGAAGCTATGAAAAAAACAATAGAAGACCAAGGAAAAACCGGTACATTATCCGAATTTGTTAGAGATATTTTAGATGGTAAAATAGGTAGTGATATTTATAAAAACTGCAAGAAATTATATCCTGTAAAAAGAATAGAGATATATAAAACTGAAGTTGTTTCACAACCTACAGTAATAATTGAGGATAAAAAGCCAAAGAAAGTAGAAAAAGAAGAATCAAAAGAACCGGAGAAAAAAGAAAAGAAACCAGCAAAGAAAGAAAAAAAGACTGAAGAAGTAAAAGAGCCTGAGCTAAAAGAAGAGATACCAAAAGAGACAAAGGAACCAGAAGTAAAAGAAGAAATCAAAGAAGAACCAAAGAAAGAGGAACCAAAACAGAAAAAATCAAAAAAAGAAGAGAAAAAGCCTACAAAGAAACCTATAGCTAAAAAGACAACCGCAGAGAAGGCTACAAAAGTAAAAACTTCTGCTAAGAAATCATCCACTGCAAAGAAGAAATCAACTAAAAAATAGTATTCTTTTTTTAAATAATCTTTTTATATATTTACATTCATACTATTATACGGTTGTATGAATAAATTGGGGCTAATATCTTTAATATTTGCAATTATCTTATTTTCAAATATTTTTATAAATTTAAATGTTAAAGCATGTAAAGATATCATTGCTTGTGGCGATGCAACAGAAGGAGATTGTAACCTTCTTTTAAAAGTTAGAGATCCAAGTAGAGCAGGACTACAGGTTTTGTGTATTGTTCCTGAGGGTTACAAGTACACATATAGATACCCTTGGACTGGTAAACCTATGGATAATAGTGTTTTATACAAATTTATTGGAGTTGCTACTAAAGATGATACCTTACCAAATATTGTTAAAGCAGGTATGTCGTTAAGTGATGCAGGTATTGCATATGGTGATGCTGATACAGGCTCTAAATGGGTTAATCCTTCTCAAAACGCATGGGACGATTTTGATTGGATAAGATACGCCTGTGAAAAAGCAATTAATGAAGATGAAGCAGTTTCTTTAATGACCAAAGATGTTGTAAAAAAGATGCATGCAACTGGTGTATCTGAAAACCTATTTATTGTTGGTCCCAAAAAAGGTTATGTAATAGAGGCAGATGCTTTTCATTATAAAACCAGGGAGATAGTTGATGGAATCGCAGTTATGTCTAATTATCCAAAAGATTTGTGGAAAACTCAAAGAGGAAAAAAATTCCCAATTTCACAAGCTTTTGATACTATTGTAGAAAAAGAAGTAAGAAATAAAGGTACTATTAGATTAAATTCTCTTTATGGAGTTAAAATCGTTGAGATTGGAAAGAATTATATCAATGTTAAACCAAGTTCTTTTTTTTATATTCTTAAAACCAAATCATTTGGTGTTATAACAAAAATCAATTTAGGGGAGCGAAAAACAGTTGGAGATTTTAGTGTTGAATTACTTGATATTGATGGTAATAAAGCAAAAGTTAGAGTTTGTAATAAATTTAAAGCATGGGAAGAAGAAATGCTTGGATATATCCAACCAAAATTTGGAAGTATTACAGTAAAAGATATGATTAATTGGTCACGCCTTCATAGTGAAGATCTAGATCGTCTTAGACCAATGTGTGAAGATTTTTTTGAGTATGAAGCAGTAGCAATATACAAAATCCCAAATAAAAACTATGAAACTATGAGTATGGGTTGGTTTTCACCAAATCACGCTTGTTCTTCTATTTATGTTCCTTTTCATATTTGTAACACTGATATTTATGATTCTTACAAAACAGGTGAAGCTGCTGATCTTTCTTTGAATTTATTAAAAGAATATGGACATGGTATCCTTAATGCTAGTTTTAAAAATGCAGAAGAAGTTTTTTTAAACGAAATAGATATTGCTGAAAAATTTTCAACGGAACGGATAGAAGACAATTTACCAATATCTGATTTTTTAACAGTTGTTGATATGGGAATGCAGAGACAAGCATGGCTTACAGAGCAGATTTGGATAGATATCAGCAAGATATCTAACCAGGATAGCAAGCGGTTAGTAACAAATATCATCGATAAAATTTGGGATAATAATTACTCTACTTCTTTAAAAAACATGGAAAATTCAATTCTTGATCTTAGGAAATTATCAAGTACTGGTTCAATATCAAATAAAATTTGTGAGGTTGCACTTGATATTTGTAAATCAAGAATAGATGCAGCAAATGCTATTGGAAAACAAACTCAAACTATTGAAGAGGAATATAATGAAAGTAGCAGGCTCCTCAAACAAGGCGAATATGAACGTGGTTTTGATAATTTGCAAAAAATATTTACACAAAGTGATATGCTAATTAAAGGCCAAACTTTTCAAGAAGTAAAAAGTATTGAAAAAACAAAAGACAAGGGAAATGACTTTTTATCATATCTTTTAATTGCACTCTTGATAATATCTATTATAATAGTTATTTTAAGGTTTAGAGCATATGATCTAGACTAGTTTTTCAAAAAAATAAAATTAAAAATAGAAGAGATTTATACTGCGATATTGATCTCTTTTAACATTTCATTTATTATATAACTTGGAAACTCTGTTAGTAACTTCTTATATGGAGACTCTGGTATAATTTTTGATCTACTTAATTTTTCAGCTTTTATAACATGTTTTTTGATTTCCTCAATGTAAAATTCTCTGATTTTATCCTTGTTTTTTTCAAATTCCTTTTGTATATCTCTCTTTTTCAAACCTTTAATCTCAGTACCATTGTTTTTTAATCTGTTTAATAAAGGAATTACTACGCTGTCGATCATCTCTCCATTTGCTAAATCCACAAGGTCATCAGCAAGCTGATAAGCAAGTCCAATTTCTCGTCCATAATCTGCAACTATGTTTAGTAGTTCATTTGACACATTTGCCTCAATAGCCCCAGCTTTGCATACAGATGAAAATAATGCAGCTGTTTTCAAATCTATTATTTTGTAGTATGTTTTAAAAATTTGTGATTTCGTAGCTGTTTCTTTTAAGTAATTATTGTCTTTACCATTGAATGTAACCTCGTCAAGTTCGCCATTTACAATTTCATTCCATGAATCAATATACAACTTGGCCCAATCTTTTCCATGTTTCAATGCAATATTAAATCCGATGATAAGCATTTTATGACCAGTAAGAATGGCACTACCAATGCCATTATTAACGTGAAAAGCAGGCTTCCCTCGGCGTTCCATATCATTGTCAATTATGTCATCATGAACTAGCGAGGCTGCATGTGCCAGTTCGATTACAACAGCACCTTCTAAGGCTTTTTCATGTTGATCAGGTTTTTCTTTTCCCTGTGTACAAGCTTTGAAAGAAAGATGTGCAAGTAAAGGTCGTAAACGTTTTCCTCCTTCTAATGTTGCAGCTATTTTTTTATCAGTGATCATTTCTTCTATCTTTTTTTCTAAATCTATTTTTGTATTTTCAATAAAATCTTTAAGATTTGGTGATTGGCTAGTTGTATTATTATTCATTTTCCTATCGCCCAATACATAGTATTGACATTTATTTACCGATATCATATAAAGTTATTTTTGTCGCCTCCTATATTTAAGCCTTGCTGTAAATCTCTATTCCTTTTTAAAATAGCTTAAAAATTGGATAAATTTTTATACGACAAATAATAGATATAGTAAAGTTTTATCTACTATATAATTTCAACTGTATTAAATGAAAAACATTAAAAAATCAACTTCATTAAACCAAATGGGGGTTTTAAGTGAATCAAGATAAAAATATAGTTATAATAGGCTGTGGAGCTGCTGGTGGAACAGCTGCACAGTTTGCAAGAAAAACAGATAGAAAATCATCGATAACTATTTTAGAAAAAGGAAAATATCCTCAGTATTCTAAATGTAGCCTCCCATACATACTATCTGGTACTATTTCAAAAGTAAACAATCTAATAGAGTTCTCTGAAGAATGGTTTAAAAAAGCAAATATCGATCTTTTACTTGAGACAACAGTAGAAAAAATTGATGTAGATAACCGGATTGTTTTTGCAAAAAAAGGAAACATTAAAATTGAAAAATCATACGATTCACTTGTGATATGTACTGGTGCTAGACCTTTTTTTCCGCCAATCAAAAATCAAGAAGAAGATGGCAAATTAGTTGATGGTGTTTATGCAGTTAGAACTATTGATGATATTGAAAAAATTTCTTCATTTCTTAAAAAAGATAGAAATGCAACTATTGTTGGAGCTGGATTAATTGGCCTTGAGATGGCTGATAACCTCCATAAAAAAGGAATGAATGTAACAGTTGTAGAAATGTTAACTCAAATACTAGCTAATACACTTGATGAGGATATGTCTAAAATTGTTCATGATGAGATTTTAAAAAATGTTGAACTTTTAACAAATCATCTGGCTATAAAAATTGAAAGTAAAAATGGTAAAATAAGTAAGGTTTTAATAAAAAACAATGAAACTAGCAAAGAACAATATATTGATACAGATCTTTTAATTATTGCAACTGGATGTAAACCAGATGTATTACTTGCTAAAGACATAGGATGCAAAATAGGTAAAACAGGCGGTATAATTGTAAATGAAAGATCTGAAACAAGTGTCAAAAACATCTATGCAGTTGGTGATTGCACTGAATATTTAGATTTTATTACAAAAAAACCTGTACCAATTGGTCTTGGTAGTATTGCTGTCAGGCAAGGTATTGCAGCTGGTATTAATGCCGCTGGTGGAGATTACATATTACCCAAAGGTGTTTTACAAACACGCACATCAAAGTTTTTTGACTTAGAGATAGCAGCAGTGGGACCAGCAATTGATCTTATAAAAGATATTCCTTTTGTTTCGGGCAAATTTAATGGGTCTTCTCTTCCTGAGTATTTTCCAGGGGGTAAACCCGTAAGTATAAAAATTGCTGTTGATCAAAAATCGGGTCTTATTCTTTCTGCTCAAGCTGTTGGAGCTAATGCAGCACAAAGAATAAACACTTTTGCCTGTGCTATCCTTAGTGGAATGGATGTTAATATGTTTAAAAAACTAGAAACTGCTTATGCTCCATCGATTGCTCCAACTCTTGATGCAGTTACTCTTGTATGTGATATTGTTTCTATGAAGTTGAATCGTAAAAGATAAGATGAAATTTTTACATATTGCTGATACGCATTTGGGCTATTCTGCCTACCGTAAGGTAACAGAAGAAGGAATAAATCAGCGGGAAATGGATGCCTATGATGCGTTTAAACAATTTATTGACTATGCGATTAAATCAAAACCTGATTTAATCATCCATGCTGGTGATCTTTTTGATTCAGTAAGACCAAATAATAGAGCTATTACATTTGCTATAAAACAGATAATACGTCTTTCAAAGGAAAAAATACCACTCATTGTAATTGCAGGTAATCATGAACACCCAAAGCTCAAAGAAACTGGCCATATTTTCAGTATATTTGATCATATGGATCACGTTTATCCAGTTTATAATGCTAAATATGAAACCTTATCATTTAAGATAAATGATGAAAAAATAATGGTTCATGCCATCCCTCAATGTGAATTAAAAACACAGTTCAACGAAGAATTAAAAAAACCTAGACCAGATAAAACTGCAAATTACAATATTTTTGTGTCCCATGGTGCTGTAACAGGAATAAAAGTTTTTAGCATGAATGAGTTCAACGAGCTAATAATACCAACAGAGGTTCTAGGTAAAAATTTTGATTACATTGCCCTTGGTCACTATCATAGATTTAGTAAACTGGCAAATAATGCGTTTTACTCTGGCTCTACTGAGCGTTTTACATTTACGGATGCACCAGATGAAAAAGGATTTTTAGAGCTGGAACTATTTAATGGAAAACTGAAACATAATTTTATTGAGCTAAAAAACAGACCAATGATGGACCCTAAACCAATTAAATGTTCAAATCTTAAGTTAGATGAAATAATGAAAAAAATAAAAGAAACCGTTATAGAAATAGAACCAAATGAAAAGACATTTCGAATAACTCTTGAAGGTATACCTGTGCATATTTACAGAGGACTTGATTTTGGTGAAATCAGAAAATTGAGCAGTGAAGCAATTCATTATGAAATAAAGGCAAACTTAGTAAAAGATGATGAATCAAAACCTACAACAACTTCTAAAATCGATGCATTGGCAAATGAATTCAAGCAATTTATCGAAAATCAAGAATTAAAAGAAAAAGAAACAATCCTGGAGCTTGGTATAAGTTATATTGAAAAAATTGAAGCAAGGGAAGAAGGTAAATGATACTTAAAAATTTAACATTGAAAAACTTTAGAAAATTTAAAAGCTCCACAATAGAATTTCCGGATGGCGTAACAGGTATAATTGGATTGAATGGAGTAGGAAAATCTACTATTTTTGAAGCTATTGCTTGGGTGCTTTACGGTTCTGTTGCAGCAAGAACCTCAGCTGATCAGATAAAAAGGCAAGGAGCATTGGATTCAGATCCATGCAGGGTTGAGTTAGAGTTTATTTTTGAGGATGATAAATACAGAATAATGCGAGAGATGTCTGGAAAACATCTGTCAACATCTGCAACTGCAACAGTTAATGGAAAAATTGCAGCAACTAGTGCAGAGGATGTCAGTAAATATATTCAAAAGAAACTTGGTATGGATTTCAAATCTTTTTTTACCTCGATTTTTGCTAAACAAAAAGAACTCAATGCACTTTCATCTATGAACGCAAGCGAGAGAAGACCATTGATTCTAAAAATGCTTGGTATAGATTCACTTGATGTTGTTGTTAAAGAAATAAAGTCTGATAAGAAAGACAAGGATGCGTTAATAGAAAGATTAAATCAAGAACTTATTTATGAAAATGGAAAAGAAAAAATTGATATTTACAAAGTTGAAATCAAGAATTTTGAAAAAGAAGAAGAGGAGATCAATAAGATTATTAAGCAATCTAAAGAAAGAACTTTAACTTTTAAAAAAGAGTTAAAAACCTTAGAAAAGAATTGTCTTGATGGTAAAAAAGAATATGAAACAATAAATGAACGTAAAGAAAAACTTGCTGAGAAAAAAACTCATTTTGAAAATAAAACAAAATTACAAGAAGAAATCAAGAATTTAAATGATAAGATTTTTGAAAGACAGAAAATTATTGAAAAAGAAAAGAAAAAGCTTGACAATTTTAAAAACTTGGAAATAGACATTAAATCCACTAGGAAACGTCTAGATGAAATAGACATTAAAATAGAAAATAGTGTTAAAAAAATTGAGCAAAAAAAGACGCTGGTAGACCGGATTAAAAAAGATATTGCAGATATTAATTCTAAGAAAAAAAATATAGAAAAACTTGGCCCTGATGCTAAATGTCCTACTTGTGAAAGGATTCTTTCAGATCAACATGATGTTCTTTTAAAAAAATTTAAGAATGAGCAGTATAAAAACGAAAAAGAAATAGATATTTTTTTAAAAGAAATTAAGAAAGAACAAGGAGAAAAAGATAAATTTACTCGTGAGCAACAGGCGCTTCATAAGAAAAGAGAATATCTCCAAAATCAGTTAAGGGAAAAAGAAAAAATTGAAACTACGGTTGATAACATTTCAGTTGAAATAAGACGAGAGACAGCAGAGATTGGAATTAAAAATAGTAAGCTTAAAAAAATTGGGGTTATAACTTTTGATATAAAAGAATTTGAAAATGTTAAAAAACAGGTTGAGGTTTTTTATAAAAAATATCAATCTTTAGTTGAGGTTCTTGGTGAAAAAAAGGATGGTTTAGCAGCTTTAAATCTAGATTTTGAAAAAAAAGAAGGCGAAAAAAAGCTCTTATCTCAGGAAATTAAAAATTTAAAAGAGAAAATTACACAACTTGATAAGTTTAAAAAACAAATAAGTGAAGAAAAAAAGATGGTTTATTATTTAGGTATGCTAGGTGAGGTTATGGCCTCTTTTAGAATACATTTGATATCAAGAATTCGGCCTACTTTGTCAACTTATTCATCTGATTTTTTTGAACGTCTCACTGATGGGAAATATAAAGAGCTTGAGCTTGATGAGGATTACAATCTTTTAGTTTATGACAATGGTAATGCTTATGGAATTGAGCGTTTCTCTGGTGGTGAAGAGGATTTAGCTAATCTTTGTTTACGTTTAGCTATTTCTGAGGTTATTACTGAACGCGCTGGTGGTGTTTTTAATTTTATTATACTTGATGAAATTTTTGGTTCGCAGGATATGTTTAGACGTCAAAACATTATGAAAGCTCTTCGTGGTTTATCATCTAAATTTAGACAAATCTTTTTGATTACTCATGTTGATGATGTAAAAAACGATATGGAAAATATTATTTTTGTAACTGAAAATGAGGATGGTATTAGTACTGTAAAAATTGAATAAAAAGCTATTTTTTTATACTAGTATAAATAAGTGTATATACGAAAGTTGAAAAAAATAAAAAAAGAAAAAGGTTTGATTTTAATGATTTATGTATTTTTTATAGTTTAACTAGTTTTGGTTTGCATGGTAGTAATGCTTCTTGGTTGACTGCTGGGTTAGCTATTTGGTTGATGAAATGATAGTGAATTGATAGAATATTTTTAGTATGTTTATTATGATTTGTATGATTTTAATGAAAAGATTTAAATATCAATCTTATCATACCATCGGGCCGAGGTATAATAATGATGAAAAAACCTATATTTTATGGCAGTACAACTGTAGGTGAACGCGGACAGATAGTACTACCAGTAAAATTACGTAATGATCTCAAAATAAATAAGGGAGACAAACTTTTAGTTATAGTAGATCCTCATGGTTCTCGCATTAACTTAATCAATCCAGATACTATGAACAAATTTCTCGATATAATTAGTGAAAATATTAACCAGATCAAATCTAAAATAAAATAAAAGTGATCTTTATGACAGGAACCACAATTGAAGCAACCCAGATTACAAAAAATTTCAGATGCCCTGCTTGCAGTAATATTGTTAATCTTACCGGACTGCCTGGCGAACGTCTCCATATAACTTGCCCCTCATGCGGCATAAAAGGTAGAGTTACCATTCCAGGGGTTAATTCAACAAATAATAATTTTGCCATTAAGATTTCCCAGCTCAAAAAAATCTTTGGAGATCTAGCCGCAGTAGATGATGTCTCGTTTTCCGTGAAGAAGGGGGAAATATTTGGTTTACTTGGACCAAATGGAGCAGGCAAATCTACCATAATTAGAATGCTGTGTACTCTCACTAGACCCACTGAAGGCTCTGCAACTGTTGCTGGATTTAACATTGTAAAACAGGACGGTAAAGTGAGGGAACACATTGGTCTTGTATCTGAGAAAATGATAATGTATGATCAGCTAACCGCTAGAGAAAACCTCAAGCTTTTCGGGAAGCTGTATAACCTTCCAAATGATGTTCTCAATAAGAGAATAGATGAATTGCTGAGTTTTGTACGTATGGAAAAATGGGCAAATCACAGGATAGATACCTTCTCAACAGGGATGAAGCAAAGGATAAATGTTATACGTGCTCTAGTTAACCAACCTGAAATACTGTTTCTCGATGAGCCCACCCTTGGTTTGGACCCGCAATCTACTGCAGAGATACGGGAGCTGATTAGAAGAATCAATGCTGAAAATGGAACAACAATAATTCTTACAACTCACATAATGGTTGAAGCTGATATACTATGTAAAAGAATAGGAATCATTGATCATGGAAAAATTGTTGCTCTAGACACACCCACGAATCTGAAAAAACTTGTCTCTGGAACTGATGCATCTGCATTTGAAATAGAGATATCTAATCTCGAACCTCGTATGATGTCTTCATTGCAATCACTAAATTCTGTTAAATCACTTATTCAGGAAGATCCGACACACATTACTGTTCGCGCGAATGGTAACGATACATTTGATAACATTATTGATAACTTAAGAAAAAATGGTGCAAAAATATTAATGGTTAAAAATCTTGAGCCCTCATTGGAAGATGTATTTTTGCATCTAACTGGGCGTGAGGTGAGAGATAAAATATCTGAAAATGGTAACCAGAAGCAGCCAGGATTTGGACCGCATGCACATCGTAGACGTAAGGCCACAAGGGTGAGGTAGGTGAAATTATGAGTGTAAGAAATATAATGCGCCATAGCTTATGGATTTGCTGGAAAGACTTACTAGAGTTTAGCAGAAGTAAATTACGACTAATAATGTTAGTTTTAATGCCACTATTTATGATGGTCATGGTCGGCTTTATTTTTCCATCTGGAGATTCTATGATTAGTAATCAGCCTATTGCGGTTGCAAACATGGATACAGGCTACAATAATGATTTTTTAGGAAACACATTTGTGGCACAACTTAATGTAATTAATAACAACACAGGAATGATGGACCTTAGCACAGCAAAAAATTTTGAAGACATAGAAAACAAGATTAAAAATAGTGAGGTTAGTGGTGGAATCATAATTCCTGAGAATTTTTCATCGAATATTAATACAGGAGAGCAGGGCTATCTAGTAATTGTCACCGACCAATCTAATCCTCAAATGTCTGTAATGATTCAAGCTGCACTGTCGAAAACGATTGAGGCAATGGGTGAACAGATGGCTATCCATAATCTCAATAGTAAATATAATGTGTCCATCATTCAGGCAACAAGCATGGTGAAGCCATATAATGTTCAAATTAGATCTGTACCGGAAGAGAAGACGAACTACTTCCAGTTCGTTGCGCCTGGCATAATAGCTATGGTTGTCATGATGGCTTTAATGACTGGACTACCTCATGCGATTTCTTATGAAAAAGACATGGGAACCTTAGATGGGATGCTTGCTGCACCGATAAACCGCCTATCGATTATACTTGGGAAGGTGATGGCCCAGACGATTCGAGGCATGCTTCAAGGATTTATCATACTTCTTCTTGCCGTGCTTCTCTTCGGTGTTGTAATCCAGGGAAGTATCCTATTGGTGATTGCTCTTATCATTCTAACTGTCTTTAGCTTTGTTGGTCTTGGTATCTTAATAACATCGTTTACTGATAAAGAAGAAACTGCCACCATGGTGATGATGACGTTGATGTTTCCGATGATGTTTTTAAGCGGCGTGTTCTTTCCATTGCAACAAATGCCGGGGTATATGCAGACTTTTGCGCATTTCCTTCCGTTGACCTATGCAACGACAGCGTTAAGAAAGGTGATGGTTTTGGGCGCTGATATAACTGCAGTAGCAACTGAGATAACGATACTGGTTGGATTTGGTGTCATACTTCTTATGATTGCGGTACCGATGTTTAAGAAAGCGATGAGTAAATAAACAAAGATCTTCCTTTTCTTATCTAGACAATTCTATAGATAAATTGATATTCAAATTCACTCTCTTACATTTTAGATTAAAATATAAAATTTTTAAAAAATTTTATTTCAATATGATATAAAAAATAAGAATAAAAAAGAAAAAAATTAATAATTTTATTTTTTAAATCTTAACTTCTTTTTTGCTTTTTTTGGTGCATCGTCTGTTGGATTTTCTGGAGGTGGTGTAAAACTAGGTGATTCATACATTGGTGTTTCAGTTGATCTGACCGGTGGCACTGTGGAGAATAATTTATTAAAAATCTCTTGATTTGAATTATACCAATTTTGCCAGTTTTTATTTTCTTCGCTTAAACTTTTACATTCAGAATCTGTTTCTTCATATAATTGGTATAACTTTGTAAGTCTCTCTTTTTCTTTTTCATATTCTGCAGTCATCGCCTCGTATTTTTCCTTGTATTCTGAATAATTTTCCATATTTCTTAGTTCACTGATTTGCTCGTTTAAATCGTTTATAATATTTTCTTTTTTTGTGTTATCTTCTCTTAAAGTATGAATCTCCTGCTCTAATTGATTGTGTATGTTATTGTATTCTTCATATCTTTGTTTATACTTATCAAATTGATTTACTTTATCTTCATTTTCCTCAAGCTTTTTAGTAAGTGTGTTAATCCTTGCAGTTAAATCGTCTTCAAGTTGTTTTTTAGAACTTTCAGCCATTCTTACACGATCTTCATAATCTGCAATTTTCTTTTCGGTAGCTGAAAGTTCTTCTTCCTGATTTTTATAGGCATCCCATAGTTTGATTAGTCGTTCTTTTTCTTTTTCTAACTCTTCACCATATTTTCTTGCACCATCGGTTGCTTCTGTTCTTCTTCTTTCTGCTTCGGCAACTTTATTTTCAAATGTTTCTAATATACCACCTAATTCATCTAGGTGTTCCACGTTTAACATGCTCTGTATCTTTGATAAATCATGTGCGTTTTTAGAAAAAGAACTTTTTATAACATCTATCTCATTTGACACAGCAAGCAATTTTTCTTTAAGTGAACCTATTTGCTCTACATCTCTTACTCCCTTATTTTCCTCAACCATAATAATTATGCCTCCAAAATTAAATTCGAGATATCGGGAATAAATTTGTTGCTATTTAAGGATTTTCATAAATTAAAAAATATGTACTCAACTTTTTATTTTTATATAAAATAAGTTATTATTATTTTACATGTTATAAAGAATTGCTAAGATATTTTACCATTAAACTAATAAAGTGGTTTAAATATACCTTATTTGAGCACTCAACCTAGTTACTAGGAGGAAGAATTAGATGGGATTATTTAGAAGAGGTAGACTTTCTGCTATACTTCAAAAAATTTTTGGTAAAAAACATGTTAAGATAGGTATTTATGGTCCACCAAATGTTGGTAAAACTACTCTGGCAAATCGCATCCTTCGTGATTGGACTGGGGATATTATGGGTAGCGTCTCTGAGATTCCTCACGAAACAAGAAGAGCCAAATGGAAAAAAGATGTAAGAGTTCATAATGGAAATTCTTCCCTTCATATGGATATTGTAGATACTCCTGGAATTGCTACTAAAGTGGATTTTAAAGAATTTATGAACGTATACGGACTTGGTAAAGAAGAAGCAAAAAGAAGAGCAAAAGAAGCAACAGAGGGAGTTATAGAGGCTATAAAATGGCTAGAAAATATTGATGGAGTATTGCTAGTCATGGACTCCACGCAAGATCCCTTTACACAAGTAAATGTTACAATTCTTGGAAATCTTGAAGCAAGAAATCTCCCTGTTTTGATAGCTGCTAATAAAATTGATATGGAAGAGTCAAGTCCTGCTACTTTGAAATCTGCTTTTCCACAACATCCTGTTGTCCCTATAAGTGCCTTAACCGGATATAATTCAGAAAACCTATACTCAACAATGGTTGCACATTTTGGTAAAAGAAGAAGGAAAATACGGAGGTAGATAAATTGACAAAAGAGGACAAAGGAATTTCCTTTAATCTTATATCTCGCCAGAAACTAGGAGAACTATCCTCTGAAGAAAAGTTAAAATTTATTTTAGAAGAGGTTAAAAAGGGGAACATACTTGTATTAGAATATGGTCTTACACCCTTGGAGCAGGCAAATCTAATAGAGAATACGATGCGGGAAATCGAACAGGATACTTTTATTGGAGTTGAGATGGAGGGATATGGCCAGGATAATCCTACATTTATTCAGAAAATACTTGGAATGACAAAAAAACCCAGAATAACTTTAATTGGGCCTGCTAATCTTTTAAAAACTGTACATAAGGATCATCATATGATTCAAACAAAAATAATACCTGGTCGAGGAGCTAAATAAAGATGCCTCACCAGTGTCTTAAATGTGGGCATGTATTTGATGAGGGATCCTCTCAATTATTAATAGGTTGTCCAGATTGTGGAGGAAACCGTTTTTTCTTCACAAAAGAACCTTTAAATGAAAAAGAAAGAAACGAAATAACCAACAAAGTTGGGAAAGATATAAACTCTACTATTCTGGAATTAATAGGAAAACATGGCAAGGATATCATTGATCAGTCTGGGAATTGGGTTAATTTAAAACCAGATGATGTTCGTAAAGCAATGGAGCAGCAATTATCAGAGCAAAAAAAGATAGCCCCAAAGAAAAAAGAAGACATTAATACTATAATCGATCACAATTATAGAAAGGAAGCTATTGAAAAAATTAAATCTGAAATTCAGGAGTCTGATACACCTGAGACAATAGGTATTGAAAGACCTGGTAAATACAAGATAAATATTAAAGGGCTTTTAGAAAAAGAGCCAATAATTATTCACAAAGACGGTTCGTATACTATCCATTTACCTTCAATTTTTAAAATGATTGATAAAGAAAAAAAGTATTAAAATAAAATTTTTTTTAAAGTTTTAGTCTTCTGTGAAGTTTTACCACTGCTTCAACCGCAGCTTTAGCTCTGTCTATCCTATCTTGTGCTTGGAGCCTTGTCATACCAGGACCAGTTATGCCTAGACCAATCGGTTTGTCATATTCTAAAGAAAGATCAGCTATTTTCCTTGCAGCATGCTGTATTACTACATCGTCATGCTCTGTTTCACCCTCAATTACTGCTCCAAGAGTTACAACACCATCTATATCCTTTTTTTCCAATAGTTTCTTTATAGCTAGTCCCATATCAAAAACACCTGGTACTTTAACAATCTGTGTTATTTCTGCTCCTAAAAACTGTGCATGTTCCTTTGCTCTCTCAAGCATCATCATTGTAATATCATAATTGAATTCAGATACAACAGCTCCAATCCTAATTTTTTCTTCTTTTACCATTTTTTTCCTTTGCTCCTTAACCTTTTAAAGGTCCTGCATCTTCAAATCCTTCACGCAGTCCCTTACCTGCTTTTTTAATTAGATTTTCAGGTTTAAAAATTAAATCTAAAGCATTCAACGCATGTTCCCGGGCACGCCTATCTGCAAGCCACGCAAGCTCTTTATCATCCTTTGCTTCATCTTCAAAAACAAACACTTCTAAAATGTGCTTGTTGCACATGAGTTGAGTTTGAATAAGGGCATTACTTGCTTCATGTGCACATTGTTTATCAATAGGTTTTGGACCAGGCATACCAAGAGCCATAACTATATCACAATTCTGTTCTTCAAATAATTTTTTACACGCAACAGGTAAATCCTTTATCCCTGGCACCGTGTAACGTATTATTTTAAAGCCGGTATTACTTGATTTTAACTCATCCATAGCAGATTTTCCCATATCATATCGTGCAAATGTTGTGTCAGCAATACCAATTTTTTTCATTTACCCTCAATTTTCTCCATATTCTTTTGAAATTCATATGCAGAAATAATCTTGCTAATTATCCTACGAGTTCCTTCAAGATCACTCCCACCCTTAAACTCTGAAAGTCGTACAACTCTAGTATTGATTTTTCGTTTATTCAACTCAGATTTTATTTTATTTTCATTGTGTATCTGATCAAATCCAAGAGCAATGATATCTGGTTTTATCTCTTTTACAATTTTATACATATCATCTTCATGTCCAAGATAAACTTCATCGACAATCCTTAATTCTTTAATCATATTAAGCCGTATCTCTTCAGGGTTAATTGGTTCATGTTTTAACTTTCGAACAGTAGAATCAGTTGCAACGACAACGACTAATGTATCCCCAAGTTTCTTTGCCTCTTTCAAATAATAGATATGTCCTGGGTGTAGAAGATCAAAAGTTCCAGTTGCCATTACTTTAACCATTTTTTCCACGCCTCGATTATTTTGTTTCCCTCTAAAAAAACAAGACCATTATCATCAGCATACTTTTTTGCTTTGTCTTTGGTTAAAGCCTTACCGTCATCACCCATTATTTCACAGCCGCTTCCAATAGGAGTAAGATTTGCCATTTTCAATATAGAAATTACAAGTTCAGTATGGCCTTTTCTAGCATTTAGAAGTTTTTCTGAAGCAACACAAATTGGGACATGTCCAGGAGATCTAAATTCTTTTCCAAACATTTTTGTAGATTGGCCATCATTAAGATTCTCAGTTTTTTTTGCAAGTTCAGCAAATTTTCTCATAGTTAGACTGCGATCAATATCAGTTATACCTGTGTAGGTTTTTCTATGATTGATATAGAGTGAAAAAGAAGATTTCGTATCATATGGTATATCATTTGGAACAAGTTCTTTTAAAACAGGGTACTTATCGTTTATATCTGAATACATATCTGATAAAAATGGAAGTTTTAACTTATCTGCAACTTCCTTTGAAGTCATAAGAAAGATAAGTCCACCACCATCTTTTCTCATTGTTTTTATTGATTTAGGAGTAACAAACTCTGAAGCTATAACTAGATCTGTTTCGCCTTCCCTACGATCATCATCGTAAATCAAAATAAATTTTCCTTTCTGTAAATCAGTTATAGCTTTTTCGATTTTTTCTATAAATTCACCCAAATATAGATTCGCCTCCCTTAAAATAAATTTTGGGTTACTACTCAAAAATTGGTGAACTAGTTTTACCTTTATTTTTAGATGTCAAATATCTGGTTATATATCCAGCTATGCGGTTTCTTAAAAGAATGCTATTTACATCACTTAATTCTGCGACCTTTTTTTTATTATGTTGAAAATCATCATGTTTAAATTGATCTGGATATCTTATTGTAAGATCTATAGCAATGTTTTTTATGAATGTTTGTCTAATATTTCCCAGGAGAATCACCTTTAAAGTGTAGAGAGTCGGAATAGCTTTTTGTTATTTAAACACTTTGGAGGGATAATAAATACTCTAAAAAGATAAAAAATTCATTAAAAAAAGAAAACAGTTTTGTATTAGTTATTAGTTAATATGTTTTAGAGGTATAAAGAATGCCGGCAGAGTTTGATAAATATAATGGGAACCCAGTAATTATTTTGAAAAGGGACAAAGATGATGCTTATCCTTTCAGATTTGGTGTGAGAAAAGCACAGATAATTCTTGATCACATCGAGGATATTAAAAAATTTGTAAAAGAAAATACAAAATAAATCACAAAATCCATTATACAACATGGATTAAATCTCCTTTCTTTATATATTATTTTATCTCAAATGCTCAAGCTCAATACATATAAATAATAGAAAATAATTTAATTAATTGGAAATGGGGGAAGAGATATTTCATCAAAAAAGCCATCGTTGAAATCACTTGCAGGAAAAAAAATAGATAAATTAGAGGAATATGCTTTACAAAGCAATATTGTAAGAAAACTAGGTACAATGATATATAATTCCGCACCTTATAATCACATATCAAAAAAGATCGATGAATTTCGCGATATAAAACTCATTGAGAATATAAAGCAAAACCAAGTCCCAGAACATGTTGCAATAATAATGGATGGAAATAGACGTTTTGCAACAGAGCTTGGTTTATCTCCAAACGTAGGTCATCTGTTTGGAAGAGATAAACTTGAAGAAGTTTTAGAATGGTGTTTTGAGCTGGAGATTAAAAATTTAACAGTTTATGCATTTTCAACAGAAAATTTCGATAGAGATATCGGTGAAGTACAAACACTTATGGATCTATGTAAAGAAGAACTAAAAAAAGCCTCCAAAGATTCCCGTATACATAAAAATCAGGTCAAAATTAGAGTACTTGGACGCTTGGAATCATTACCTGAAGATATTTCGCAATCAGCACAGTATGTTATGGATGCAACAAAAGACTACGATAAATACTCTTTCAACATAGCAATAGCTTATGGTGGGCGAGAAGAAATAATCCAAGCGATACAAAAAATTGCTGGTGATGTCAAAGAAGGTAATTTGAAAATAGAGGACATTAAAGAGCCTATAGTATCAAAATACCTTTATACTAATGGTATACCTGACCCAGATATAATACTTAGAACCTCAGGCGAAGAAAGAATATCAAACTTCCTTTTATGGCAACTGGCTTACTCGGAATTATATTTTTCAGATGTTTATTGGCCAGCGTTTCAAAAAAGAGATTTTCTAAAAGCTATAATGACTTGCCAGCAAAGAAAAAGAAGATTTGGAAAATAAAATAGATTTAATCAATATCTTCTGAGTCTTCTTCGTTTTCTATTTCATCTGCAATTTTTGCCAGTTTTTCAAATTGTGAATAGAAAAAATACAAAATAAATCCTACTGCTATAAATATGATAGAAAAGGCAAGAATGGACTCAAGGTATTTAGTCTGAGCAAAATTATATATGTCTTGAAGGATACCTGAGTTTTTCTTTCCTATGATAAAGGAACTTACCTTGAAAAATATAAAAATAACCAAAAGAAGAAGTCCTAAAAAAAATGATAGTTTATATAAAAAACCAGTTTTGAAATCACTACCAGTTGAAAAGTATCTTTTTTTAAACATAATAATCAATTATACAATGATTAGTATTAGGATGAACTACTAGAAACATTTAGTGCATTCTGGACTTTGCTTTGTAGTTCATTTAATTTTTCCTTTGTTCTACCTTCTTGTTTTTCAAGGGTGTTTTTTCGCAGTTCTAGAGATTCTTTGTTTGATTTTAATTCTTTTGTAACTTCACTTTTACCCTTTGTTTTTATAAGTATTGCTCCTATACTTTTATAAATAGTTGCTTTTTCTTCTGTTTTATCTAGTTCTTCTATTGCCTCATCAATCTCTTTTAGTCTTAGTTCAACTTGTTGACGTTGTTGCATTATCATTTGAAGTTGCATTCTCATCTGTTGTAATCGGTTTATTTGATCTTGTAGTTGTTTTGACACTTCTTCTTCTGTCATAATGTTATTCTCCTTTCTGCGGTAATAAGGTATTTACTTTTTAAAGGTATTGTAAAATTTGTAATTAATATTTTTATCATATATATTTAAATAACTAAAATTATAATAGAAAATATTATATAGAAAGATGTAAATATACTAAACTATATAAAATTATTCAATTTGGGGGATAATAAATGAAAAAAAGCGATAAAATAATAGTGTTGTTAGGAGTAGTAATCTTGGTTTTAGCTTCAATTGGAATATATTACTGGGCTCCTACGGTAACAGAAGAAAAAGTTATACAAATAGAAGATTTTTATAGCGTAACAGGAATTATGAATGATATGCCAGAGGCATTAGCTGTCTCTGATAGTTCTCCATTCTATGCAGTCATTGCAACACCTATAGCAATTAATTATGACTCAGAAGGAGAACAAAATGTAATTCCTTTATATATTAAAAACTTTGATGAGCCATCCAGTGCTATTATTAGAGCTGAGGAGTTAATAGGCCTAACAGCAAACGAAGTGATCAAGGATTCAAAATCTGCAAAAAATGTCTCGTTAGAACTTGCAAAAAAATATTGGGAAAGTAGTGAAGGAGTTTTAATTATTGAAGATACACAAAATGGATATAATCTTGGTGTTCTTGCAGCACCTTTTGCGTCATATCTTTCAATTCCTATTATTGTAACTGACAAAATTGATGGAGATGTACGAACTGTTCTGAGTGATTTAGGTGTCAAACGTTCTATTGTTTGTGGTGATGTTAAAGGTTATGGTGATGTTTTAAGATTCAATAATCCTGACGATATAGTAAATGCATCTATTAAATTAGTTAGGGAAAAATTTGATGAAGTAGATTATATAACTTTGACTAATCCAGTTGATGCATGGCCGCCTAAGGTACTGGATAGTGTAGAGTTTAATTTTGCTGACACTGTTCAAAAGGGTGTTAAGGCTACATGGAAATTTACTATACCAGCGGATTACAAGTATGCGTTGGTTAAGTTTACGGGTGTAAATCATAATCTTGAAGATGTAGATTCTTTAGGATACGGTGTAATGTTCGACGGTAATGTCAAACTTCCAGATGAAACTACTGTTTCTAACACTTATGAATTAACTGGAGGAGGTACATCTTGGGGAGGTAATGCAGAGAGAGATGATTCTGGAAAGATAATTTCTGATTCAAAATATGAAGAGGTGGTTTTATACGATAGAGGTGGTGCAGAATATGATATATCGGTAAGTGGACGGGCAATATTTCAAGAACCAACAAAAGTTACTGGAAATTTTGTTGTTGAGAAGCTTGAGAATCCGGTTTATCCTATGATGAAGGGGCTATCCTCGATGGCACCTTATCTTACTGCTTATCATAAAGGAATTATTTTTGGTAAACCCGAGTTTGCATTTACTGCTGATGACGATGTTTTAACTGATAAAGGTGAAACCTGTCCAGGTGCATATGTTGGTTCAAGGAATTGGAAATTAATCCCGTTATCAAATAGACATTTCTTTGATGAGATACATGATCCTTTGAATAAATTACTTTCAGAACTTTCAGATATTCCAATAAATGATGCTAGAGATATAGAAAAATTAACAGAATATTACAAAATATATCCTATTTATATTGCTTTAGTTGGTGACGCTACTGTTTTACCAAACTACTTCTATCAAAACCATGTAGAGCCAGTTGGAGATATAAATGGTGATGGCATTGATGACTCAAAAGGTTATTATTTTGGTGGAGGTGGCACTCCAAGTGATGTTTTGTATGGTAATGTAGATCCTATACCTTATGAATGGTCAAATCTGGCAAATGATGTGTACAGCGAGTATCCATATGTAGAAAACATTGTCGGTCGAATTACTGGTTGGGATTCTCAAGATGTAAGTGCATTGATCGCTCGAACTGTATTTTATAATAATATTATTAATAAAATGGGAGGAGATTGGAAGGATAATTTTGGTCTTTTGGTAGGTGGAGGACAAGATTTCCAGAAACCTCTTGTTAGGTATAATTTATTTAAAATACTTGGTCAGGTGGGAGAGGAACCGCTGAAAATCTGGACAGGTTATGGTGAGATGACGTTTAGAAGAACCGCAGATGATGTTGAAAAAACACTTGAATTTAATGTACTTAAAGCTTATGCGGAGGAGGCGATGAGCAAAGGATATAGTGATGATGTCTTTAATCAAATAAAAAATATGAATCTCAAAAATAAGCTTTTATTCCCAAAAGCATATGCTAAATCACTTGCAGGAGAAAGTAATGTCAAGGGTACAGAAATTATGGAATCAAGTAATTTTATCTTTGCAAATGGCCATGGTTGTCAATATATGTTTGGTATGTCTGGTACCGATTTACCAGCAGCAGGCCTAGGTGGTCCTCTTATGCGTGCATTAGTTAAAAATATTCTCGTACCAGTTATAGGCGGAGGTAATTGGGGGCCAGGGGTAGGAGTGAACCTTGCGGTCATCGGTGAGTATTCGACAAGAGAAGTATCGAGCATGAACTTGGGTCCATCGCTTATGTGGATAGAAAGTTGTTTTTGCGGGAGATTAGATGGCGTTTACCCACGGGCTAGTGTTTCTCAGGCGCTTTTACATGCTGGGGTGACATCGCTAATTTCATCGACAACTGGATCTAACATTGGCGGAGGGTACCTTGAAGGTAAAAAAGGAATTTACGATTTACCAGGACAAGCATTACTACATTATTTAAAATCAAAACGACAATGGAAAAACGGTATCTATGAGGAGCCGCATTTCGGCTTTAAAATATATACTGACTTATGTGAAAATTTAGGGAAAAATGATGTCAGCATAGGATTAGCATTTAGAAATGCAAGAAACAACTATTTACCTAGTGATATTGATTGGAAAGTCTGGTGGACACCACCACTCGTAGTGGGTGGAGGTTCAATTAATGATTTTTACAGCTCTGCTGCTAGTTCGGGTGCAGGTCCAATGAAGGAATCTAAATACGTCTCCTACCAGGAGTACTTATTATTTGGTGATCCAGCGTTCATTCCTTATATACCAAACGAATAAAGAGAAAAATAACTTTTTCTCTTTTTTTTTATTTTACAAATTTCTAATATTTTAAAAAGAAACAATAAAAAGAATTCTGAAATTATTTTTCTATGTTTCCCTGATCTCCATTTTCTAATATGTTTGCCACTGAAACAACCTTGTCCCCCTCGTTAAGCCTCATAATAGTGACTCCCATTGTGCTTCTTCCTTGAATCCGGATATCTTTTACTGGCACCCTCACCATCATTCCATCTTTACTAGTAAGCATGATTTCATCCTCATCAGTTGCTTCTCTGACATATATTACTTTACCGTTTCTATCATTTGTAATTATTGTTCGAACACCTTTACTTCCACGATGTGTTTTTCTATAATCCTGAATCGGCGAGCGTTTTCCAAAACCATTCTCAGTTATAGTGAGCAGATTACCCTCTTCTCCAACAATGGCCATTGAAACAACCTTATCGCCTTTGTTTAATCTTATTCCTATAACTCCTCTAGTGACTCTACCCATAGGACGAGTTTCTTCTTCATAAAACCTGCATGCCTGACCATTAGCCGATGCTATCATAACTGTTTGCTTTCCATCTGAAAGTTTAGTATTAATCAATTCATCATTTTCATCTAGTTTTATTGCTTGGACTCCGTTAACTCTTATATGACCATAGGCTGATAGAACAGTCTTTTTAATAATACCTTTCTTTGTTGCAAAAACCAAGTAGTGTTCATCATTAAATTCATGAACTGGTATGGCTGTTTCAACATATTCTCCCTCTTCAAGTCGTGGTAATAAGTTTATTATTGCCTTACCCTTAGCATGTCTGCTACCTTCTGGTATCTTATATCCCTTAAGCCAGAATGCTTTACCATGATTTGTAAAAAACATAATATAATCATGAGTGCTGGTAATAAATGAGTCAACAACAACGTCTTGTTCTTTGGTTTCCATACCCATTAGCCCTTTTCCACCTCGATGTTGTGTACGATATGTTTCACAAGGGATACGTTTTATATAACCACTATCAGTAATTGTTACTACTACCTCTTGAACAGGTATGAGATCCTCAATTTCTATATCGATTTCTCCCTCTTCTATCTCTGTTCGTCGATTATCTCCAAACTGTTTTTTGATATCAAATAGTTCTTTTTTAATTTCATCTAAAATATTTTGCCGAGAACTTAGTAAATTTTCTAAATCCTTTATCAATTGTTTTGTATCATTGTAGTCTTTCTCTACTGCTTCTATTTCCATTCCTGTAAGTTTCTGAAGCCTCATGTCAAGTATTGCTTTAACTTGTTTTTCTGAAAATTTAAATCTTTTCATTAATCGTTCTTTTGCTTCTTCAACAGTTTTACTACCACGAATTATTTTTATTACTTCATCAATGTTTTTCAATGCAATCATGAAACCTTCAAGGATATGCATTTTCTCTTTGGCTTTATTTAAATCAAATGTAATACGACGAGTTATAACTATTACACGATTTTCAAGATAATACTGCAGAAGTTCCTTAAGAGTTAAAATCCTAGGTTCACCATCAACTATTGCTAGGTTTAAAACCCCGAAAGTCGTCTGCATTTCAGTATGTTTAAAAAGCTGAGAGAGTACTACATCTTCTATGGCGTCACGTTTAAGCTCAATAACAACACGCATACCCTCCCGGTCGCTTTCATCACGTAGGTCACTAATTCCCTCTATTTTTTTATCTTTAACTAGAGATGCTATGTTTTGTAAAAGATTAGATTTATTTACCTGATAAGGAAGCTCAGTTATAATAATACTTTTCTTATCCTCACCCTCGACATGGGTTTTGGCACGAACACGTATAAGTCCTTTACCCTCAGTGTATGCACTAAGAATTCCACCTTTACCATAGATAATTCCACCTGTAGGAAAATCAGGACCCTTTATAATATCCATAAGTTCAACCAATGATAAATCTGGTTTATCTATAACACTGATAACACCATCAACTACCTCTGAGATATTATGAGGTGGCATATTTGTGGCCATACCTACAGCTATTCCAGATGAACCATTCACCAATAAATTTGGTAATATTGATGGGAGCATTACAGGCTCCTTTAGAGAACCATCAAAGTTGTCAACCCATTCAACTGTATCCTTTTCTAAATCCTGTAGCATTAGTTTAGCGATTTTAGACATACGTGCTTCAGAATATCTCATAGCAGCCGGTGCATCCCCATCGACAGATCCAAAATTACCTTGACCGTCAACTAGGGGATAACGTAGTGAAAAATCTTGCGCCATTCGAACTAGTGAGTCATAAACGGCTTGGTCACCATGTGGATGATATTTACCTAAGCACTCACCAACAATTCTTGCTGATTTCTTATATGGTTTATCATGTGTAAGCCCCAAATCATTCATAGCGTAGAGTATTCTCCGATGTACTGGCTTAAGACCATCACGAACATCAGGTAATGCTCGGCTCATGATAACACTCATACTGTAATCTATGAATGCTCGTTTCATCTCAGATTCAATTGCACGGAGATATACCTTTTTTACTGGTTCATCATCGATCATAAAAAAATCTCACCTCTTTTATATGTCTAGGTTTACAACCTCTTTAGCATGATCTTCAATGAACTGCCGACGTGGTTCAACCTGTTCACCCATAAGAATTGTAAATAACTCATCAGCTTCTACTGCATCGTCAACAGTTACTTTAATTAGAGTTCTATTTTCAGGGTTCATCGTTGTCTCCCAAAGTTGGATAGGATTCATTTCCCCAAGACCTTTGTAACGCTGAATACCTATTCCTGTTTCACCAAGCTGTTTTATCTTGATAATTTTCTCCCTTTCACTATAAGCATATGTTACTTGTTTCCCCTTAACAAGTTTATAAAGAGGTGGTTGAGCAATATACAGATATCCTTCCTCTATAAGAGGTCGCATATATCTAAAGAAAAATGTAAGTAATAATGTTCTTATATGTTCTCCATCAACATCTGCATCAGACATAATAATTATCCTATGATATCGAGCATTTTTGATGTCGAACTCTTCACCTATGCCTGCTCCAATTGCTGTAATTAATGCTAGGATTTCATTATTTTTTAGTATTTTATCCATACGTGCTTTTTCAACATTAAGAATTTTACCCCTCAATGGAAGAATAGCTTGGAATTCTCTGTTTCTACCTTGTTTACTACTTCCACCAGCGCTATCGCCTTCCACGATATACAACTCTGTGTTACTGGGATCCCGACAACTACAATCTGCAAGTTTTCCTGGAAGTGCAGACGACTCAAGTAATCCTTTACGACGTGTTAGTTCTCTTGCTTTACGTGCAGCTTCACGAGCGCGACTAGCGTTTAGTGCTTTTTCAAGTATAATTTTTGCAACACTAGGATTCTCCTCAAAGAATTCACCTAGTTTCTCATTTGTAAGGCTTTCAACAATACCACGTACATCTGAGTTACCAAGTCTGGTTTTTGTTTGGCCTTCAAACTGTGGACGTCGCACTTTACAAGATATTACAGTAGTAATACCTTCACGGCAATCCTCGCCACTAAGACCATCCTCCTGACTATCAAAAAAACCATTTTTTTTACCATAATCATTTAAAACCCTTGTGAGTGCTCCTTTAAAACCAGATAGATGAGTTCCACCTTCATGCGTATTAATGTTATTAGCAAAGGTGAAAATGTTTTCCGTGTAACCATCAGTGTATTGAATAGCTATTTCTGTTTCAAGGTCTTCTTTTTCTGCCTTTAAATAAATAGGATTAGGATGCAGAGGGGTTTTATTCCTGTTTATATGTTGAACAAATTCGCATAAACCACCATTATATTTGAAAGTGTCTGATTTACCTATACGTTCATCTGATATTGTTATTTCAAGACCTGCATTTAAATATGCTAATTCCTTTAATTTAGTATAAATTGTATCATATTTTATATCGACTGTTTCAAAAATCTTGGGGTCTGGTAAAAAGGTAATAGTAGTACCATTTTTTTCTGATTTCCCGATCACTTCTAATTTAGTTGCAGGGGTACCATGATCATATCTCTGCCTATACTCCTGACCGTTTCTTTTAACCTTTGCCTCAAGCCATTCTGATAGTGCATTGACTACTGAGAGACCAACACCATGTAAACCACCAGAAACCTTGTATGCCTGGTTATCAAATTTTCCACCAGCATGAAGTGTTGTTAAAACAAGTTCTAAACCTGATTTGTTATATTTTGGATGAGTTCTTACAGGTATTCCTCTACCGTCATCAATAACAGTTACAGATCCATCTTTGTTTATTAATACCTGTATTTTTATACAAAAACCTGCAAGTGCTTCATCTATTGAGTTATCTACAACTTCATATACTAGGTGATGTAGTCCTCTTTCATCTATACTACCTACGTACATAGCTGGGTTTTTTTGAACTGCAGCTAATCCTTCAAGTACTTGTATTGAATCTGTATCGTAACTTCCATTTGGCTTATTTTTATCTTCGCTCATATGTCTCCACATCAGATAGAGTATTTACACTAATTCAGTTAGTTTTCGTAGGAATTTTTTCATCCCATCTCCAGGGCTGAATTTTACTGTTTCTCATATGGAGTAGAAGCTAATAAATGTTACTATGAAAATTCGCTTTTTATTGCCTTTTTTCTTTTTTGAAAAGTGTTAAAAATGGTGCTATACATTATACCCAAAATATCTGGGGTGGAAAATGTGAGGAAAAGATCTTTAGTTCCTAGCTTGAGACGCAGTATCGTTTTTATTATTTTTATACTGATTTTTTTATCGTTAATAGGTATGGCAAGCTGCGCACAATTGTCAGCTGAAGATTATGCACCTATATATTATTTTGAAGCCGGAGAAACATGTTATCCAATTGATGCTGATTTTCAAATTTATTTGTCATCTCTTTTTGAAGTCGGAAATTCAGTACCTATTTCTACTGATCCCACTGGAGATGATCTCTCTACCTATTCATCAAGCCTCTATTATCTTGATAATCAAGAGGGTTCAATAGATAATTATGCTAAAATAATAAGTGATTCTCAAGAGTGGGAAGGTACTAATGGTAATAAGGTATATTATAGAATTTATTCTTCAGGTTCAACTCAGGTCATTCAGTATTGGATGTTTTATGCTTTCAATGGGGGTGAACTTAATCAACATGAGGGGGACTGGGAAATGGTTCAGGTTGTACTTATAAATGATGAACCATCGGAGGTTGGTTACAGTCAACATTATTCTGGTCAGAGCGCAACATGGGCTCAAGTTGAAAAAGATGGTAATCACATTAAAGTTTATGTTGCACGTGGAAGTCATGCAAATTATTTGAGATCTTATTCTGGTAAACTTGGAATTGCAAGTGATATAGTTGGTGCAAATGGTAAAATATTCAAACCCAGTGATTACACTTTAGATACATTAGAAGATAAATCTTGGATTAATTTTCAGGGAAGATGGGGTGCGGTAGCTGACACTGAAGCAAATGCTATTGAAGCCTCAATTCTAGGTCAAGCTGGACCTGAGGGTCCAAAGTATAGAGAAAATGGAGCAATGTGGGATGATCCTGTTGCCTGGGGAAATAACCTAATTCCAGCAAATGATATGCTCTTTAATTTAGAGTGGATATTATATAATTTTATTACATTATTTATTGTAATAACCTTGGTTATATTTGCAATAATTGCTTTTCGTATTTATCGTCGTCATAAAAAATATGGTCTTGGTCCTCGTATTGTTTCAATGTTATACATAAATGGTTTTAACCTACATAGCATTGGAAATATACTTTGTATTATTGGAATTATTATGGCAATTTTTGGGTTGTTTTACCCGTGGTATCAGGTATCTTATGGAGTGTCTGGGGAAGGTGTTACAGAGACATTTCAAACCGCAGGTATGGTTAATTTACTTAAATTTGATGGAATCAATGGGCTTCAGATCGCCATCCCAGGGACAAGCGGTCCTATGCCTTTAGGCTCGTTTATTCTTCCGTTTTCGTTATTTATTGGAATCGGACTTGTTTTTCTGATTATTGCTACTATTGGAATTCCTCTTAGTAAAAAGTTAGGTACAAAGTATATTTGGAGAGGCGTTAGAATTATTATTCCATTTATTTTAATTGTAGTAGTAATAATGGCAATAGGTTCTGTTATGTCATCTATTAAACTAGAAGGAGATACCGGTACTAATTATGTTCAAAGTTTTTTAGGTCCAATTTCAAGTTCTCCATTTGGTGGACAAACAACCACGGATATAACGGAATCTGGAATAACTGGCAAAGTAGATGTTCAATGGGGGCTTGGTTTAGGTGGTTGGTTACTTTTAATTGCTGGAATTATTATGATAATAGCTGGTATTTTTGAGATTATCTCAAAAACCCAATTTTTTGCTACAAAGATACCATTGCCAGGTCAAGCTCTACCTAGAACACCAACTCGACAATCCCCGTTAGTTAGAGCACCGCCGCCAATACCACCTCAACAACCATCCTCGCAAAAACAAGTGTTGCCAAGTGATAAATCCAATGTTAAATTCTGTACTGAATGTGGAGCAAAACTAGACGAAAATGCTACTTTTTGTATTGAGTGTGGAAAAAAATTAAAATAAAAGTGATACTGACCAAATTAATTTATTCAGCAAATACTAAAACTTAGTTGTATATATCAAATTGGGGTTTTATGATTATTAACGCTGATTTGCATATTCATTCTCGTTTTTCAGGTGCCACAAGCGAAAAAATGACTATTGAAACAATTTCAAAAGAAGCCCCTCGTAAGGGTGTTAATGTTGTAGCTACTGGAGATTGTTTACATAGTGGTTGGATGAAAGAAATTAAACAGTGTAATGTAATTGATGATGGAACCTTTGAACTTAATGGTACTCGTTTTATTTTAAGCACAGAAGTTGAGGATCAAAAAAGAGTTCACCATCTGTTATATTTTCCTAGTTTTTCAGCGGTTTATGGTTTTAAAGAAAGAATTAAGTCAAAATCTAAAAACCTTGAAAGTGATGGTCGACCTAATATTGATATGAATGGCGAAGAGCTAGCTGCTCTTGCTAAAGATGTTGATGCTCTTATTGGAGGAGCGCACATGTTCACCCCATGGACTGCTATGTACGCCTATTATAATTCACTTAAGGATTGCTACGGTGATCTAGCGGATTATGTTTCTTTTGCAGAACTTGGTCTTAGTGCAGATACCGATTTTGCTGATAAAATTCAGGAATTACACAGACTTACATTTTTAACTAATTCTGATTCTCATAGTCCACATCCTGTTAGACTTGCAAGAGAATTTAATAGATTTGAGGTTAAAGATGCAACTTTTGAGCAGATTAAAAAAGCAATTCTAAGGATCGGAGGTAACAAGCCAGTCCTAAACGTCGGTCTACCTCCACAGGAAGGCAAATATCATGAATCAGCTTGTATATCTTGTTTTACACATTATTCACTAGAAGAAGCGCAGAGAAGACGATGGAAATGTAGCTGTGGTAAACGTATAAAGAAGGGAGTTAAGGATAGAATAAACGAGATAGCAGATTACAAAGAACCTAGGCATCCTGATCATAGACCTCCTTATGTTCATCTTATTCCATTAGCTGAGATTATTACAAAAGCAGTTGGACAGCATAATCCATTTACTCAGACTGTTAATAAAAGATGGAATGAACTTATTTCTGTTTTTGGTAGTGAAATAAATGTTTTAATAGATGTAGATATTGAAGAGATTGCAAAAGTCACTGCACCTGCTATTACTGAGGCTATTCAAGCATTTCGGGAAAAAAAGGTAATCATAAGACCTGGTGGTGGAGGCCAGTATGGTGTTATAGAACTTCCAGAGCAAGAAAAAAATTTGCTTTCTTTACCTTTGGGACCAAAGGATAAACAAACAAGTCTTCTGGAATACTAGGAGGTAATATTTTTTGAATTATATCTTAGCTGAAAAAAAGATAAAAGATGTTATTAATTCCAGGTGTGACCATTCTAAAATTCTAGCTGAGGTTGTTGATTTTCTTTACAAAAATTTTGGTCACTATAGTTGGGTTGGTATTTATCTTGTTGAAGATGATTATTTGGTTTTAGGTCCTTGGAAGGGACTGCATGCAACTGAGCATACTAGAATTCCTATTGGGAAAGGTATTTGTGGTTCAGCTGCTGCTAGTGGGAAAACTGAGGTTATCCCTGATGTGAATGCTGATAGTAGGTATCTATCTTGTTTTGTTACTACAAAATCTGAAATCGCTGTTCCAATAAAGAAAAATAAAAAGATAATTGGTGAAATTGATATTGATTCAGATATTAAGGATGCTTTTACTAGAAAAGATGTTGTTTTTTTAAAAAAAGTTGCAGATATGCTTGGTAAGCATATCTAACAACCTTTTTTCAGTACTCAAGATCTTCATCATCACCTTAACGGTTCAGAAAGGGTTCGTTCATCACTTGTAATTACTATGGTTCTACTGTGATTTAATAGTTGTGTTAACTTTAAAGGTGCTAAACAAGAAGGTAATCATAGTCAAATCTAATAGGTTTTATCTAACAAACAATTTTTAATTAGAGTAGTTTTGTTTCTAATGGCTCCAAATTGTTTTACCAAGTGGCAATATAGTTTTACCGGCCATATTATTTAAAAGAACGGCCATTGCTGTATAAAATGATGAAATAGATGTGCCGAGTAAAAATATTCCTGCGGGAAATGCTGTAAAACCAAAAAGGTAATGTGGAATCAATGCAATTACTGCTAAATCAACAAATATCAATATAATAAACAGCATTTTATTTGTCATCAAGGAAGCTACTGTTGCAATTAGACTGAAAACAAGAATTGCGATTAAACCAAAGGCGTAATGTGCAATTTTAAATTCAACATCTGTAAAAATTGTTATAAATAATGTTAGTGCTATTGCATACATTGTCATTGCATATGTTGTAAAAACTGTTGCACCAAATATATTGTTACGTTTAAATTCTATAGTTCCTGCAATCAGCTGTGCTGTTGCACCAAAGAAAAGAACCCATGGAATCATTAAAGACTTAGCTGTAGATGATACAAGACCTAGATCGGTTGACGCAAGAACAAGAGCTGCAACTGCAAGTCCTATTAAACCTAATGGAGCAGGATCAGCTACTAGTATAGGTAGTTTTGTTACAGATGTTTCAGATTTTAAAATGTTTTTCTCAGCCATATAGATCACGGATTTCTGCGGATATAATAATTTATTACTAAAACTTTGTCTTTTTGCAATTACTATGATGAATACATTGATTAAAGACTAAAAGTCGAAATATCATGTATAATTAGAGTTTGTTGAGTATCTGTATTATACTCCGCAGGTTTTACTTATGTTGTAATGAAATCTTTAGTCATAATGTCTAAAAATCCAGTTGTATATTAACGGTATTGCATTTACAGGATTATCTCTCTATTTACAAACATTATATAGCTATAATATATATTCTTTTAGATTTTTAATATCTGGGTTTATAATCCTTTCTTTTTTAGCAAAAAATAGAGTTTCTAAGAGTTGTACATCAGAAATGACATCTAAATGTACGGTTTTTAAATGCTCAGTAAATTTCTTTGCACTCTTAATATCAGGGGCTAATAAACTTATAACCCAATCGTAGCTACCATGACAGTAAAAACTAGATACAATTTCAGCCCCTATGCTTGATGCTAGCTTATCTAATTTTCTTGAAATGATTACTTCAGTAGTCTTTTCATTTAATGGTTTGGTTGTTCTTTTAATAAGTATTAAATATTCCTTTAAGCCTTTTTTTTGTTCATCGACTATGGGTTGATATCCCCAGGTTACGTGGTCTTTCTCTAATTTAAGGATTGTTTTTTGAACTGTTTGACGTGACAGTCCTGTTTTTTCACTGATTTCGATTAGGGATTGTCGTGCATTTTCTGTTAGGGTATCTAGTATTTTTCTATCGTTGTTAGTTATTTCTTTTTTACTTTTTGGCATTTTATCGTAATTGGTATTTACGCTTTGTTATTTAATTCTTTGTTTTTTAAGGGAATGATTTTGGTTAAAAATGTATTAAGAAGTAGACTTCTAAAATTGTGTTTTTTTATTAGAGTTTTAGTATTTATTATTCCTTTTTAGATTTTATTTCTATAAAAATTGTTTTAAATCTAATGCATTTGGATTTAAAATCCCTTGTTTTCTAATTGAAAATAAAGATTGTAAGAGTTGTACATCAGCAATATAATCTGTATACATTGCTTTAATTAATTCAGTATACTTCTTTGCAACCTTAAGATCTGAAGCAATAAAACTCATAATTAGGTCGTAGTTACCATTAGTGTACATGGTAGTTTTATATGTAACCCCTATTTTTGATCCCGTTTCCTC
>Ga0315285_10000782_pt1 | contig 33065 bp, 27 predicted proteins | sample YL17G09_36_MG_FD_203698 | JGI IMG/M metagenome (GOLD analysis project Ga0315285, IMG submission 203698) | Sediment microbial communities from Yellowstone Lake, YNP, Wyoming, USA - YL17G09_36 | ecosystem: Environmental > Aquatic > Freshwater > Lake > Sediment | place: USA: Wyoming | collected...
TTAAAAACAAGGAAAGGACCAGGAAAACAACCAAAACCCAGGCCAGTTTTTTATTGGTTTCCGGGGGATAGGGATTCCGGATTTTCTCGGTCAAGCCCAGGAAATACCCCATGAAAATAAAAGCCAGAACGGTGAGAACGGGGATATGGCCGAGAAAATGGGGGGCGTAAAATATGGTCTGCAGGAACGAATACTTTCCATTTTCGTGAATGATCACATTGAAAAGAAGCAGACTCCCGTGATAATGGGCGAGATACAGGTAGGAAATCAAATAAGCAACAATCGGGAGCGCGATTAAAAAATTTAAATAAATCATAAAGTTACTTTTCCCGGCTGATTCAATTGTTTTTTCCGGATTTTAATCATTGGGAATTCCGTACTTTGCGTCTACGGGACGCTGGTGATTTGTTGATTTGTCCCAACGCAACCGGTTAATTTTCGGGCTCGTATTCCTCGACAATTTCCCGTCCGAACCTGATCATATCGTGAATCCAGGCGTAAACAAACCTGCCGTTCCGGCCGGTTAATCTCAGGTTCCCAAACCCCCGGAGAAAGGTGAAGATTTTCTCGAGCTTTTCCTCGTAGCCAAGTTCCAGGATCGGATAAGCCTGGTTGATTTTATGAACCGCGGTATCGATGATCTCCTCCTCCTGGAACAAACCGACCCGCAGCAGCGGAGAACGGACCTTCTCCACCATCTGGTCCGGCTCCAGGTTCCAGACCGGGTCCTCCGGCTGGCAGGGAAACTCCACCACCAGGGAGGTTTTGCCCGGCGGGGACATCAGCCGGCTGCGGTTCCGGGGTTCATAAAACCGGGTAAAGGGGATTTCCGCATCGGTGAAATAGACCGTGGCGCTTTTAGACACCGACTCCCGATTGAGGAAAAAGGCCGCCAGGATCATGTTCCGATAGCGCAGGCCCTGGGCCAGGTCCAATAACTCCGCCGGCGGTGGGGGTTCCAGAATTCGGGCCAAAAGGTTGAGGGGAAGGGAGCTGACCACCTCCCCGGTATCGATCACCTCCCGGCCGTTCAGTTCGACGGCCCGGATAACTTTATAATCGTGGAATATTTTTGTTACCGTCGAACCCGTGCGAATATTCTCCTTCCCGGCCTGTTCCGCCAGGGCCTCGGAAATGGCGCCGATCCCCTTTTTCGGATAATAAAATGAACCGTCCAGGTGCTTGGTTTTCGCCCGGCGGCCGAAAAGGGCCTCGGTCACGAATGTTCTCAGGTTCAGCCCCTTCAACCGTTTCCCCGCCACTTCGGCGGACAGCCGATCCCAGGACGCGCCCCATAATTTTTCGGAGTAATCCTTCAGGAAAAGGTCCGTGATCTTTTTCCCGTAGGTCCGCAGGGCGTATTGCCGGAAACTTCCGTCCGGCTTTCCCGGCCGCAAACGGGAGCGAGCCAAATCCAGGGCAGCCCCCACAAAGAAAAAAGACCCGAGGTTTTTAACGAGATTCAAGGGAGAAAGCGGAAAGTCGATGAATTTTCCCCGGTGATAGATGTGGCTGGGGACGAAGATCTCCTGCAGATCTTCCCCGAGGAGCCGCTGGAGTTCCCCGGTAACCTCCGGGTCCTGGTCGTGGAGGCGATGAGCCCCGGAATCGAAAAGAAAACCTCCCTTTTCCAGGGTGATGCAATTGCCCCCGATCCGATCGCCGGCTTCATAAAGGGTAAAGGGTATTCCCTTTTTCCGGGCGTAATAACCCACCGCCAGGCCGGCTGGCCCCCCTCCCAGAACGGTGATATGCGCTGGTCTACCTGATGAGGGTCGATCGTCAATCGTCATTCGATTTATCCCGAGTTTTTTCGAGGGACAATCGTCAATCAGCAATTAAAGCTAGGCGACCCGGCTGTCGCGGCCGGCCGGCGAACCTTTTTTTGAATGATACTGGCGGGTCAGACTCAGCGCTTTCAGGGCCCGGTCGATCGTCAGGAAGGAAGGAAAACCGGCGTTCAGGAAGGTCTGCTGGATCTGGTTTCGCTTTTCCTCCTCCACCACGGAGGGACATACCACCACCACGGGCTTCCTGACCGCCTTCAGGGCTTCGATAAAGGCGCTCACGGTGGTGTCCACCAGCCCCGGGGCGAAGCGTTCGGCGTAGATGTAATACTCCATGGTAAAAACCAGCATGATTATGTCGCAATCCTGGTCCTCATCCAGGGTCCGGAAGATATCCGGGTAGATGAAAAAGTTGATATAAGAAGAAGCCATGTCGATCGGGTTCTTAACGCTGGTCCCGGGGGCGTCAAAGGCCGCCCGGAGCTTCTTGGTGGTTTCCGGGGAAAGTTCGGGCATCTCGAATCCCCAGTCCGCGGTCCGGTCGGTGTAATTGACCGAAACCCCGCCGCTCATGCAGACCATGATCATTCGCCGCCCGGTAAAAGCCGGGAGGCGGTTTACAGTCATCGCGGTCTCGATCAGCTCCTCCAGGCCGCCGGCCTGGAGGGCGCCGGCCTGCTTGAGGACCGCTTCCCAGGTCGGCCGCTTTCCGCCCATCGCCCCGGTATGCGAAGCCGCCGCCCGGACCCCGATCTCGTTCAACCCGCCCTTGAGCACAATCACCGGCTTCTTCCGCCCGGCCCGGATCAGGGCCCGGGCCAGGGAGATCCCGTCCCGGGTGCCCTCAATGTAAACCAGGATGATCCCGGTCGCGGGATCCTCGGCGAAATAATCGATCAGCTCGTGCGAGCTCAAATCCGTCTCGTTCCCGTAACTCACCACCTTCTGGAATTTCAGGCCGCAGCGCTGACCGAGAAAAATCCCGCTGAAGGCCAGCCCCCCGCTCTGGGAGAGAAAGCTGATATTCCCCTGGCCCTCCCACTGGGGCAGATCGGACCGGAAACCCAGGCCCTGGGCCGGATAGTATATCCCCATACAGTTGGGACCGATTATCCGCAAACCGCTTTCCCGGGCGATCTTCCGGATTTTTTCCTCAAGCTCCCATCCGGAATCCTCCCCGGTCTCGCTGAAACCGGAGGTGAAAATGGCGGCGGACCGCACCCCCTTCTCCGCGCAGTCCGAGATCACCCCGGGTAGAAATTTGGCGGGAACGGAAATGATCACGTGATCAACCGGGCCGGGAATCTCCTGGACCGTCCGGTAGGTAGGAAAATCCTTGACCTGCTCACCCCCGGAGGGATTGATGGCGTAGATCGGCCCGGCAAAACCCAGGACCCGGTTGGCTTCGGCGAACATCACCCCGGCGTTGTTCAGGCGGTTGGAAACCCCCACCACCGCCAGCGCCCGGGGATGGAAAATCCGGTCCAGCGCTTGAAAATCAAATTCCATCGGTTACGATCTCCTTATTTTTCCAGATTGTCCCAATCCTCAGGGGTGAACAAGGACATCTTTTCCAGATAATCCTTGAGCCGCGTCTCCCCGTCCCCGATAAACTCGACAAAATGAACCCCGCACCCGGGCACCCGGTCCCCATCGATCAGGTCAACCTTTTCCTGGGAAACGATGTGCACCACCTCGCCGACCGCCTTTATTTCCTCATCCGTACCGGGAAGCTGGAAAACCACTTCGAGCCTGGACCGGAGGGGAAGATCCGTCCTTCCCCGGATGAAAATCCCCCCGTAGCTGATATTTTCCGAGTATTCCCGGGCCAGGGCCTTGCCGGTCCGGAACTTGATCGTGAGCCGGACGGGCAGCCGCTGTTCGCGGCGTATTCCCACCTGGCGGGAAAACCGGCCCTCGATTTCATCCAGGGCATGATCAAGATTATACTGCCCGGTAAATTTAGCGTCGGAGGTCATCTCAAACTTTTTCAACATCGCCTCTTTTTCCTGCTTGCCGAAATTTTCGAGTTCGATGATCTCCATTCTCAATTCCTGGATCCAGCTGGCGAACCATTTGAACATGCTCGGGATGAAGCTTTCAAAATTGAACCGCAAGACCACGCCCACACTGTTCCCCCCGATCCAGCTGTAGATATGAATCTCGAGAAGCTCGTCCTGCTTAAAACGAGTGCGGGCGGTTTTCAGGAATGACCGGATCTTCGGGAAAACCCGGGAGGCGAAGGGAATGATAAAGGCGATCTCAAAAAATTCCTTGGCCATGACTATCCAAATTTAGCTGTCCAAATTAACAATTTCACCCTCTCCCATTCCCTCTCCCCTCGAGGGACTCGTCCTGAAGGAGAGGGTTGGCCTGCCCGCCAAAGCCTTGGCGCAGGCGGGGGTGAGGGGGCAAAATCAATTGTTTTCCAAATCAAGGGGAGCCCTTTTATTTATCCCGAGCAACTTCGAGGGACGGGCTCCCTTCTTGGGCGGCCGCTGAGGGCCGCCCCTACATTTCCAACCTCCGATAAAAACAGGCCCGGTTCCCGGTGTGGCAGGTCGGACCCGCCGGCTCGGCCTTGACCAGGAGGCAGTCCCCGTCGCAATCGTAATAAACCTCTTTCACCTTGAGAACATTCCCGGATTCCTCCCCTTTCTTCCATAGTTTCTTCCGCGAGCGGCTGTAAAAGGTCGCGAAACCGGTGCGGAGGGTAAGCTCCAGCGATTCCCTGTTCATATAGGCGACCATTAAAACCGCCCCGTCCTTAATATCCTGGACGACGGTCGGGACCAAACCCCGTTCATCGAACTTTATTTGAGGAAATTCCATTAGTTACACCATACAATCCCACATGTTGTGGATAAAGCTGTGTATAAACACAAGATATTGATATGTCCTAAGTCCCAAGTCCGAATTACGAATTCCGCACTCCCTCCGGGCCGTAAGCCCTACTGGGCCGGAGGCCGCATTCCGAATTCGCAATTCTCTACTTTGCCGCCTGGATCGCCTCCTTCAGATCAATGGTTTTCTCATAAAGAGCCTTCCCGATAATTAATCCGAAAATGCCAAGGTTTTCAAGCCCTTTGATCCTCTGGACATGCTCAACCTTGGAAATTCCTCCGGCTACGATCACCTTCATGTTAATGTTCTCGGCGAACTTCTTATACGTCTGGAGATCGGGCCCGCCCAGGGTTCCATCCCGATTGATGTCGGTAAAAATGATCAGGCTCCCGCCCCATCCCTTCACTTTTTGAGCCAGGTCCCAGGCATAAACCTCGGTCAATTCCTGCCAGCCTTCGACCTTGACCTTGCCGCCGGCGGCGTCGATCCCCACCGCCACCCGCCCGGGATAAGCCCCGTTGATTTCCTGGAAACGCTCGGGAAACTTGAAGACCACCGTCCCCAGGATTATCCGGTCAATACCGGCCTCGAGGTAAACCCGGGCATCTTCCCGGGTGCGGATGCCACCCCCGACCTGGATCGGAATCCGGACGCCTTTCCGGATCCGGAGGATCTGATCCCGGTTCTCCGGGCTCCCCAGCCGGGCCCCGTCCAGGTCCACCAGGTGAAGATGCTCCGCCCCCTCTCCTTCCCATCTCTTCGCCAGGACGAGAGGATCATCGGCGTAAACCTTTTTCTGGGCAAAATCCCCCTGGTAAAGCCGGACCCCTTTTCCCCCCTGGATGTCAACGGCCGGAAAGACCAACATAAATTCAAATCCAAAATCCCAAATCCAAAATCCCAAGTAAATCCCAAATCCAAAATCCCAATCCATTGCACCTCACTTTGGTCATTGGAAATTGGGATTTGTTTGGGATTTGGGAATTGGTCATTGGGATTTTTAAAGAGTTCCTTTGGTCGAAAGCACTCCCTGGATCCGGGGATTGACCCGGGTGGCCTCCATCAGGGACCGGGCGAAGGCCTTGAAAGCGGCCTCGGCAATATGATGGGGATCGCTCCCGTAATGCAGGTTGATGTGGAGATTGGCTCCCAGTTTCTGCGAGATGGCGGCGAAAAAAATCTCCAGGAGGTTGAGGTCAAACTCCCCGGCCTTGGCGCTGTAACGGTCGGGACCCGCCTCCCCCCGGCCGAATAAATTTATCACCAGGTAAGGCCGCCCCCCGAGATCCACCGCCACCGAAACCAGGGCCTCATCCATCGGCACCGTGGCCTCCCCGTAGCGGCAGACTCCCTCCCGGCCGCCCAGGGCCTGGGAGATGGCCTCGCCCAGGGTGATCCCGACATCCTCGACGGTGTGGTGGTAATCAACCTCCACATCCCCGCTCGCGTCCACCCTCAGGTCAATCAGGCTGTGCCGCCCGAAAAGTTCCAGCATGTGGTTGAAGAAGGGGATGGGGGTTTTGACCTGGTAGTCACCCTGGCCGTCCAGGTTGACCGTCACCCGGACCGCGGTCTCCTTGGTTTTTCTCTCCCTTTCGCCCCGCCGTTCCATAAAGCCTCCTTATATTTTCCGTCCGAAGTCCCGAGCTAAAAACCATATTCTTCTTTGCTGACTTCGGACCTAGGACTGATGACCTCGGGCCGATGACTTATTCATCCTGATCTCCACCGAACGGGCATGCCACTCCAATCCTTCCAGTCGGGCGAGCGCGATCACGGTTCGGCCCAGGCTCCGGATTCCTTTTTTCTCCACCTTGATCACGCTGGAGCGCTTGCAGAAATCCTCCACCCCCAGAGGCGAGAGAAAGCGCGCGCTCCCGCCGGTGGGGAGGATGTGGCTGGGCCCCGCGAGATAATCCCCGAAAGCCACCACCGAGGAGAGCCCCAGGAAAATCGCCCCGGCCTGGTGGATGGACCTCAGGTGACTTTCCGGGCTCTTCACCGCCAGGACCAGGTGCTCCGGGGCCAGGCGGTTGGAAAGCCGGAAAGCTTCCGGCAGATTGGCCGCCCGGATCAGGGCGCCGTTCCGCTTCCAGGACCTGGACGCGGTGGAATCCGGCCCGGCCTTTTCCAATTCCGTCCGGATCATCCGTCCCACTTCGGCCAGCTCGGGTTCCGAGGTGGAAATTAAAATCGCGAAGGCATCCTCATCGTGCTCGGCCTGGGCCAGGAGCTCGCTCGCGAGTTCCTCCGTTTTCCCGCTCCCGTCCGAGACGAGCAATACCTCGCTCGGCCCCGCGATCGAATCGATTCCCACCTCCCCGAAGACGAGGCGCTTGGCCGTGGCCACGTAGATATTGCCCGGGCCGACGATTTTATCCACCCGGGGAACGGTTTCCGTTCCGAACGCCAGGGCCGCGATGGCCTGGGCTCCCCCGATCCCGAATACCCGGTCGGACCCGGAAATCTTCGCCGCGGCCAGGACATAACGGTTCACCCCGCCCTTTTTCCGGGGGGTCACCACGATAATTTCCTCCACCCCCGCCACTTTGGCGGGGATCACGGACATGAATACCGAGGAAGGGTAACCGTACCTGCCTCCCGGCACATAGACCCCGGCCCGCTCGAGCGGGAGCCAGCGGGAAGCGCTCAGGATTCCCTGCGAAACCCAGAAGAACCCCCGGGGAACCGCTTTCTGATGAAAGGCCCGGATTCGCTCCGCCGCCTGCTGCAGTGCCCGCCGCTCGGAGGGGGTAAGAGATTTAAAAGCCCTGTCCCATTCGGCCTTGGGCACCTCGAGATTTTTTGCTTTCAATTTCAACCCGTCGAACCGGGAGATGCTCTTCAGGAGGCCCCGATCCCCTTCCTTCCTGACCGAGTTAATCACCCGGCGGACGACGGCTTCCACCTCCCCGGTCCGGGCCTGGCGGCGGGCCAGCAGGCGCTTAAATCCCGGTTCGAAACCCGGGCTTTTAGTATTTACAATCAACATTTCTTAAATGAGATGTCTTTTCCTTAATTTTAATTTTTGCATTTTGATTTTCAATATCTATTCTTTCACCCTCCTGATGTCGGCACCAAGCTGGGCGAGTTTGAGATCGAGCCTTTCGTAACCCCGGTCCAGGTGGTAGATCCGGGAAATCTCGGTCTCTCCTTCAGCGGAAAGGCCGGCCAGGATCAGGCTCGCGCTGGCCCGGAGATCCGAGGCCATGACCGGGGCCCCGGAAAGATGCTCCACCCCCCTGACCACCGCGCACTTGCCTTCCACCCGGATATTCGCGCCCATCCGGTCGAGCTCGCTGACATGCATGAAACGGTTCTCGAAAATATTCTCCGTGATCGTGCCGGTTCCTTCCGCGGTGGAAAGCAGGGCCATCATCTGGGCCTGCAGATCGGTGGGGAAACCCGGGAAAGGTTCGGTCTCAATATCAATCGCCTTCGCCTTCCCCGTCCGGGTCACCCGGATCCAGTCGTATTCATGTTCCACCTTGATCCCGGCAGCCAGGAGCTTTTTCACCAGGACTTTCTGGTGGTCAAATACCAGTCCTTCAACCTGCACCTCCCCGCCGCTCATGGCCCCGGCAATCAGCAGGGTTCCCGCCTCGATCCGGTCGGGAATGATCCGGTACCGGGCCCCGGTCATTTTTTTTACCCCTTCAATCCGGATTTGTTCGGTTCCCGCCCCGGAAATCCGGGCGCCCATCTGATTTAACAGGTTGGCCAGATCCACGACCTCCGGCTCCAGCGCGGCGTTTTCCACGATCGTTTCGCCCTGGGCCAGGCAGGCGGCCATCATGACATTTTCGGTCCCGGTAACCGTGGAGCGGTGGAAGTGGATCCGGGCCCCGCGGAGTTCCTTGACCTGTCCCTCCACGTAACCATGACGGATCTTGATCTCCGCTCCCATGGCCTGGAAGCCGCCGAGGTGCATGTCAATCGGCCGGGCCCCGATCGCGCATCCGCCCGGCAGGGAAACCTTGGCCCGCCTGCGCTTGGCCAAGAGCGGTCCCAGCACCAGGACCGAGGCGCGCATGGTTTTTACCAGGCGGTAGGGGGCGGTGAATTTCTCGGAATCTCCCGGTTTCACCCGGATGTATTCGCCGGCGGATTCGACCTCCGAGCCCAGTTCCCGGAGCGTTTTTCCCATGGTGGCGATGTCCGCCACCGGGGGAAAACCGGAAAAAACGCTTTCCTCGTCCGAGAGCAGGGTGGCGGAGAGAGCGGGCAGGGCGGCGTTCTTGGCCCCGCTGACCCGGACCCGGCCGGAGAGCCGGTTTCCGCCTTTGATTACCATTTTTTCCATCACCCGTTTCCCCTCAAATAATATATCACATAATCTTAGCGGCTAGTTGCCGGCGACTAGCTGTTCATTGCTCATTCTAAAATAGGGTTCAAGTGTTTGAGGGAAAAGGGATTAAGGGAAAATACTGGATTCCTGCTTTCGCAGGAATGACGCTAAAATTTATCATTCCGCAATCGTCATTTCTTCTTTGCCCTGACCACCCGGTCCCTTCCGGAAAGATCCGGCAGGATCATTATTTCTTCATACCCTCCGGTTCGGGCCAGGATTTCCTCTACCGCCCGGGCCTGGTTATCCCCAATCTCCATCAGTAAAAACCCCGGGGTTTTGAGAAATTGAAATCCTTTTTCCGCCACCCGGCGGATGACCTGGAGCCCGTCCTCCCCCCCATCCAGAGCCAACCGGGGTTCTCCGTGGGCCACCTCCGGGGCCAGGGTCGGGATCACGGCGCTCGGAATGTAGGGCGGGTTGCAGACCAGGAGATCAAAAAATCCGTGATATTGCTCCAGGGGCGCGAAAAGATCACCCGCTAAAAAAAGGATTCTGTCTTCGAGTTTGAGGCGGCGGGCATTCCCGGCCGCGATCCGGAGCGCGTCGGAAGACAGATCCGTGGCCCAGGCCCGGGCCTCCCGGATTTCCGTCAGAAGGGCCAGGGCGACCGCCCCCGAACCCGTCCCCAAATCCAGGAAATTCAGTTCCGAGTTTCGGGTTTCGGGTTTCGGGTTCGGACGGGAAGAAGATTTTTCCATTCCGCAATCCCTCCGGGCTGTAAGCCCTACTGGGCCGGAGGCCGCATTCCGTTTACCCTGATCGAAGTCGAAGGGCAATCCGCATTCTCTTACCAGCCGGATCGCTTCCTCCACCAACAGCTCGGTTTCCGGCCGCGGGATTAATACCCCGGGGGCTACCCGGATCGGGAGGGACCAGAACTCCCGCTCCCCCAGGAGGTAAAAAAGCGGTTCCCGTTCCCCCCTGCTCCGGATCAATTCCCGGTATTTCTTCTCTTCCGCCGGCGCGACCGGGGCCTCCCGGTCTCGGTAAAATTCCGCCCGGGCGATTCCGCCCGCCGAAAGGAAAAGCAACTCGGCCTCGACCCCGGAGCCGGGAATCCCCCGCCCTTCGAGATATTCCTTCCCCCATTCCACCAGGGCGCTGCGAGTTATCTTCATCTGGTAAGTTTATAAATTATCGGGCGGTTTCCAAATTCTACTTGCTTATTTGTTTTCCAAAACCCGATGGGTAGGCCGATGCGAACCAAATCCCTTTAATTTCTAATTTCTAATGACGAATTTCTAATCAATGTCTAATGCCGAAAAACCCAATTTCTAACTATTTATTGTTTCGTCATTGGGATTTGGGTATTGGGATTTAATTAGTAATTAGAAATTAGTAATTGGTCATTTTTAGTATAGAAGAGGCTGGCCCCGGAAGAAATTTTCCATCCCCCGACGCCTGCGGGATGAAGCCAAACGATTTATTGCCCGGGCATGGTCTGCAGGATAGATTCCGCGGCCTGGGTCTGGAAATGGGCGATCGCCCCTTCCACCAGCTCATCCAGTTCCCCGTCGAGGACGCCTTCCAGGTTGTGCCGGCTCATCCCGATCCGGTGATCGGTGACCCGGCTCTGGGGAAAGTTGTAGGTCCGGATCTTTTCGCTGCGGTCCCCGGTTCCCACCTGGGTCCGGCGGGCCTGGGAAATTTCCTTTTCCTGTTCCTGGCGATAGCGATCCATCAGCCGCGCCCGCAGGACCCGCATCCCCTTGGCCCGGTTCTTATGCTGGGATTTTTCGTCCTGGCACTGGACCACGATCCCGGTGGGCAGGTGGGTGATCCGGATCGCCGACTCCACCTTGTTGACGTTCTGGCCCCCGGGTCCCGAGGCCCGGAAGGAATCCACCCGGACCTCCTCTGGCTTGATTTCCACCTCCACCTCCTCAGCCTCCGGCAGGACCGCCACCGTGGCCGTGGAGGTATGGATCCGTCCCGAGGCTTCCGTCGCCGGCACCCGCTGCACCCGGTGCACCCCGCTCTCGTACTGGAGGCGCCGGAAAGCCCCCTTGCCCTCCACCAGGGCGATGATCTCCTTCAAGCCCCCGGTGCCGGTCTGGCTCTTGCTCATCACCTCCACCCGGAAGCCTTTCCTTTCGGAGTACCGCGAATACATCCGGAAAAGATCCGCTACGAACAGGGCCGCCTCGTCTCCGCCCGCGCCGGCCCGGATCTCGATAATTATATTCTTCTCGTCCCGGGGATCCCGGGGCACCAGGAGCGCCTGGATTTTTCCCTCGAGGCCCTTCTCCCGGTCCCTCAGGGTCTGCAATTCCTCCTGGACCAGCTCTTTCAACTCGGGATCACCCTCGGCAAACAGCTCCTCGTTCTTTTTCTTCTCGGCCTCCACCTTCCGCCACTCCCGGTAGGCCTGAGCAAGTTCCTCGATCTCCCGCCGCTCCGAGACGATCTTTTTGGTCTCCGGGGGGTTCTTTAAAACCGCCGGGTCCTGCAGCTTCCGGGAAAGCTCGTCGTAATGGGACCCGAGCTTCTCGAGGTAATCTAAGGTTTTGGAGTTCAGCATCCGGTTAATAAGCCGGTCCCCTCCTGGCCCGGAAGCTCGGACCCGTCGGGGCCCCGCTCTCTCCGAGGGCTGGGATCAGCCTGGTTACTTCGCCTTGGCGGATTTGACGGATTTGACGGATTTGGCGGCTTTGGCGGAGCGGGCGTCCTGGGCGGCCTGCGAGTAGCGGCGCTGGAAGCGTTCCACCTTTCCGGCCGAGTCGATCAGCTTCTGCTTTCCGGTAAAGAACGGATGGCAGTTGGAACAGATGTCAATTTTGATTTCCCCTCCCCGGGTAGAGCGGGTTTCGATCCTGTTCCCGCAGGCGCAGAGAAATCGAGTGGGTTTATATTCCGGGTGAATTTCCTTTTTCAATTTTCCTCTCCTATTTATTCATGGACTCGATAAAATCGGCGTTGGTCTTGGTTCCCTGCATTTTATCCAGCATAAATTCCATCGCTTCGATCGGGGGCATCGGCTGCAGGATCTTCCGGAGAATATAGAGCCGGTTCAGGACTTCCTTGGTGAGGATCAATTCTTCCTTCCGGGTGCCGGAGCGGTTGATGTCGATCGCGGGGAAGATCCGCCGGTCGGCCAGGCGCCGATCCAGGACGATTTCCATGTTGCCGGTGCCCTTGAACTCTTCAAAAATTACTTCGTCCATCTTGGACCCGGTTTCCACCAGGGCGGTGGCGATGATGGTCAGGCTACCCCCGTCCTCGATATTCCGAGCGGCCCCGAAAAACCGCTTGGGGCGGTGGAGGGCGTTGGAATCCACCCCGCCGGAGAGCACCTTCCCGCTGGGAGGTACCACCGAGTTGTAAGCCCGGGCCAGCCGGGTGATGGAATCCAGCAAGATGACCACGTCTTTCTTGTGCTCGATCTGGCGCTTGGCCTTATCGAGCACCATCTCGGCCACCTGCACGTGCCGGGAAGCCGTTTCGTCAAACGTTGAGCTGATCACCTCGCCCTTGACCGAGCGCTGCATGTCGGTCACCTCCTCCGGCCGCTCGTCGATCAGTAAAACGATGAGCACGATCTCCGGGTGGTTGGCGGTGATGGAGTTGGCGATCGCCTGGAGGATCATGGTTTTCCCGGCCCGGGGCGGCGAGACGATCAGGCCCCGCTGGCCTTTGCCGATGGGGGTCAGGAGATCCATGATCCGCATGGTATAGTTTTTGGGTTCAAACTCGAGCTTGATCCGCTCGTTGGGATAGAGGGGGGTAAGGTTGTCGAAGAGCACCCGGTCGCGGACCGCTTCCGGGTCTTCGAGGTTAACTGCCTCGACCTTCAGCAGGGCGAAGTAGCGTTCCCCTTCCTTGGGGGGACGGACCTGCCCGGCCACGTTATCCCCGGTGCGGAGATCAAACCGGCGGATCTGGGAGGGGGAGACGTAAATGTCATCCGGGCCGGCCAGGTAGCTGTAGATCTGGGAGCGGAGGAACCCGAAACCGTCGGGCAGGATCTCCAGGACCCCGTCTCCGTAAATCAGGCCGTTCTGCTCGGCCTTGGCCTGGAGGAGGGAGAAAATCAAATCCTGTTTCCTCTGCCCGCTCGCCCCTTCCAGGTTCAAATCGCGGGCCAGGGACACCAGTTCCGACATCTTCATCAACTTCAATTCCCGTAGATTCAATTCCTTATCGGAGTTGTTCTTTTTCCCTTTCCCCGTCCCTTTTTCCGACTCGATTACCTCAGTCTGCCCCTGAACCTGGGTTCCCATTTCTTCTTTTACCTCCGATTGTTTGGCTAAAAGCCGGGAAGAAAATTAATCTGCAAATTTCCGAGGGATCCTAAAAGATTATCCTTTTTAATCCTGAGGACTAATTAGATATAAGAATTTATACTACAAATATTTTTCTACCGCAACACTTTGTTCGATCCGGCCCACGAAGGCCACCTGCCGTCCGCCTTTTCCGCCTTCCCTTCGCGTGGAATAAAAATGATCATCCCGACAAAAGGTACAAAGAGAAATGGCAAAGATTTGATCCGCGGGAACCCCGGCGGCCCGGAGCTGGGATTGGTTGGCCCGGATCAGATCCAACCGGAGCGAACCATCCGGTGCCAGATTTATATAATCGTCCGCATCGGAAAAGTCAACCCGGAAAGCCTCCTGGACATCGGGGCCGACCTGGTAACAGCACGAGCCGATCGCCGGCCCCATCCCCACCCAGAGGTCCTCCGGGGCCAGGCGGTACCGCTCTTTACCCGCCGCGATGAGCCTTGCCACGATCCGGGCCCGCGTCCCGCGCCAGCCGGCATGGGCGATCCCCACCACCCCCTTTTCCGGGGCCAGGAAGATCAACGGCAGGCAGTCGGCCACCCGGATGGCCAGGATCACCCCGGGCGCGCCAGTGATCATCCCGTCCCCGGGAACCTGCTTGTCTTCGGTAATCCCCTCCGGGGAGAACCCCGCCCCGGTTTCCTCCACCGCGATGATCCGGTCTCCGTGAACCTGTTTCAGGAAAAGCGGGGAATATCCACCCACCTTCAGTTTTCCCGCCTCTTCAACCTTGCGGGTAAAACCGTGGACAAAACCCGGGAAACGGGAAAACCCGGTGAGGCGGAAAAACCCCGCGGGCGACAGTTCCGCCCCGGGAAAAAGCTCGCGATCATTTTGAACTATCTCTGGTTTAACACAAATTGAAGGCATTGAATTGAATGATATGGGAGGGAAAATTTATTAATTGATCGTGGTTGGGCTTTCCCATCTCGGACAAAATACCTCATTCTTTCATCTCGCCGCCGACAATTGTTTGACCAGCTCGGCAAACGAATCAGGCAGGGGCTCCTGCAGGGAAAGCGTCTTCCCCGAGATCGGGTGCTTGAATTCCAGGGCGTAGGCGTGCAGGGCGAACCCCGGCAACATTATAAGCGCCCCCTGAATCCCCGGGGCAATGGAACCCGGAAGATTCCGAGCCCGCCCATAGACCAGGTCCCCCACCACCGGGTGCTTGAGCGCGGCCAGATGCACCCGGATCTGGTGGGTCCGGCCGGTCTCCGGAAAAACCCGGAGCAGGGTAAACCCCTTAAACCTCTCCAAGACCCGGACCCGGGTGACCGCTTCCCGGCTCTTGAGCCCACCCACGGCCATTTTTTTCCGATCGTTAGGGTTGCGCCCGATCGCCCCCTCGAGCTTCAGCTCGTCCCGATTAAACTCGCCCCAAACCAGGGCCCGGTATTCCTTCTTCACCCGCCGCTCCTGGAAATCGCGGGAAAGGGTTCGCTGGGTAAACTCATCCTTGGCCACGAGGAGGAGTCCCGAGGTGTCGCGGTCCAAACGGTGGACTATCCCCGGCCGGTCCGATCCGATCGCCTCCGGCAGTTTCTGGTAGCGATAAAGGAGAGCATTAGCCAAGGTGCCCCCAGACCGGCCCGCCCCGGGATGAACCACCAGCCCCGCCGGCTTGTTGACCACTAAAAGATGCTGATCCTCATAAACCACCTCGAGCGGGATCGGCTCGGGGGCAAGCTTCCCCCTCCCCGGCTCCTCCGGTTTCCTCCAGTCCAGAATTTCCAGGCTTTCCCCGGCGGAAAGGCGGGTCCCGACTTTGAGCCCCCGGCCTTCTCCGCGGATGATTTTTCCCCCCACGATCAGTCCCTGGATCCGGGTGCGGGAAAGCTCGGGGAAACGGCGGGCCAGGATGATATCCGCCCGCTCCCCGGCTTCTTCCGGATTAATTTTCAAAACCTGGGGACCGACCTTTAATTCCTCGGGCTTCATTCCGTTTATCCTGCTTGTCCCGCGCGAAGCGGTGGGGAGCTTGTCGAAGGGCATTCCGAATTCCGCATTATTCTTATTCTTCTAATTTAAAAAGCCGATTCGCGTTTTCCGTGGTCACCCGGGCCACTTCCTCCACCGGGACGGAGAGAATCCGGCCGATCTCCTCGGCCACCCAGGGAATATAAGCCGGCTCATTCCGGGTGCCCCGTTTCGGCTGGGGCGTTAAAAATGGGCAGTCGGTCTCGAGCAGAAGACGGGAAAGCCCCATTTCCCGGATCACGCCCCTAAGCTTCTCCGACCTGGGATAGGTTACCGCCCCGGTAATCCCCAGCCAGAAATTGAGTTCCACGTACTCGCGGGCCTCCGGCATTCCCCCGGAAAAACAATGGATCACCCCCCGAAGACCGCCGGACCGTGCGCGCTTTAAAACCTCCAGCGTTTCCGAGTGCGCCTCGCGGCAGTGGATGGAAACCGGCCTGCCGGTCTGGAGGGCCAGCTCCAGCTGGGCCTCGAAAGCCCGGAACTGCTCCCGGCGGGGGGAGAGGTTGCGGTAGAAATCGAGCCCGCATTCGCCCACCGCCACCACCCGGGGCGCCTGGAGCAGGGCGCGCAGTTCGGAGAGGGCGGCCGGGCTGAATTCCCGGGCCTCGTGGGGATGAAGCCCGACGGTGGCGAAAATCCCCGGGGTCCCCCGGGCCAGTTCCACCGCCTCCGGGTTCCCTTCCATCCCCTTCCCGGCCCCCACCACGATCATCCGGGTGACCCCCTGCTTCCGGCTGCGCTCCAACACCGCCGGAAGGTCGGACGCGAAATCCGGGAAATTCAGATGGGCGTGGGTGTCAATGAACATGACAAAAAATCAGGGTCCCAGGGTTCTAGGATTCGAGGGTTCTAGTGGAAGAAAAAGATTTGGAAGCGCAAATTTCCTTTTTTAATCAGAAGGTTTTTTTCCTTCACCCTTTATCAATCAGCCTTTTGGTTACTTGACCCCTCGGACCCTGGGACCCTCGAACCCTTTCTTTTAAGTCACTCTATCCTCGGGAAAAGCGCTCGACCCCGCTGGACCCGGCCGGGAGGCCAGGAAACCCGCCATTCCGAGAGGGAAGAAAATCCATCGTTCCACTCGCTCCCGGCGATCCCCAGCTGCTTCCGCATCTCCACCCCGGAATCGGGGAGGAAGGGGGAAACGAACAGGGTGATCCAGCGCAGGGACTCCAGGCTGGCGAAAAGCACCGTGTCCAGCCGGCCTTTCTTTTCCGGATCCTTGGCCAGGTTCCAGGGGGCGGCCCGGTCCAGGTAGCGGTTCACCGCTCCGACAAATTCCCAGACCGCGATTAAAGCCGACTGGAAGGCCAGCTCCGGGAGCAGGCGGTGATATTCCTCCCGGGCTTTTTCCGCCGCCGCGATCAGGGTCTTCTCCTCCGGACCGGTGTCGGCCGGGGGATACTCCCCGCCGCGGTAGCGCACCACCATGGCCAGGATCCGGGAAAAGAGGTTTCCCAGGTCGTTGGCGAGGTCGGAATTGATCCGGCCCACTAGGGCCGCCTGAGAATAGTCCCCGTCCAGCCCGAAGGGAACCTCCCGGAGGAGAAAATAGCGGAAAGCATCCACCCCGAAACGATCGGCCACCTCCCCCGGGTCCACCACGTTCCCGAGCGATTTGCTCATTTTCTTGCCCTCCACCGTCCACCAGCCGTGGGCAAAAACCCGGCGGGGCAGCGGGAGCCCGACCGACATCAGAAAGGCCGGCCAGTAAACCGCGTGGAAGCGGAGGATATCCTTCCCGATCACGTGCAGGTCCGCCGGCCAGAACCGGGAGAAGCGGGAATCCTCCTCCGGAAACCCCGCCCCGGTCAGGTAATTGGTCAGGGCGTCAAACCAGACATAAATGATATGGCCGGGGTCGTCCGGAACCGGGATTCCCCAGCGGAAAGTCGTCCGGGAGACGGAGAGATCCCGGAGACCGCCCTGGACGAAGCTCAGGATCTCGTTTCTCCGGGTCGGGGGAGAAATAAATTCCGGGTGACTCTCGATATGCCGGAGCAGTTTTTCCTGGTAACGGCTCATCCGAAAGAAGTAGCTCGCCTCCTTGAGTTTCTCCAGCGGCCGGCCGCAGTCGGGACAGACCGGTTTTTCTTCCTGGAGCCCGGGGATGAAATTTTCATCGTGGACGCAGTACCAGTCTTCGTATTCCCCGAGGTAGATATCCCCGTTGGCCTTCACCCGGCGCCAGATTTCGGCCACCGCCCGGTACTGCCGCTCCTGGGAAGTTCGGATAAAATCATTGTGGGAAATGCTGAGCTTCCCCCAGAGCTGCCGGAAGCGCTCCACCACCTGGTCGGCCAGCTCGATGGGCTTCAGCCCCCGCTCCCGGGCCGCCCGCTCGATCTTCTGGCCGTGCTCGTCGGTCCCGGTCAGGAACAGAACCTCCCGTTTGTTCATCCTTTGATAACGGGCCAGGACATCGCAGGCCACCGTTGTGTAGGCATGCCCAATGTGGGGAACGTCGTTGACGTAATATATCGGCGTGGTCAGATAATATTTTTCCATCAAGAACCCTTTTTCCCCTCCGGGGGGTTTTTCTCTTCTCTCCTCCGCTCTTCCGGCCTGCGCCCTTCCGGTTTTCTCCTCTCGGGGCGCTTTTCCTCGAGCGCTTCCACCGCCTCTTCCCCCGGAACCGGGGCCTCCCGCTTGCCCTCCGAGAGGGGACGGATATCCGCGATCGCCACTTCCGCCTCCTCCCCGCTTTCCAGGCGCACCTTCAGGCGGCGGCCAAAAATGTTGCGGGAGAGCACCTCGGCCCGCCCCTGGGTAACCATCACTCTTTCCCCGATCTGGGGCACCCCCCGGACCAGCTCCTGATAAACCTCCTTCTCGTAGGAGAGGCAGCAGAGCAGGCGGCCGCAGGGCCCCGAAAGTTTCTGCGGGTTCAGGGGTAGATCCTGCTCCTTGGCCAGCCGGACCGAAACCGGCTCGAACTCGGACAGGAAATCCTGGCAGCACAGGATCCGCCCGCACATCCCCACCCCGCCCAGGAGCTTGGCCTCGTCCCGGACCCCGATCTGCTGCATCTCGATCCGGGTGTGGAAGCGCTGGGCCAGCTGGTGGACCAGTCCCCGGAAATCCACCCGGTCCCGGGCGGTGAAATAGAAAATCATCTTGCTCCCGTCGTAGAAATTCTCCACCTGGATCAGTTTCATGGTCAGGCCCATCTCCCGGATCCGTTCCTGGCAATAGCGCAGGGCCTCCTGTTCCCGTTCGGTGTTGCGCACCTCGCGCTCCAGGTCGTCCTTGTTCACCCGGCGCAGGACCTTTTTCAGCGGCTTTTCCCGCTTGGGTTCCTCCTCGGTTGCGGCCTGGGGCTCGAGCACCACCGTGCCGATGCCCAAACCCTTATCGGTCTCGATCAGGACCCGGTCCCCCCGCTTGAGTTCCAGGTCGCTCGCGTCGTAATCGTATATCTGCCCGACCCTCCGGGCCTTGACCTTTACTATTCTTTTCGCCACAAGCGTTATTCTCCTCTGTTCAGGTCGGAGAACCCCGACCTTTAATTCAAATATCAAAAATCAAAAAGGCAACGCATTAGTTTCTCCCCAGAAAGAGCTGATCCGCCGCCAGGCGCGGATTGGCATTGGCCCGCACCAGGGAAATGGTGGATTCCAGGATCTCGAGTCTCCGAAAGATATCCTCCCAGTCTCTTTCCCGCTCGGCCTCCAGCAGATCCTCGAGGTCGGGGTTAATGAGCGGCAAACCCTTTTCTCTCTTTCCGGGGGACAGCTTCCAGACCATCAGGTCCCGGAACAGGCCCCGGAAAAATTCCAGCTCTTCCAGGAGTTCCGCCCGGTCGGAGGCCATGACTTCCTCTCCGAGCCCGGTTCCCGCGTCCGTTTCCCGCCAGACCCGGCCGGCGAGTTCCCTTAAATGCTGGCGCGATTCGGGGGTGATGGCCAGGGCCCGGGCCAGGCTTCCCTGGGCGGATGCGGCGATCGCCTGGGCCTCCACCCGGGGCACCCCCCGCTTCTCTTCCAGGTAAGCGGCCATCTCTTCCCCGTTCAAGGGGGAAAAAAGCACCCGCTGGCAGCGCGACACGATGGTGGGGAGCAATCCCTCCGGGCCCGGGGCGATCAGGATGAAAATCGCGCCTCCCGGCGGCTCTTCCAGTATCTTCAGGAGCGAATTGGCCGCCTGGGGGGTGAACTTTTCCGCCCCGTCAATCACGATAACCCTCCGGCTTCCCTCCCCGGGATGGTAAAAAAGTAACTTGTTGAGCTCCCGGATCTTCTCGATCTTGATGGTTCCTTCCTCCGCGCCGTAAAAAATCACCTCGGGAAAATTCCCGGAATCAATCCGGCGGCAGACCGAGCAGGCGTCGCAAAAGTCCCCCCGGTTTCCTTCCGGGCAGGAAACCGCCTTGGCCAGGGCCCGGGCCACCTCCCGGCGGCCCACCCCCTCCGGCCCGGCAAAAAGGTAGGCGGGGGGAAGGCGGCGGCTGGCCACCGCGCTCCGGAGCATCTCGATCTCCTTCTTATGCCCGATTATCTCTTCCCAGCGCATCTCTCAAATCAAAGTTTATAGTTTCGGGTTTCGGGTTTCGAGTTTCGAGTTTAAATCAATCATATTCTCCTGATCACCTGCTGCCCTGATATCCACTCCCTGATTCCCTGGTTACCTGATTTCCTTCGTTTCCCGTTTATCGTTTCTCGCAAGGCTGAAGCCTTGCCCTCTCCGAGCCGTAGGCTCTTCCGAGCCGGAGGCTACGTTCTGGTTAATCTGGTTTATTGGGTTTCTTTGGTTTAACCCGAAACCAGAAACTAGAGACCCGAAACTGTCTTTATATATTCCGCAATCCCTCCGGGCCGGAGGCCGCAATCTGCAATCCGCAATTCATTTTGTTTTTTCGAGATATTCCCGGTATCTCGCCAGGGCCGAGAAGACCCGGGCGGCGTTCTCCGGCGAGCTGATGATCGGCACCCGGTCTCCGAAAGCTTCCCGGAGGATCTCGATCCAAGCCCGGTTCCCGATCGGGGCCAGGATCAGGGTTTTCCCTCCCGGCCCCAGCAATTCCTTCGGCAGGTTTCCCACTAGCGAGGCCGGAGGGACCCCCTGTCGGACGAATTCCTTGGCCACGAAGGAAGGCAGGACCGGGATCCCGATAATCCCGTCCAGGTCCGGATCGGAAAGGATCACGGACAGGCCCTCGCCGAAAAGTCCGGAAGGCCCCACGTCCAGGGGATTGCGGATGGACATCCAGGCGGGGGCGATCTTTTTCATCTCGTTCCGGCTCCGCTCGGAAATGTCCGGGATCGTGAGCCCCAGGTTCACGCAGGTATCAGCGGTCTGCACCCCCATCGAGCCGGAAGAGGTGATGATCCCCGCCCTCCGCCCTTTCGGGAGGGAGGCCACCGAGAAAGCCCGGGCCAGGTCAAAGAGACCGAAAAAGTCATCCGACCGAACCACCCCGCACTGGCGAAAAGCCGCCTCGAAAATGGCGTCGTCCCCGGACAAGCTGCCGGTGTGCGAGAGGGCGGCCTTCCGGCCCACCTCGCTCCGCCCGCTCTTCAGGATCAGGATGGGTTTTTTCCGGGTCACCCGCGCGGCCAGGGAAAGAAAGGCCCGGCCGTTCTGGACTCCCTCTAGATATAAAACGATCACCTTGGTGGCCGGGTCGTCCGCCAGGTACTCGATCAGGTCGAGCTCCCCCACGTCCATCCGGTTACCGATGGTGATCACCTTGCTGAAGCGGATCCCGTTTTCCGGCCCCCAGTCGAGAATGATGTTCCCGAACACCCCGCTCTGGGCCACCACCGAGATCGGCCCGGGGGCCAGGCTTTCCTGCGGAACCTGGGTGGAGATGAAGCGGTTCGCGGTGTTCACCACCCCGATGCAGTTGGGGCCGATCACCCGGATCCCGGCCTGGCGGGCGAATTCCTTCAGTTCCTCCTCGCGCTTTTTCCCTTCCGGCCCGGTTTCGGAAAAGCCGGCCGCCTCCAGGATGATGGACTTGATTCCCTTCCGGGCGCAGGCCTGGAACACCGGGAGGCAGATCGGGGCGGGGACAACCACAATGGCGAGATCCACCTTTCCCGGGATGGCCTCCACGTCCGGGTAAACCGGAAGCCCGATGATCTCCTTTTCCCGGGGATTGACCAGCCGGAGCCGGTCCCGGTAGCCGTTTTCGGAAAGGCAGAGGGGCAATCCGGCCCCGAAAGCGATTCCCTTGGTGGCCCCGACAATCGCGACGGTTTCCGGCTCAAAAAATGGCTTTAATTCCTGCCTCAGCTCCAAAAATCCCTCCTTGATTATTCGCCCAGGTTAAAAAAATAGTTTCTCCCCCACCCGATGTCCATAACCACGAGCCGTCTAATTATAGTAATTTTCTATCTATTGCAAAATGTTTGGCCGCGTCTTGATCTCGGGTGGGGAGGGACCTCATTGGCGAAAACCTCTTTGGCCCGCAACCTAAAAATTTTCCCCCTTATTGTTATCATTAGCAACCTAATGTACTGCGTCGAAAGTCCTTTACATTCTTGTCATTCCGGGCTTGACTGAGCCTGCCCCGTACTTGATCCGAGGGAATCCAGCCTTTTAATCTGGATTCCCACTGGAGTTTATCCCGCACTCTGATGCGGGATGGGAATGACCCCGCTTTTTTGCGGGCAGATAGAAGAAAAACGGGAATGACGGCTTCGAAATTAATGTAACGAAGTGTTGGATGCACGACACTAAATGCGATAAGATGGGTCTACACGTTAAATCAACCCAACGCCTTCCATGGCATTAACCATGCAATCCTTGATGATTCGAAATACCCTCAGCCCCGGTCCATTTCCGAAAATCTTCGTTTCGGAATTTTACCTTTGTTCCATTGGCAAAAATCCATCATGAACAATTTTTTCATGTCCGATTATAGTTATCTGCTCCTGCTGAAATCCTTTGTCACCATAATAAAAAATTCCTTCCTCGTGTCCTTTATTATCGCCTTATCGGTATCCTTGGGAAGTTACCTGTTAGAAAAACTTAAATTCAATTTCCCCTCATTATTAGAAAAGCTTGTTTGCTCGGCCGGGGTGGGCTTGGGGTTATATGCCCACCTGGTTCTCTTGATCGGGTTCCTGGGATGGCTATATCCTCAGGTTTTTTATGCAATTTTATTAATCAATTTTTTGCTATTTTATGGAAACCTTAAAAAATGGGTTCTGCAATTAAAAGAACAGAATTTGCTGGTTTTTTTCAGGTTTTCTGACTGGAAGCAGGTCTTTTTTTACGGGGGAGCGGCGGTAATTATCCTTTCTTCATTTCTGGTAAATCTTACCCCGGTTTCATTCTATGATAATCTAATTTACCACTACGGGGTTCCTAAATACTTTATCGCCTCCCATCGAATCATATTCATCGAGGGAAATATTTATGCAAATTTCCCTCAAATAGCGGAAATGCTTTTTCTGCTGGGGATGATTCTGGATTCTCCCTTGACCGCCAATCTTATCCATTTTTCCCTGGGCATCTTTCTTTTGCTTACGGTTTACTCATTCAGCCGAAACCGCTGGGGCAATTCCGCCGCCAATTTCGCCATATTATTCCTGGTCATGACTCCCGGATTAATGCAATGGATAAGCCTGCCAAACGTGGATATAGAATTCGCCTGGTTTAACCTGCTCGCCCTTTTTATTTTGCTTAAATGGTTTGATTGTCGGAGTCCGAAAATCCTGGTCCTGTCCGCGGTGTTTGCCGGGCTTTCAATCGGGGTGAAATATACCGGGCTCATTTATTCTTTGGGAATTTTTATTTTGTTGATGGCAATCGAAAATATCATCACCCGTCAGTTAAGCTCCCTTAAGTTGCTAAAAAATATTTCCATCTATTGCGGGGTCGGGTTGATTGTTTTCCTTCCTTATTTGATCAAAAATTATCATTTCACCGGGAATCCGGTTTCCCCGGCGCTTTCTCAGGTATTCAATCCCAACGGGGATCAGACCCGTGAATACCAGGCCTTATTGCGGGACGGGAAAAACGTAACTTTCTCAAAAGATTTTCTCCATACGATTCCTCAGCTGGTAAAAACTTTCTTAAATAATACTGTTCTGGTAAAAAAATATATCGAATTCGGATCGTTTATCGGACCCCATTTTTTAATATTCCTGCCTTTAATATTTTTTCTCCGAAGGAAATGGAAAGAAATCCGGCTCTTAATTTATTTCCTCATCCTTTACGCGGGATTTTGGATTGGCACCTTTTGGATGATTAGATTTTTATATCCGGCCATCATCGTTACCTTCATGCTCATTGGTTACGCCTTCGATAATTTAGACAAAAAACCAGGTTATCCAAGATTACTTATGCAGGCGGTTTTTATCTTGATCTTTGCGTTAAATTTTTTCGTTTTCCTGGAAATCTTTGATCGGACAAAATCAATAAAATTTATTTTCGAAGGGATGGATGACAAATTATATATGTCCCGGGTTCTAAGCTCTTATCCCGTAATGGAGAAAGCGAATACCGAATTGCCCCCCTCCGCGAAGATTTTATGCCTGGGGGAAACCAGAAATTTTTACCTGGATATTCAAAATATCTGCCCTTCCGTATTCAATGCCAATCCCCTGTTCAAAATCCTGAAAGAATCCAATGATGTTAACGAAATAAAGGCCGGATTAAAGCAGCTGAAAATCACCCACATCCTCTACGACCCGGATGAATTGGAACGAATTAGTCATTTCGGTGTTTATTTCCCGCCCCGGAATGAAAATAGCAAGGCCGCGCTCTTTAACAAATTTTTGGAAGATTGTTGGCCCCCAGTTTACGAACAAAATCGTGTTTATTTATTAGGGATTAAATAAGGCCACGACAAAAATTTAAAAGAATCCTGTTCTAACGGGTCAGGTTGGAGGAGAGCGTTTGGCTCGCTATTTTGACCACCTGCCGGTGTACCTCTTTCACCGGCAAAGCAGCGTTGATTACTTTTACCCGTTTTTTCTCAGCCCGGGCGATCCGGAGGTAGCCCGCGCGGACCTTACGGTGGAAATCGAGTTTCTCCCGCTCAAACCGGTCGAGCGTCTTCTTCGCTTTCCGGATCCGCCGGAATCCCTCGGCGGGGTCCAAATCGAAAAGCAGGGTCAGGTCCGGTTGAACCCGAAGCGGAAGGAACTTGAGGAGCCGGCGGATTTTTTCCATCCCGAGGCCCCGCCCCGCCCCCTGGTAGGCCAGCGTGGCGTCCTCGTAACGGTCGCAGAGCACGATCTTCCCGGCGGCGCGGGCGGGAATGATCACCTCGGCCAGGAGCTGCTGGCGGCTCGCCAGGTAGAGCAAGAGTTCGACCCGGGGATCGATCCGGCCGGCGTTGGCCGGGTCCAACAGCAATTTGCGGATGGCTTCGCCGAGCCTGGTTCCGCCCGGCTCGCGGGTGACCAGGACCTTAAGACCCCGGCTGGAAAGATAATCCGCGAGGAGACGGGTCTGGGTGGATTTCCCGCACCCCTCTATTCCTTCAAAAGTAATGAATCGGCCCGTTGTTAGTCGATTACCTATCATCTCTCGGTTTCGCCATTAGCATGATGAATCCCGCCGGTTAGAGTCATTCCCGCGGAAGCGGGAATCCAGAAAAAGGTATGCCTGGATCCCTGCTTTCGCAGGGATGACAAAAATAATTTTCTTATTATTACGAAACAAAATGTTCGTAACCCCCTCGAGACAATGGCAGTATTTTTCCCTGGATGTCCTTTACCTTCACTTCCGGTTTTCCCGCCTTTACCCTGCCGATCCGTTGGAGCGGAAGCTTTATTTTCCGGGCCAGCCTTTCCACCGCCTCCCATTTTCCCGGGGGCGCGGTGAAAACCAGCTCGTAATCCTCCCCCCCGGTCAGGGCCAGCCGGAGCGGGTCCCGCCCGATCTTCCGGGCCGAGGCGGCAAAACCGGCCGGGAGCTTGATCCAGTCGGCCTCGATCTCGATGGCGACCCGGCTCTCCCGGGCCAGGCGCTTAAGATCCAGGACTAGGCCGTCGGAAAGGTCCATCAAGGAGTTGGCCAGCTTATGGCGGGCCAACTCCTGGCCCAGCCGGAGCCGCGGTTCGGGGACGAGGTGCTTCCGGATCCAGCGCCGGCCTGCCGGGTCCAGCTTTTTGCCCCGGCTTAAAAATTCCCATCCCAGGGCCGATTCCCCCGGCCAGCCCGAGACAAAAACCCCGTCTCCGGGCCGGGCCCCGTCCCGCCCGATAAAACCGGACGGGAGGGTCTCGCCCAAAACCGTCACCGCGATGAATACCGCCGGGGCGCGGGAGATGTCCCCCCCGACGAGATTGGTTTCATATCTCCGGGCCGCCCGGGCAAAGCCGGAGAAAAAATCCCGGAGGAAATCCCGGGAAAGCCCGGCGGGAAGCCCGAGCCCCAGGAAAGCGTAATGGGGCACGCCCCCCATCGCCGCGATATCGCTTAGATTCACCGTGAGAGACTTGAATCCCAGGTCGCGGGGAGGGGTGAAAACCAGGTCAAAGTGCACCCCCTCGATTAAAAGGTCGGTGGTCGCCAGCAACCGGGAACCAGGGGACGGAAGAATCACCGCGGCATCGTCCCCGATCCCCCGCAGGGCCCGGGGACGAAAATCCCGGAATCTCTTCCGGATCAAGTCAACGATTGCAAGCTCGCCGAGCTCGCGCAACTTTTTGGACATTCCCGCTCGAAATATTTTGGGAGGCTTTCCGGGGCTGGGAAGGGCCGGCCTTGATCTTGTTCCGCAAGGCGATGGCGATCACCTGGTCGACATTCCGGACCGGAAGAAACTTCACCTGTTTCTTCACGTACCTGGGGATCTCGACCAGGTCCTTCAGGTTCTGCTCGGGAATGATGATCTCCTTGATCTTGGCCCGCGCGGCCGCCAGGGTCTTTTCCTTCAGTCCCCCGATCGGCAGCACCTGGCCCCGGAGGGTGATTTCCCCGGTCATGGCCACTTCCCGCCTTACCGGGATCCGGGTCAGGGCCGAAACCAGGGCCACCGCCATCGTGATCCCGGCCGAGGGGCCGTCCTTGGGGGTGGCACCGGCGGGGACGTGGATGTGAATATCGCTCTCCCGGTAAAAATTCCCGTTCAGCCCGAACCGGTCCGCCCGGCTCCGGGCATAGGAGAGGGCGGCCCGGGCGGATTCCTTCATCACCTCGCCCAGGTGCCCGGTCAGGATCAGCTCCCCCTTCCCCTTCATGATAATGGCTTCCACCCGGATGATATCCCCGCCGTTCTCCGTCCAGGCCAGGCCGGTGGAAACCCCCACGGAATCCTGTTCCTCCTCCTCTTCGGGCAGGAAGCGGGGCGGGCCGAGTAGCTTTTCCACGAAGTGCGGATCGATATGAAAAGGCCCCTTTTCCCCTTCCGCTACCTTCCGGGCCACCTTGCGGCAGACCTGGGCGATCTCGCGCTCGAGATTGCGGAGGCCCGCCTCCTTGGTGTACTGGCTGATGATCTTCTTCATCGCCTTATCCGAGAACTCCAGGTGCTCCGGCTTCAGTCCGTTGGCGTCCAATTGCCGGGGGATCAAAAATTTCCAGGCGATGTTCAGCTTGTCCTCGTCGGTATAACCGGAAATGGTGATGATCTCCATCCGGTCCCGGAGGGTCGGGTGAATCGAGTCCAGGAGATTGGCGGTAGCGATGAAGAGAACCCGGGAGAGGTCGAAGGGCACCCCCAGGTAGTGGTCGGTGAAATTGGTGTTCTGCTCCGGGTCCAGAATCTCGAGCAGGGCCGAGGAAGGGTCCCCGCGGAAATCCTGCCCCAGCTTGTCCACCTCGTCCATCATGAAAACCGGGTTGTGGGAACCGGCCTGCTTCATCCCCTGGATGATCTTGCCCGGGAGCGCCCCGACATACGTCCTCCGGTGGCCGCGGATCTCGGCTTCATCCCGCAGGCCCCCGAGCGAGATCCGGACGAAATTTCTCCCCATCGCCCGGGCGATGGACCGGCCCAGGGAGGTTTTCCCCACCCCGGGGGGGCCGACGAAGCAGAGAATGGGGCCCCGCATATCCTGTTTCAGCTTGCGCACCCCCAGGTATTCGAGAATCCTTTCCTTCACCCGCTCCAGGTCGTAATGATCCTCTTCCAGGATTTTCTGGGCTCGGAGGAGTTCCAGGAAATCCTTGGTTTGTTTGCTCCAGGGAAGCTCGATCAGCCAGTCCAGGTAGGTCCGGGCCACCGTGGCCTCGGCGGAATCCTGGTGCATCCTTTCCAGGCGGGTCAGCTGTTTTTCCGCCTCCTCTTCCACCTCCCTGGGCATCTTGGCCGCCTTGATTTTGTTCCGGAGCTCCTCCATCTCGGAGAGCCGCTCGTCCAGTTCCCCGAGCTCGCCCTGGATCGCCTTTAACTGCTCGCGCAGGAAATATTCCCGCTGGGATTTGGTGATCCCCTCGCGGGCCTGGGACTGGATCTTGGCCTGCATGGTCAGGAGCTCAAGTTCCCGGCCCAGGATCTCGTTCAGGGAAGTCAGGCGCTGGATCGGGTTCATGGTCTCCAGAACCTGCTGGGCGTTCTCGATCTTGAGATTCAGGTTGGCAGCCACCACGTCGGCCAGCCGGCCCGCGTCGTTGATATTCTCGATCACCATCATGAAATCCGGGGGAACCACCCGGCCCAGGGAAACCATTTTTTCCAGCTGTTCCCGGACATTCCGGATCCGGGCCTCGAGTTCCAGGTTGAGCTCCGGGGCGGGAAGCTCGGCGACCCGCTCCACCCGGACCGCCAGGAAGGGTTTTTCCTGGGTAAATTCGCGGATCCGGCCCCGTTCGAGTCCCTGGATCAGGACCTTGACCCGGCCGTCGGGCAACTTCAGCATCCGCATGATCAGCGCGATCGTTCCGAATTCGAAGATATCCTTGGGATTGGGGTCTTCCTCGGCCGGGCTTTTCTGGGCGGCGATGAAGATGAAACGGCCCCGCTCCAGGGCCTCGTCCACCGAGCGGATGCTAATCTCCCGGCCCACGAAGAGGGTGATGATCATGTAGGGGAAGACCACCACGTCCCGGACGGCCAGGAGTGGCAGGACTTCCGGGATCCGCAATTCCTCGGGATCCAGTTCCTTTTCCAGGGCGACTGCTTTTTCTTCCCCTTCGCTCATGCCATGCTCCGTCCGGGTTACTCCTGGGTGCGGATGGAAATCTTGCGCCGCCGGACCCGGCGGTCCACCACCTTGGGAAGCTCAAGATAGAGCACCCCTTCTTCCATCCAGGCTTCGATCTTCCCGGTGTCCACCGCCCCGGGAATCTCGATCACCCGGCGAAAGCGCCCGAATTCGCGCTCCATGCAGAGGTAGCGGCGCCGCTCTCCGGGGGTCTCAACCTCTTTCTTGTCCCCCTCGATAATAACGATATCCGAGGAGACGTGTAACTCGATTTCCTGGTCAGTCAGGCCGGTTAGCTCCACCACGATCCGGACTTTGTCTTTGGTCTCATGGATATCCACCAGGGGATAAGGCTGTCCCCTTTGCAGGGCCAGACTCTCGCGAAACTCGGAGAAAAAGGAACGGATCATCCGCTCCACCTCCCGCTCGATCGAGATAAGCCCGAGAGAATACCAGTCGTCCCCTAGCATCATGCCTGCCTTCCCCCTTAATGACTGCGGTTTACGTAATAATATATAGTAGAAATCCCCGGGCGGGTCAAAAAGCGTCTAGGATAAAGCAATGGATAAAGTAAAATATAACCTACATGGGATAAATCAAAATAATTTTTGTCCAATTTAATATGGCAGTTATTAATTACTCGCATAATCGGGTTGCTGCGTTGCGGAGTTTACACTGAACAAAGTGAATGTGCTCCCTCGGAATGACGATAGGACGTGTCATTGCGAGCCCGAGTCCGACGAGGGCGCGGCAATCTTGAAACCAAATCTAAAAATGGAAAAGTTAATTATATCCTTGTTAATTTTTCTTCTTCCCTTATTTTCCCTTCCTTATCAGAATTTCTACAACTTCGAGCTGGGCAAGGAATTCCTGCTCTTTTTCCTTTCCTTTTCCGGCTTGGCTGTCTGGCTGGTCCGGGGCCTGTCCGCCGGGGAAATCCTTTACCGCCCGCACCGCCTTCACCTTTGCCTGGGGGCTTTCCTGCTCTGGACCGGGCTGTCCCTTTTCTTCGCCCCCAGCCCTTATTTCGCTTTCCACGGGTTGGCCGTGCTGCTGGCCGTAATCTCGGTGTACTGGCTCCTGGTTAACTGCCTCACCCGGGCCGAGGATTACTATTCCCTGCTTTTTCTCATTTCCATCTCCGCCGGAATCGTCGCCCTGCTGGGCCTCTTCCAGGCCGCCGGAATCTTCTGGGAAAGGATCCCCGACCTGTACGGGGAGCCCATGGTCACGGGCACCTTTGACCATGCCAACCATGCCGCCCAGTTTCTGGCACTTTCCCTCCCCCTGACCGCCGTTCTCCTGGGGACGGCCTCCACTCCCCGTCGCCTGGCGGCCGGGATTTCCTTTCTCCTCCAGATTTCCCTCCTGGTGCTCTCCCGCTCCCGGGCCGCCTGGCTCGCCGCCTTCCTGATCCTGCCCCCCGCCCTCTTCTTCCTCCTCCGTCCCTTCCGCCGACGTTTTCTGATTCTCCTCCTCGCCGTGGGAATAATCGTTTTCGGTCTCTTCCTGAAAATCCCCGAGACCGCCTCTCAGCGAACCCTCTTCACCCACCTGAAAACCCTCTTCTCGACCCAGTACAGCTCCAACCGGATCCGGCTGCTGGTCTGGCAAGACACCCTCGGCCTGATCCGTTCCCATCCCCTCCGGGGCGTCGGGGCGGAAAATTTCCCGGTCGAGTTTCCCCGGGCCCAGAGCGATCGCCTAGCCCGCGAGCTGGCCCAGCTCGACCAGATCGCGGAAAGCCCCCACAACGAGTATCTACGGGTCCTGTCCGAAAGCGGCCTGGTCGGTTTCGTTCTGTTCGCCGGCGCTTTCTGCTTTCTCTTACTCCCCCTGGTTCGCGCCCGGAAACTCCGAAACCTCCCGGAAGAAAATTCCCGTCTCCTTCTCGCCCTGCTCTTTGCTTTGGGCGCCCTGCTCCTGGATGCCTGTTTCGATCATCCTCTGACCAAGACCGCGCCGCTCCTGGTCCTGGCCCTCCTCGGCGCCGGCCTGGCCCGCCTCGCTCCCGCCGAGCCCAAACCCCGGGTCATTTTCATCCGCCGCCCGCTGTTCCGCCGGCTTCTGGTTCTCCTGGTCCTGCTTCTTTACGGTGCCTTTCTACTCCTCCTCGGCCGCGGGATCGCTTCCGACTATTACCGGGCCCGCTCCCGGGCCGAGGCCCGGACTTCCTACGCCGGGGCGATAGCCACGATCGAAAAATCCCTGAAAATAAATTCCTCCAGCTACCTCTCCCACTTCCTTTATGGAAATTATCTTTCCAACCTCGGGAACGCCGGGCAGGACCCCTGGCTGCTTTCGAAAAGCCTGTCCGCCTACGAGCGGGCGCTGAAGCTTTACCCCACCTTCTACCCCGCCCGCCTGAACCAGGGGCAGGTCCTGCTCAAGCTCGGGCTCCCCCGGGAAGCCCAAAAAGCCCTGGAACAGGTCCTGGCGATTCAACCCTACCAACCCCGGGCCAATTACCTGCTTTCCACCATTCTCCTGGGGCAGGGGGAAACCGCGGAAGCCCGCCGGCGTTTCCGCCTGGCCATCTCCCTCTGGCCCTGGCTCCAGGATGAAATCAAGGACAATCCCCGGTTTAAACCTTTATTCTCCGATCCCCCCGGATTAAAATCGGAAACGGGGGAAAAACCATGAATATTGCCCAGGGCCGCGTCCGCCAGTCTTTCCTGATCGTGCTGGACGCCTGCTTTCTTTCCCTCTCTTGGATTGCCTCCTACTGGATCCGTTTCTGGCTGACCCCCCTCTTCGACAACCCGGTCAACCCCTTTCGCCCTTACCTAATCGGGCTCCCGCTGATCATCGCCTCCTGGCTCCTGATCGGGGCTGGGCTGGGGCTCTACCGCCGCCCCCGCGAGCTCCAGGGGATCGAGCAGATCCGGTCCCTCCTGAAGCTCACCCTCCTGGGCCTCCTGGTCACCATGTCGATCTCTTTCCTCTTCCGGGAGTTCCAATTCGCCCGCTCCGTGGTCCTGGTCTCCTCGCTTTCCAACCTGGTTTTCCTCGGGCTTTCCCGGGGCATTTTCCGCCGGATCGAAAAAATCCTGAAGGCCGAGGGACAGGACGGGGTCAAAGCCCTGATCGTGGGCGCTGGTTACGCCGGGGCCCGGATTCTGCAGAAACTGCAGGACCACCCCACCACCGCCTACCGGGTGGTCGGATTTCTCGACGATAGTCCCGACAAGAAGGACTTTTCCATCGGTAAGGCCCGGGTGATCGGCCGGCTCACCGAAATCCGCAAGGTGGTCCAGTCCGAAGGGCTCGAGGAGGTTTTCGTGGCCATCCCCAACCTCCCCCACTCCCAGATCCTAGAGCTGGTCATGGAATGTGAGGGCTTGGACGTGGATTTTCACATCGTGTCCGATCTCTTCGGCGTCTTGGCCCATGAAACTCGGATCGAGCTCCTGGAGGACTTCCCCATTTTCGATCTCTCGAGCGGCCAGACTGACCGTTCCTACCAGGTGGCGAAAAGGGCCTTCGATCTCGCCCTGACCCTGCCCGCCTCCCTGGTTTTCTTTCTCACCTGCCCCCTCATCGCCCTGGCCATCCGCCTCGAGTCCCGGGGGCCCGTGATCTTCAAGCAGGAAAGGGTCGGCCTGGGAGGAAAGGTTTTTATCCTTTATAAATACCGGACTATGTTCATCGACGCCCCCGCTTACGCCGAGGCTCCCCGCCAGGAGGGTGATTCCCGGGTCACCCGCGTGGGCCGCTTCCTCCGGAAGACGAGTCTCGACGAGCTCCCCAACCTGCTCAACGTTCTCCGGGGGGACATGAGCCTGGTGGGACCCCGCCCGGAGATGCCCTTCATCGTGGAGAAATACCAGGAATGGCAGCGCAAGCGGTTGGAGGTCAAGCCCGGCCTGACCGGGCTCTGGCAGATCCTGGGAAGAAAGGACCTGCCCCTGCACGAAAACCTCGAGTACGACTTTTATTACATCAAGAACCGCTCTCTGCTTTTAGATTTCACTATCCTGCTTCGGACCATCCCGGCCCTGCTCATCACCCGCGGGGCATATTAATTTCACCAATTTCAGGTAGCCGCAACCTTTAGGTTGCGTTCAAACGCAATCATTTGGAAAACCTGTAGGGGCGGGGTTCATCCCCGCCCGAAGAATCTTTTTCCAGGGAGGGCGCCAGGCCTTCCTTCACCCGCGGGACGTACTAATAAATATTTCCAAACATTTTCCCGCCTGCCCGGAAGGAAATTATCGGTTATAATAATTATATAGTTTGGTGGTTGTTCGTTGTGCCCACATAACCTCGTCAATGAATATGAATAAATTTGGAATTACCCTCCCCGTAGAACAAATAAAATCTTTCTGCCGAAAGTGGAGAGTAAGGGAGTTTTCACTCTTCGGCTCTGTGCTTCGTCCCGATTTCAATCCCGAAAGCGACGTGGATGTTCTGGTGGTCTTTGCCGAAAATGCTGGCTGGGATCTCTGGGATATCATCGAGATGCGGGATGAGCTGAAAACCATTTTTGGCCGGGAAGTGGATCTGGTGGAAAAACGCGCCCTACGGAATCCGTTCCGGAAGCATGAAATCCTTCAGACCCACGAGATCGTTTATGCCTCTTGAAAAGCGCGACGCGGCCCTTTTATGGGACATTCTCCATACCGCTAAAAAAGCGATTCAATCAATCGAAGGGCTTAAACTTAAAGATTACTTGGCGGATGAGAATCTTAGATTGACGGTTGAGCGTAGGATCGAGATCATCGGGGAAGCCGCCCGGCGAACCAGCGAAGCGTTCCGAAATAGCCATCCC
>Ga0315285_10000784_pt1 | contig 32968 bp, 31 predicted proteins | sample YL17G09_36_MG_FD_203698 | JGI IMG/M metagenome (GOLD analysis project Ga0315285, IMG submission 203698) | Sediment microbial communities from Yellowstone Lake, YNP, Wyoming, USA - YL17G09_36 | ecosystem: Environmental > Aquatic > Freshwater > Lake > Sediment | place: USA: Wyoming | collected...
CATCATAATCAGTATCAGTCAGTTTCTCTATACTGTAATGCTGGCTACAAGCTGATTGTGGGGAGCTGTGGCGGAAGCTCTGAGGGCTCTTACTTCCACGGATGGCCTCTTGCCAATGGGTGGCATTGTCCTTGGCGCAATGGCGGCTCGGCAGTAATTAGTATCTGGTGCTGTAAATAAAAGTGCGCGGGGTTATCAGCCTTTTCATGTTTGGGTTCTTTGTTTTATGCGGCCCTGCTTGTTTCGCGCGCGAAATAAATTTAGTTTTTGTCCCGCTACATTATCAAGATAACAAAGATTTCCTGCAAGACAAAACCGCCCTTCTTAAGCGTTTAGCGAATACAACTCCGTTTAATGAGTTTCCCGCATCAGTTAAGAGCCTAGAAATGTATCCAAGCGAAAGAGAAAAAGAAAAATACTTTAAAACAACTCAAGGGATCCCGCCTTACAAAATAGACCCGATTTATTTAAAAAATATACACGGCAAAATAGGGGCAAATTACAAGTTGGTAGTGCTCGACGAAAACAGTTCGGGTTCCTATGCCCAGATGTCTTTTCCGGAAACAACCTCCATCCTTATTTTAGGCAGGGCAGGGTATAAAAACGATGAAAGTTTCTCAAAAGGTTTTTTGCACGAACTTGGCCATTCGCTGGGCCTTCGGGACGAAAGTCCTGAGATAACCGCTAAAGACAGCTTGCCAGGTTTTCCCAACTGCGCCGTGACAAAACAAGAGGCGCGGCAATGGTGGGGTGATTTAGAAGGAAAAGACCCGCGGGTCAGCTATATCTACGGATGCTGCGGGAACGCAAATTACATAAGGCCGACAATCGCCTCCTTGATGAATGATATAGAAAAAGCAGATGATTTTGGGCCAGTCAATGAAAGATACCTTCGTCAAATTTTCAGGTAAAATTGTACCTGCTTCAGCGCCCTAATGCTAAAAGACTTGATTTAAAATGCGGGTGAGAGTATAATTGTAAGCAATAATACAATATTTATAAACTTAAGAAGGAGACAGGGCATGAAAGTAATTTTATTCCTAGTCCTTATAACTATTTTATTTATCCCGGCATTAGCCTTCAGCCAGGCGACATCAACCGAGAGCGTTACCGTCACGACATACTATCCTGAGCCATACGGCGAATATACTGTACTCAGGCTTGTCCCAACGACCCAACCTGCTTGCGGCGCAGGCAATCAAGGCGCCATATATTATGACAACGACCCTGCCAAGAACCGACCCTATATCTGCGACGGGACCAAATGGTCACCAATAGGAGCGGGTTTAACAGAATGTAACACTTTTTACAGCGGGGGCGGAAGAAGTAATTATAGATATAGGACATGCCCAAGCGATTATCCTATTATGGCAAGCGGAGGCTGCATGTTTGCCGGAGAGGATAATACTTTACGCGGGACCAACACCCCGGAAAATTGCAGCTACCCGGATCCTACAACAAATACATGGCATTGCTATGATACAAGCACCCATGCTGATGTAGCTTATGCGTTTGTGCGTTGCTGTAAGTAGATTGCCGTTATTTAATCAGGAGGCATTCTTATGAGAAAATATAATATTCTATCATTGATATCATTGTTAATGTTTTTGTTCTGCAGTCTGGCTTATTCACAAACTGAAAACATTACCATCACGACATACTATCCTGCCCCATACGGCGAATACCAACAAGTCAAGCTTACTCCAACAACCCAACCTGCCTGCGCCGCAGGCAATAAAGGCGCCATATATTATGACAACGATCCTGCCAAGAACAAACCCTATATCTGCGACGGGACTAAATGGACGCCTTTAGGATCAGGCATTTCCCAATGTATAACTGTACAACATATTAAAGAAGGCGATGATTTTGGATACGCCACTTGCCCAAGCAATTATCCTATTATGCTTGGCGGCGGGTGTTATTTCAGCGGAGAATCTGGTTCGTCAAGTGATTGGTGGCGAGATGATAATAACGGATGGCCCTCTTTTGGTGTGGCACCAGGCACGTATGATGTAAGTGGTACTGGCGATGAGAATACATGGTATTGTGAAGACAGAACAGGCCATGCTGATGTAGCTTATGCATATGCGCGTTGCTGCAAGTAGGTTGCCGTTATTTAATCGGGAGGCATTCTGATGAGAAAATATAATATTCTATCATTGATACCATTGTTAATGTTTTTGTTCTGCAGTTTGGCTTATTCACAGACTGGGAGCACGACCAGTGAAAACGTTACCATCACGACGTACTATCCTGCCCCGTACAGCGAGTATAGGATACTCAGGCTTGTCCCAACGACCCAACCTGCTTGCGGCGCAGGCAATAAAGGTGCCATATATTATGACAGCGCCCCTGCCAAGAACAAACCTTATGTCTGCGACGGTACCAACTGGGCGCCTATAGGAGCAGGGGTAGCGGAATGTAAGACTTTTTACCAAAACTGCGCTGGGGCCCAAGCAAATAAAACATTCAACTGCGATGGGCACAGGACCTCTTGCCCGACTAGTCATCCTCTAATGGTAGGAGGAGGCTGTTATTTCCAGGGCGAGGTAAGCGCGGGTAGGCGCGCTTCCTGGAGAACGGATAACTCTACTTACCCCTCATATGTCGTAGACTCAGCTAATTTAACAATAAGCGGTACCGGCACCGAAAATACATGGCAATGTCATGACAGAACCGATCATGCCGATTTACTATATACATTTGTGCGTTGTTGCAAGTAGGTACAAAACAAAGCTCGCCCCTTGACAAAGCAAGTTTTATATGATAAACTTACCTTGTATTTTTACAACGAAAGGTGCAGCATTCTGCCTTTCTTTTGTTTTACCGCGATATTAAAACCATTTAATATGTTTTAAAATAATTTAACAAAAGAGGAAATTACCCAGGAGATGTTTTGTCGCAAGAGATTTAATAAGAATATAACAAAAACCGCCTTATTATTGGCGCTGCCGGTATTTTTGGCTGCGAATGCGGCTTTTGCAAAAGCCGAAACCTCTTATTTTGATGTAACCCGCATAAGCATCCCGGCGGATGTGGGCAAAGTCACCGAAACCTACAAACCATCTGAACCCCAAGCGACAAAAAGGTACATAATACACATACAGGACCTCCACTGCAATTACCAGGCCCAGAAGAACCTGTCATCTATATTGGAAAGCTTATACAAGACATATAAAATCGACACCATTTTAGTCGAAGGCGGCACGGGAGACGTGAGCCTGGCATTCTTGCGCAAAGAGGGCCCAAAAGATGTAAGGCTGAAAGTCGCGGAAAAATACCTGCAAAAAGGCCTTATTTCAGGCGAAGAATATCTTGATATAGTCTCGGATTACCCGCTTATACTGCGCGGCATAGAAGATGAGGATCTGTACCAGAAAAATATTGACGCGTTTTTCGCGGTCGAAGAGATAAGGACAAAGGCGCTTGATCATGTCTATGCGTTAAGAGGGGTGGTCAATTCCCTAAAGCCCTATGTTTACGGTGAAGAGCTCCTGGAATTGGACAATAAATCCACAAGCTATCACCAGGATAAAATGAAAATGGTTGATTTCATAACCTACCTGAGCAATGTCTCCAAAAGGAAAAATATCAGTCTCAGGGATTATCCCAACATAGAAAAAATAGTAGAATTAAAGAAAATAGAAGCAAGCATCGATTTTAAAAAAGCGGACCTGCAAAAAAATAAATTAATAGAAGAGCTCTCGACCAAAGCCCCTAAGCCGACCATCGAAAATTTAAAGGCAAAAGCGCTCCAGTTTAAAGACGGGAAAATCACCCAGGTCGAGTTCTATCTTTACCTGCAAAATACAGCAAAAGCTCAAAACATAAACCTCAAGCTTTATCCTGATCTGGCGAATTACATATCTTATATTTCCGGCTCAAAACAGATAGACGCAAAGGCGCTTTTTAACGAAATAGTGCAACTAGAAGAAAAGATAAAAGAAAAACTCATTGTCAAAGAAGAACAAAGAAAATTAAGCAACATCGCGACAAATATAAGGTTGCTTATAGACCTTATAAAGTTAAAGCTTACGCCTGATGAATACGAAAGGTACAAACAAAATAAGCCATCTATCGACATAGTAAAATGGCAGGAATTTTTAAAGCAGGAATTATCGCAATATAATGTCGCGGCAACCATGCCAAGCGGCGCGGAATTGGTGCAGCAGAATATCGTAAAATTCGAGACATTTTACGAAGTCGCGGTAAAAAGAGACGACGCCCTTATAAATAACGCGATAAACGCCATGAAAGAGCTTGGTAAAGATAAGGCAGTGCTAATAACAGGCGGTTTCCACACGGAGAAGATGACAGACAAGTTAAAAAGCGAAGGTTTCTCTTTTGCGATTGTGGCTCCAAAAGCCGCAGCGACGCCTGACCAGGAAAAGCTTTATTTGGAAGTGATGCGTTACAAAGAGTCGCATAAGTTAAGGGAAGCCGACAAATTAAGGTCGCCTGCCGCAAAAAGCAGGGAAAAAGAATTGCGCGAAATCACAGGCGCGATGCATGAAGCAGCCGCCGGGCAAGAAAATGACATGGCAAGCGCGGGCTTTATCGACAAGGATGACGAAGCGTATCCAACATTCGCGGATATGGTAGAGCGCGAAAGCGTCTTTACGCAGAGATTGTATGATGAAAGCCCCAGGCGGTGGGAAAGCCCGGCCGAGCTTCCTAAGACGGACCAAAACCTGATCAAAGAAAACGCGGCAAGATATTTAAGGCCGGTCATTTATGACAGGTTAACACAATCCCAGAAAGAACTTTTGCAAAAAGCAGGGCTTGATAAACAAAGCTTTAATGAAATGAAAAACAGGATCTTAAACGCTTTAGATGAGACCGTGATTGTTGTGACGGCGTACAGGGACGTTTCTCTATATTGGCCCGATGAGCATAAATACGCGGTTGGTTATATCAAAGGAAATAAATTAACAATGCCGTATTCTTTATTGTTTAGGAAAGTGGCCTCCGGGAAAGAATATTATAACATTGTGATCATGGCGCGCTTAATAGCGCATGAATTAGGATATAGCAGCCAACAGGCTTATGCCATGCAAAGAGTCTTGGCGCCTGGTTTGGAAAGGTTTATTGTAGATCTCGCGGGAGAAGACAAAGATATAAAAATGCTGATAACAGCCAATGAAGAAACAGCCAGGCGGTATTTAGCGGATCCCAGGAAGGATGTGCGGGCCGAAGCGGCGGACAGGGAAGGCAGTTTCATTATAGAGCGGATAAAGACAGGTCCTAAAGAATACGCCCAACAGTACACAAAGGATCCTCGAGTTTCTGTTGCCGGCGAAGCAAATGAAAGGCTGAGACAAATAAAAAAACAAGAGGATACTAAAAGCATTGTCGTGGCAAATGAAGCCGCAGAAGAGGCGGCTATAAGCAGGCAGAAAGCAAACGGAAAAGAGTCTTTAACAGGCAACGGCACGCAAAACCCAGAGGCAACGCTTGTGTTTATGGGAGGGGAAAAAAAGCCAGCAACAAAAGCACCGTCCGAAAACAAAAAAGATTCAACCAGAATGGCAAGATTCGACGAGCCTGCTTCGGCGCCGGAAAAAATCGCGAAAAAACCAGCACAAGTCGTTAAAAAAGATTCAGGAGCGCTTGTCGCAGTATTCGACACAGAAGGAGAGAAAGAAAATAAGCCGGAAGCGATAGACACAGCCAGTTATAAAGCGCTTCATAAAATCGTAAAAAACCATGTGGTAAAAACCCCTAAAAATAGAAACGGGGTAGCACTGGTCGTATTGGATGAAATGGCTAAAAACTATCCCGCGCTTGTCTGGGCAAGGGCAAACAATATACAAACACTTGCCCGGCAGGAAACAAAAAGATACGTCATAATAGACGAAAACGATCTTGGTTCCACTGCGCAGGCGAGAAGCGAAACGGAGAAAAAATTAAGGGGAAAACGGGTAGGTGATGTGTCATTGCTTGTCATCGCGCCGGACATAGAGGGAAAGACCGCGGAGGAGATATTCAAAAATTACGCCGGCCTTGATAAAAACAATACAATATTTATGTTGTCGAAAAACTCAAAAATAAATACAGGCGAGTGCCTGGCAGAGAGATTTGACACAGATGTATTCCATAATATTATAAATGACATCATCGGAAATATATCCACGCAAAAAGCGATGGAGCTATACGACGAAATAAGAGAGCAGACAAAGGCGCTTGAATTTGTATAATCTGGGAGGAATTTATTTGACAAACCGAAGATTTGGCTGTATACTTTAAGACGCTGTAAAGATATAACCTTTTAAACTAGCCCTGCGAGGCTGGAAAAGGAGAAAAAATGAAAATACTATCAAGACCTATCCAAGTAAAACGGATAGGTATTTTTATGTCTAATGAGGCCCAGACTTACGGAACCGCCGCGAAGCGGCAGGTGAGCGTAAGTCTGAAGGCCGAATTTGCCCCGCTGCTTTCTTGCGAAAGCAAGAAGCGGGGTCAATTCGCAGACGCTAAAACAAGTAAACCGGAGCTATAACTTACGTCGCTTTTGCAAGCTCCGCAAGTTATCTGCTCATTGAAGGAGGGAAAATGAACCTTAAAAGAAAATCAGTGGTAATGGATAAGGAAACGATGGACAGGGCGATATTGAGGATAAGCCACGAGATCCTGGAGCGCAACAAAGGCACAAAGGACCTGGCTATAGTGGGTATACGAAACCGCGGGGCGCATATCGCCAAAAGAATAGCCGACAACATAAAACAAATAGAAAAAAAAGATGTCCCGGTGGGGGTCTTGGATATCACTTTGTACAGGGATGACTTGACGACGATCGCGCACCAGCCTGTGGTGCACAAGACAGAGATCAATTTTGACATAACAGATAAAAATATAATCCTGGTGGATGATGTTTTATATACCGGAAGGACCATCCGCTGCGCGCTTGATGAGTTAATAGATTTCGGTAGGCCCAAAAACATACAGCTTGCGGTCTTGATAGACAGGGGCCACAGGGAACTTCCGATAAAAGCCGAATATGTCGGCAAGAATATACCAACATCCGCTGACGAAGTCGTGCAGGTGAGGCTTGATGAAACAGACGGAGTAGATGAAGTTGTTATAGAGGAGATCAAATGAAGACACAACTTACGGAATGAAATGACGTAAGTTGAATGTCTGAATTTGACCCTTGACATTTTCTTGAATAATGTCGATGAAAATGTCAAGGATTCAATTCGCAGACGCTGATAGTAAATAAATCGGAGCTACAACTTGCGTCGCTAGCGCTCCGCAAGTTGTCTGCTCATTGAAGGAGGAACAATAATGGCACAATGGAATAGAAAGCATTTATTGGGTCTTGAGGAACTGACAAAAGAAGAAATAGAATTGGTCCTTTCAACCGCGGATTCTTTTAAGGAAATTTCGCTTCGCCCCATAAAAAAAGTGCCCACCCTGCGCGGTAAAACCGTGGTAAACCTGTTTTACGAGCCTTCCACGCGCACAAGGACATCTTTTGAACTTGCGGCGAAACGCTTAAGCGCGGACATTTTAAACATCTCGACATCGACCTCAAGCGTCGTAAAAGGCGAGACCTTGATAGACACGATAAAAAATATCGAGGCGATGAAGATAGATGTCATCATAATAAGGCACTCGTCAAGCGGCGCGCCGTATCTTGTAGCCAGGCACTCCAAGGCCTCTGTAATAAACGCGGGGGACGGCTCGCACGAGCACCCGACGCAGGGGTTGCTGGACGCTTTTACTATCAAGGAGAAAAAAGGAAAGATAGCCGGGCTGAATGTCTCGATAATCGGCGACATATTGCACTCAAGGGTCGCCCGCTCGAACATATGGGGCCTTACAAAACTTGGCGCAAAGGTAAAGGTCTGCGCGCCGCCGACTTTGATACCCAAGGATGTGGAGAAAATGGGCGTGTCGGTGACTTATGACATAAAAGAAGCTCTTAAAGACGCTGATGTGGCGATGGCTTTAAGGATACAACTTGAACGGCAGAATGAAAAATATTTCCCGACATTAAGGGAATTCGCGATGAACTTTGGGATAGACAAGGAGAAATTAAAGGACGCAAAAAAAGATATCCTGATAATGCACCCCGGGCCGATAAACAGGGGAGTGGAACTTTCAAATGACGTGGCTAATGGAGAATATTCGGTGATATTAGACCAGGTCACGAACGGGATCGCGGTAAGGATGGCTGTCTTATACCTTGTAACAGGCGCGGGAGTGGAGGGGGAGGAATGACAAACATATTGATCAAAAACGCAAGAGTAATAGACCCTGAAAATAAAATAGACGGAGTGCTTGATATCCTTATAAAGGATGGGAAAATCGTGGAAGTCGGCAAGAACATAAATCCCGCCTGTGCAAAAAACGCTCGGCGGGATCCCGCAGAACCTGAAGGGCGCATGCGGGAACAAAATGGCGCGGAAATAATCGACGCGGCAGGAAAAATCGCCGCGCCGGGTTTTATTGACATGCACACGCACCTGCGCCAGCCAGGCAAGGAAGACGAGGAGACATTTTTAACAGCAAGTAAAGCCGCGGCCAAAGGCGGATTTACAACTATAGTCGCGATGCCCAACACTTCTCCTGTCTGCGACAACCAGGGCGTTGTGGAATACGTGATGTCCGAAGGAAGAAAAATAAACCTGGTCAATATTTACGCGGCAGGCTCAGTCACAAAAAATATCGAAGGAAAAGATCTCTCCGAAATCGGCGATATGGTAAAAGCAGGCGTCTTGGCTGTCACAGATGACGGCCGCCCCGTGTGGTCAAGCCATGTGATGCGAAGGGCTCTCGAATACACGAAAATGTTCGGAATCCCTGTCATAGACCACTGCGAGGACCTGGAGCTTTCAAAAGAAGGCGTCATGAACGAAGGTTTTATCTCGACCAAACTTGGGCTAAAGGGGATCCCAAACGAAGCTGAATACAGCATTGTCGCGCGGGACATAGCGCTTCTTAAACTTTCAGGCGGGAAACTTCACATAGCGCACGTAAGCGCTAAAGAATCAGTGGAGCTGATAAGGCAGGCGAAAAAGGAGAAACTAAACATAACCTGCGAAGCGGTGCCGCATCATTTTACGCTTACGGATGAGGCTATTAAGGAGTATAATACTTATGCCAAGGTCAATCCCCCCTTGCGCGCGAAAGAGGATATCGAGGCGCTAAAACAGGGGATAAAAGACGGCACCATAGACGTGATAGCGACAGACCACGCGCCCCATCTTGAAATCGAGAAAGACGTAGAGTTTAATTTCGCGAGCTTCGGGATGATAGGCTTGCAGAGCGCGTTACCGCTTGCGCTCATGGAACTGGTCGATAAAAAATACATATCGCTTAACCAGCTTATTGAAAAAATGTCGGCGAACCCGGCAAAGATCCTGGGGCTTAAAAACAAGGGTTCTTTATCAGCAGGAAAGGACGCCGACGTGGTTTTGTTTGATCCGAATTCAGAATGGGTGTATGACGAAAAAACGATCGAGTCAAAGAGCAAGAATACGCCGTTTCTTGATTGGAAACTAAAGGGGAAAGTCACGGATTTGATTGTGGGCGGAAGACTGATTTTAAAGAGTGGGAATTTTTAAAAGGATAAAACTATGAAAAATAAATTAGTGCTTACGTCCGTCATGATTTTAATTTTATTGTGTGCCCAAGCATTCTGCTACGCGGAGCAAACAGCAGGGGACAAGCTGGACTCCAAAGCGGTCGCGAAAGAACTCCAGGAAAAAATCGCGGGCGTAAAAAGTTATACGGCGGAGTTCAGGATGGATGTAAGAATGGGGGAACAGCGCTCGGTGATCGATGGCACAATAGCTTATAAAACGCCTGGCAAGGTCAAGATGGAGATGAAAACAAAATCTCCTAAAGAGTTGACGCAATTGACGGTGTCTGACGGGAAAACGCTATGCATATATGTACCTGAAAATAATGTCGCGTATTTGTATAATCTGGCAAAGATGTCCGAAGAAGAAAAAAAGGCGCTTATTTCACAGAGCGATTTGTTCCACCCGCTTAGAGATATGGACCCGCAGTCTATTTCACTGCAGGGCCTGTCAAGGACAGAAGGGGAGAGGGCCTACCTGTTCGAAGGAAAGCCTACTGTCTTGATGAGGTCTCAGAATAAACAGGCTTTTAACAAGATGAAGATCTGGGTCGGGCAAAGAGATGGGCTTTTAAGGAAAGTCGTGATCTATGATGACAAAGGCAGGGAAACGCTAGTGCAGGATTATAGGAACATAAAGACAAATGTTTTTTTAAGCGATACCGAATTTACATTCACGCCGCCGGAAGGCACCACTATAAACCTGCCGGGAGAATTAAAGAGGTTCTAATGGCGCAATGAAGTTTGTGGTCTTGAACGAACTAGGAAGGCTTGTCAGGTGGTTAAGGATACTGGGATTTGACACGGCGTATTTCCCGAAACATGACAAGGCAACGCTTGCCATGATAAGCCTCAAAGAAGACAGGGTGATACTTACAAGGGACACGAGGATCTCAAAATACGGCGGGTACAGGACGTTCCGCGTGGACAGCGATTCATACAAGGAACAGGTAAAACAGGTCATAGAAGGCCTTAATTTAAAAATAGACGAAGATAAGTTATTCACGCGCTGCGTGGTGTGCAACGCCGAAATCGAGGCGATAGACAAAAACGAAGTAAAAGATAAAGTCCCTGAATATGTTTTCCAGACGCAGGAATATTTCTCAAAATGCCCGAAGTGCGAAAGGATATACTGGCGTGGGACGCACTGGGGAAACACTAAGAAGATTTTGAAGGAAGCAGGCCTATCATAACCGATGGAATTTATTGCTGACCTACATATACACTCGAAATACTCAAGAGCGACCTCTCCGCAGATGAACGTTAAAGACCTGGCCTGGTCTGCCAGGTCAAAAGGTATAACCCTGCTTGGGACAGGCGACTTTACCCACCCGCTGTGGCTTCTTGAATTAAAGAAAAATTTAAAGCCCTCCGAGAAGAATCCCGGCCTTTATGAACACGAAGGCATAAATTTTATGCTTAGCGCCGAAGTCTCAACAATATTTTACGTGGACGGCAAAGCCCACCAGATACACAATATTATTTTCGCGCCTTCTTTTGAGGCGGCGGAAAAAATAAACCTGGAACTTGAAAAATACGGCTCGCTTGGTTCTGACGGGAGGCCGATGCTGCATATCGAGGCGGAGAAGCTTGTAAAAATCGTCTTATCAGTCGACAAAGAATGCATGGTAATACCCGGTCACGTCTGGACGCCGCATTTTGGTTTATTCGGCTCCCAATCAGGGTTTGATAAGATAGAATACTGCTATAAAGACCAGACAAAAAATATCCATGCGCTTGAGACAGGGCTTTCTTCAGACCCTGCGATGAACTGGCGCTGGAGCGCTCTTGATAGGTTTACTTTGATTTCAAATTCAGATTCGCATTCTCCCGCGAAAATGGGGAGAGAGGCGAACGTCTTTAATTGCAAGCTAAGCTATTTTGAGATCATGGATGTTTTAAGGAAAAAAGACAAGAACAGATTTTCATATACAATAGAATTTTTCCCCGAAGAAGGCAAATACCACTTTGACGGCCACAGGAATTGCAATATAAGATTTTCCCCCAAAGAGACAAAGAAACATAACGGGATATGCCCTGTGTGCAAAAAACCGGTTGTCGTCGGGGTCTTAAACAGGGTCGATAAATTAAGCGACCGACCCGAGGGCTTTGTGCCGCCAAACGCGATACCTTTTAAAAGCCTGATACCCTTGCAGGAAATAATCGCTGAGGCAATGAACAAAGGCGTTGCGACAAAAGGCGTGCAAGAAGAATATAAAGCATGCGTACAGAAATTCGGCGGCGAATTCGAGATCTTGCTAAAGATGAAAGAAGGGGATTTAAGAAAAAACCTGGCTGAAAAAGTAGCCGAGGCGATTATAAGAGTAAGAAACGGCAAGGTAAATATCAAGCCAGGCTTTGACGGCGAATACGGGACAATTGAAATTTTCGGGGAAGAAGAAAAGCAGGAAGTCGCCGAGAAACAGATAACGTTGTTTTAGATCGCTCGTAAAATTGTTCTTTGTCGGTTTGTCTCGCAAGGACGCTTGTTTGCCCCACCGTGGCAAACTTCGCTCCGTTGTGATGCTCGCTCGTCCCGCCTTTGGCGGGACACCATGGCCGCTCGCATCACAAAGGCCTTGCTCAACAAGCCCGACACGAACAATTTTAACTTGGCAAAAAGTTTGCAAGGGCGGTTATGCGAGGACCATGCGGAGGCGAACGGGCATGGTTCCCCGCCATAGGCGGGGAGAGCGAGGCCGGATGCCGAGCGCAGCGAGCCACGCTGGGGCGAACAAGCGGTGCGGCGAGAAAACTCCCGAAGCGAGGGAAAATAAATTTTGCGATTACGAGCAAGCTTAAACAACGGGAGGAGTAAGTGAAGATCGCAATAGTATATTATTCATATTCAGGAAACACCAAAAAAGTGGCGGAGATGTTTAAGGACGAATTACAAAACGCAAATGAAGTCGACCTTCTTGAAATAAAAACTTTTGACGAGTCGAACAACTTTTTCAAGCAATGCCTGCGGGCAAGAAATGAAGTCAGGGCCAGCATAGAAGACATGAGATTTGACTTATCAGGGTATGACTTGATATTTTTCGGGACACCTGTCTGGGCATTCAAGCCGGCACCCGCGCTTTTGACGTACTTTGACAAATGCAGCGGCCTTAACCATAAAAGAGTAAACTTGTTCATAACATGCGGGAGCGGGCTTGGAACAAGCAAATGCATGGAGATGATGCAGGATATCGTAAAAGAAAAAGGCGCGCATGAGACTCGGCAGATGACCATACCCGCAGCCAAAATAAAAGACAAAAACTATGTATCAGACACTCTCAAAAATAGCCTATAATAAGGAAATCGCGCCGGGGCATTTCAAAATCGCGTTTTCCGCGCCCTTGATCGCGAAAAAGGCGAAGCCTGGGCAATTTGTGCATGTTTTAATCGGGGGAGATACTTTATTGCGAAGGCCATTTAGCATACACTCGGTAAACGGTAAGCGGTCAGCGGTTAGCGGAATTGAAATACTTTATAAAGTAGTAGGGCGAGGCACAGAGCTTTTATCAAAAAAGAAACCCGGAGAATCACTTGATATTATTGGGCCCTTAGGCAATGGTTTTAAATTACCAGTTACCCCTCGACTTCGCTCGGGGCAGGCTAGTTACGGGTTACGAGTTACGAATGTTTTAATTGCCGGCGGCATGGGTGTCGCCCCGCTAGTTTTTTTAGCAGAAAAGCTATCGAATCCCAAAGCCCAAAGCCCAACCTGTCCCGAGCGAAAGCGAGGGAAGCCCACAGCCCTAATAGGCGCAAGGGATAAAAAGTCTCTGGTTTGCGTCAATGAACTTAAAAAACTCGGCTGCGATGTCAAAATAGCCACAGACGACGGTTCAGCCGGACATAAGGGTTTTGTTTCAGAGCTGCTTAAAAAAGAGCTTACAGCTCAGAGCCCAAAGCCCATGGCTCTTTACGCTTGCGGCCCTAATCCTATGCTTAAAGAAATAGCAAAAATATGCAAAGAAAACAAAATAAATTGCCAGGTCTCGTTGGAAGAAAAAATGGCGTGCGGCGTAGGCGCCTGTTTAGGTTGCGCGGTAATGACAAAAGACGGTTACAAAATGGCCTGCAAAGACGGCCCTGTGTTTAACGCGGAAGAGATCATATGGTAAAAACAAATCTGGAAGTAAATATAGGAAAACTAAAACTTAAAAACCCTGTGATAGCGGCTTCAGGGACTTTCGGCTACGCCGAAGAATACAAAGACCTTGTGGATATAAACAAGCTTGGCGCGGTCATCACCAAATCCATAACGTTAAAGCCGCGAAAAGGAAACCCGCCTCCAAGGGTAATAGAGACCCCGCAAGGCATGCTGAACGCGATAGGGCTCCAGAACGAGGGTGTTGAGAATTTCATCGCGGAGAAACTGCTAGTTTTAAAGAAATTAAAAACCGCAAGGATAGTCAGCATCGCGGGAGAGGCGATAGAAGAATTCGGTCTTTTGGCGCAAAGATTAGACAAAATAGAAGACATAGACGCGATAGAAATAAACATATCGTGCCCCAACATAAAATACGGGGAAAGATTGTTCTCGCAGGAACCGCAGGCTACATATGATGTGACGAAAAGAGTCAGGGAGGCCACAGGAAAGGTTATAATAGTAAAGCTTTCCCCGAACGTGACAGATATAACAGAAATAGCAAAAGCCGCGGAAAACGCGGGCGCCGACGCTGTCTCCGCCGTAAATACTTTCACCGCGATGGTGGTCGATATAAAAACGAAGAAACCTTTTCTCGCGAATATAACAGGAGGCTTAAGCGGCCCCGCGATAAAGCCGATAGCTTTAAGGATGGTGCGGGAAATCGTAAAAAAAGTAAACATCCCGGTTATAGGGATGGGCGGCATTATGAACGCGGATGACGCTATAGAGTTCCTGCTTTGCGGCGCGAAAGCGGTCGAAATAGGCACGGCAAATTTTGTAAACCCCAAGGCAAGTGTTGAAATAATAAAAGGAATAGAAAATTACCTAAAAAATAATAAAATATCCGATATAAACAAAATCATAGGAGCAATAAATGAGCAGCGATAAATTGATAGTGGCCCTGGATGTAGACGAACTGAAAAAGGCCCAAAAACTGGTGGATGAGTTAAAGGAAGTAGTCAGCATATTTAAAATAGGAAGCCAGTTGTTCACAAAAGAAGGGCCTGATGTAATTAAAATGGTCCATAGGAAAAAATGCAGGGTGTTTTTAGACCTTAAGTTTCACGATATCCCAAATACAGTCGCAAACGCCGCGGAGATAGTCACGTCTATGGGTGTATTTATGTTCAATGTCCATGTCCATGGCGGAAGGGCCATGATGCGCGAGACAGTATTGCGCGCGGAAAAGACTGCCAAGAAACTTAAAATAAAAAAGCCGCTTATAATCGGCGTTACGGTTTTGACTTCCTTAGACGAGTTCGACATAAAAGAACTGGGCATAAAAAGGTTCTTGAAGGACCAGGCTCTTTATCTTTCAAAATTGGCGAAAGAATTCGGCTTGGACGGCGTTGTGTCTTCCGCCCAAGAAGCAAAGAGGATAAAACAGATCTGCGGTGAGGATTTTAAGATAATATGCCCGGGGATAAGGCCGGGAGGTGCGCAACTGCAGGACCAAAAAAGGGTGATGACGCCGAAAGAAGCGATTACCCAGGGCGCGGATTTTCTCGTGATCGGCAGGCCGATAATTGAGGCGAGAAATCCTGTCAAGGTGGCAAGGCAAGTTGTGGAAGAGATAGAGGGGAGTGGGCAATGAGCTATGCGCTTTGAGCCCACGGCCCATCCCTCGACTTTGCTCGGGACAAGCAGCCCAAAGCCCATAGCTAAGCACCGGAAAAGGAATAAGCATGAATGAAATTGAAATCCTAGATATATTCAGAGAATCCAACGCATTGCTGGAAGGCCATTTCGTCCTCTCAAGCGGGCTCCACTCGGCGCAGTATCTGCAAAGCGCGCTTATATTACAGGAACCAAAATATGCGCAGAAAGTGTGCGCGGCGCTAGCGGAAAAATTTAAAGAAGATAAGCCGACTGTGGTAATAGGGCCTGCCTTGGGCGGCGTCATAGTATCTTATGAGGTAGGAAGGGCTCTTGGAGTACGCTCTGTATTTGCCGAAAGGCAAGATGGCAAAATGACCTTGCGCAGAGGTTTCCAACTAGGGCCTAAAGATAAAGTTTTAGTTGTCGAAGATGTGATCACAACAGGCGGCTCGACAAAAGAAGTGATAGAATTGGTAGAGAAAACAGGTGCGAAGGTGATCGGCGTCGGCGCTATCGTCGACCGCTCAAGCGGCAAGGCGGATTTCAGCGCAAAGTTCAAGGCGCTTTTAAAAATAGATGTCCAGACTTTTAGTCCCGATAATTGCCCGTTGTGTAAAAGCGGGAAACCGCTTGTAAAACCAGGCAGTAGGGGGATATAATTTAGCCTATGGCATACGAATCGATAAAAAAGATAAAAGACACTGAAGCCTCGGCAGAGTCGGTAGTTAAACACGCGCAAGAATCAGCGCACAAGATAATATTTGAGGCAAAATTAGAGATCGGCAAAGTCATGCTAAACGCCGAAACACAGGCGGAGCTTGAAGCCGGGACTATACGCGATACCGCTATAGGTGCGGCGAACGGTGAAATAAAAAATATCGAAGAAGACACGAAAAACCAGAAATCATCGCTTAGAAAAAAAGCCGCGGAAAACATGGGAAAAGCGGTCAACATAATCCTAGAAGAGGCGAAAAAAACTTGGGCATAGCAAGGATAAAGAAAGTCCAGATACTGGCGCACCAATCCATCAAGGAAGACGTTGTCGAGATACTCCAGCGCCTGGCGCTTATCCACATCATAAACATAAAAGAACTCCTGCCGGAAAAAGAAAAGCAGGAATATTCCGGAGTCTTCGCGGAAAGGCATAAAGAGCTTGAAAAAGATTTCCAGGAAGTAAGCTACGCCCTGGAACTCATGAGATTTTACGAAGCGAAGACGACTGCCAAGAGTTTCTTGAAAGAAAGGCCGCTGGTAAGTTACGGCAGCATGGAAGATACGATCTTTAATTTTGATTATAAGGAGCTTTTGAAAAAAGTATTCATGATAGACAATAGGCTCAAGCACATAAAAAGCGAACAGACCAGGATGCTCCACGAGATAGAACTTCTAAGCCCCATCATAAAGCTTGAGGTCCCGCTTGAGGAGATAAGGCCGACGCACAAGACAAATATTTTCCTGGGGTCGCTTCCGAAAGAACAACTGGGAGTTTTCTATAATGAGCTAAAGCAGGCAAGCTCAAGCTTTCATATGCAAAGGATCAGCGAAAACAACACCTTGGCGTACGTCCTTATTTTGTACCTGAAAGCCGAAGAGGAAAAAATAGCCCCCGTAATAAGGAAAAATAATTTTTCCCTCATATTCATGCCCCATTTAAAAGGCACGCCGCTTGGCGCGCTCAAGCAGTTTGAGGCGGAATTGGAAGGACTGCAGGAAGAAGAAAAGGCGCTTGAAAAAAACATCCTTGAGCTCTCAGCCGAGCGGTATAAGCTCATGGTCGTATACGATTATATTTTGGGGTTAAAACAAAGGCAAGGCGCGTTTGAGAATTTCCTGGCGACAGAAAAATCGTTTTTGCTTGAGGCATGGGTCCGCAATAAAGACATACCAAAATTGCAAAAAGAATTAAGCGTGTTTAATGAGGTGGATATTTTTGTAAGCGACCCGAAAAAAGGGGAAGAGATCCCGGTATGTTTGGATAACAGGCAAAGCATCCGGCCGTTCGAGGTCGTTACCGACCTGTATGGGAAGCCTGTTTATTCCGGGCTTGACCCGACGCCGTTTCTCGCGCCGTTTTTCGCGGTATTTTTCGCGATGTGCCTGACAGACGCCGGCTACGGCATCACGCTCGCGGCGATTTGCGCAGTATTGCTTAAAAAATTAAAACTCGACGCGGCAGGAAAAAATTTCTTAAAACTTTTATTTATAAGCGGTATCATTACTGTCGTAGCGGGCGTGCTGACAGGAGGATTTTTCGGGGATATCACATCGCGGATCCCGGCGCTTGGGCTTTTGGAAAAGCTGCGCGTGAGATTAATGATCCTTGACCCAATGCAGAAGCCGCTTGTATTTTTGGTATTCGCCATTATCTTAGGCTATATACAGATATTGACAGGGATTTCCATCAAGCTTATCAAAAACGCGGTATCAAGAGAATGGTGGCAGGTTGTTTTTAATGACGTGCCTGTTTTTGCTATACAGACAGACCTTTTACTTTTTGCCCTGACCATGGCAGGGGTCTTGCCGAAGACTGCGATGTTTCCGGTCATAGGCGGGGTTTTCGTTTTAAGCGCTTTATTGATCGTGGTCAACCAGCTGGTTTCTTATAAAGATATTGCGCAGAAAATATTCTGGTCGATATTCGCGGTGTACGGGGTAATTACCGGCAACTGCCTTGCGGATATATTGTCTTATTCAAGATTGTTCGCGCTGGGCTTAACGACAAGCTTACTGGCTTTGGCTATAAACAATATCGTCTATATTGTGGCGGCTATCCCATATGTCGGGATCGTCCTTGCGGTGCTTATTTTTGTAGGAGGCCATACATTTAACATAGCGATAAATGTGCTTGGGGGGTATGTGCATACATCGCGCTTGCAGTATCTTGAATTTTTCGGCAAATTTTTTGAAGGAGGCGGAAAGCCATTTAAGCCTTTTCGGATAGAGACGAAATACACGGTTATAGTAGAAAAATGAAGGGCTTTGAGCAATGCGCTATGAGCCAGGGGCATAAAGCCCACAGCGCAAAGCACACAGCTCACAGCCCAAAAATGGGAGGTATACGATGGAAGGTTTGTTGATAGCGATTTTCGGCGGAGCCATGGCAGTAGCGCTGGCGGGGTACGGTTCGTCAATAGGCGTTGGGTTGGCCGGCTCGGCGGCAAACGGGGTCTTAAGCGAGGACCCGGATAAATTCGGAAACATGCTTTTGCTGGTCGCGCTTCCCGGCACTCAGGGTATTTACGGATTTTTGGTCGGATTTTTAGTAATCATAAAAATCGGACTTTTAACAGGCAACATCCCGGATATAAGCGTCATAAAAGGCGCCCAGATATTCGGTGCCTGCGTTCCTGTCGCTATAGCCGGCCTGACATCGGCGCCTTACCAGGGCAGGGTCTGCGCCGCCGGTATAGCAGTCGCGGCAAAACACCCGGAAGCAGTCATGCGCGCGCTTATTTACGGGGCTCTGGTCGAGACGTACGCTGTTTTAGGGTTAGTCGCCTCGATATTCTTTTTAAACGGGATCAAGTTATAGAGCTATGGGCTTTAAGCTTTTAGCCCAAAGCCCACGGCTCACAGCTCACAGCCACATGAAATTTCAAGGAAAACATGGCGATAGAAGATATAATTAAAAAAATAAAAGATGACGCGCAGAAGCAGGCCGAATCAATAGTCGCTGACGCGAAACAAAAGCGAAAAGCGATGGTCGAAGAAGCAAACGCGAAAGGCGCGGAACTTAAAAACAGGATCATAACTTCCGCCAAAGAAGACGCCGCGAAGCAGAAAGGCAGGCTCATAGCAAGCGCGTTTATGGGGCTTAAGATGCAGGTGCTCCAGGAGAAACAGGAGGCGCTGGATGAGGCGTTTAAAAAAGCGCACCAGGCGCTTTTGACTCTTGATGACGCAAGCTACAAAGACCTTGTCCGCAAAATGATCCTAAAATCCGCGCAGACAGGGGATGAGGAAATAATCATCTCACAAAATGAAAAGCGGATAGGTGAGGATTTTATAAACGATATTAATAAAGAGCTTAAAAGCAGAAATAAAAAAGGGCAATTAAAGCTTGTCAGGACCGATGCGCAAAACACAGGCGGTTTTATCCTAAAAGGAAATAAGATGCTTATCAATAATACGTTCCCGGTGCTTCTAGAGGAACTGAAACCGTCTTTGCAAAAACAAATAGCGGAAACTTTATTTAAATGAAATACAGACAGGGCGATACAAAATACGCTTTCGCGGTAGGAAAAATAAGACAGCTTGAAACAAGGCTTCTTGACAGGCAGGCCATCGAGCGGCTGATAGAAGCTGAAGATGCTGACGAGTCTATTAAGCTTTTGTCAGAAAACCAGGATTACAGCCAGGATATCAAGGGTTTAAAGAACCCGGCAAGTTTCGAAAATATTTTAGAAGCGCAACTTGACAGCCTTTACAAACTTTTTAAGTTTATATGCCAGGAGCATGAGCTTTTGGAATTATGCAGGTTAAAATACGACCTTTTAAATTTAAAGATAATAATAAGAAACATTGCGGGCGAACAAAAAGATTTTGAAGCCCGTTTAAACGACAGGGGAAACATCGCGAAATTCGCGCTCAAGGAAGCGGTGGTGAAAAAAGAATTCAGGGACATGCCTAAACAATTCGCGGACATGGCTAGGCATGCGGTCTTATTGTTTGAGACGACAAAAGACCCACAGAAGCTTGATATTTTTATAGATAAATATTTTTACAAAGTGGTGTTCGGCGCGCTTGATAAAGATATGCACAGCTTTTTATACAAGTATTACCAGATGGCAATTGACCTGGCTAATATAAAAATATTTTTAAGGATAAAACAGCAAACCCTGGGCGCGGGGATATTAAAAGAATCCTTGATAGAAAATGGCACGATCACCGCAAAAAGTTTGTTGGGGATGTATGATACGCCTTTTGTCGAGTTTACCAAAAAAATGCAGCGTACCGATTACTGGGCCAGTCTCGGAGACGAGATAGAAGACTGGTCAAAAACAGGCTCATTGGAAAAGTTTGAAAAAGCATCCGATGATTACCTTATCGAATATCTGAAGCAGGCGAAATACCTAGCTTTTGGCTTTGAGCCGCTGGCAGGGTACATGTTCGCGAAAGAAAACGAGGTAAAAATCATCAGGAACGTTCTGGTCGGCAAATTGTACGGCAGGCCGGAGGCATCGATCAGGGAATCTTTAAGGCAAAGCTATGTCTAAAATAGGGATAATAGGCGACAGGGACCTGATCCTGGGGTTTAAGGCGCTCGGGGTGGAGCTGTTCCCTGTCTCAAATAAAGAAGAGACTAAAAACGCGCTTGAAGAAGCTGTGAAGGAAAAGTTTTCCATTTGTTTTATAACGGAAAAATGGGCGGCACTTGTGTTGGACGAAATAAAAAATATAAGAAAAAGCACGTATCCTTTGGTCACAATAATACCCGACGCCTCAGGTTCTACGGGGATCGGCCAGGAATGGATCCGCGAATCAGCGATAAGAGCTATTGGCACCGATGCATTGTTTAAATGAAGCCCAGACTTACGGAACGAAGTGCCCGCCACAAAGCATTGGCGGGTCCGCCTAAGATTTAGTGGCGGAAACGTAAGTCTGAAGGCTGAATTTACCCCCTGCTGCTTCGCTTTGCGAAGCAAAGCGCTGGGGGTCAATTCGCAGACGCTGATAGTGAATAAATAGGAGCTACAACTTGCGTCGCTAGCGCTCCGCAAGTTGCCTGCTCATTGAAGGAGAAAAAAATATGATAGTCGGTAAGATTATAAAAGTTTCAGGGCCCCTTGTCGTGGCTTCCGGCATGGAAGGGGTAAGGATGTACGACATAGTCAGGGTAAGCGAAAAAAAGCTTATCGGCGAAATAATCGAACTTAAAAAAGACACGGCGTCTATACAGGTTTATGAAGAAACGACAGGTATCGGCGTGGGGGAACCTGTTTATGCCACAGACCAACCGATGACAGTAGAGCTTGGGCCGGGACTTTTGGAATCCATTTACGACGGCATACAAAGGCCGCTTGATAAAATAAAGGCGACCTCGGGCGACTTTATAACGCGCGGTATTGACGTGCCTGCACTTGACAGGGAAAAAAGATGGCACTTTTCGCCTGTTGCAAACAAAGACGAAAAAGTTTTTCCAGGGGACATTTTAGGCGAGGTTCAGGAGACGACCCTTATCAAGCACAAGATCATGGTCCCGCCCGGGGTTTCAGGCGAGATAATAGATATATATAAAGGGGAGTTTAAGGTAACAGACGCGGTCGCTAAGATCAAAACTGATAATGGCGCCATCGATATAAATATGATCCAGCGCTGGCCTGTGAGGACGTCAAGGCCCATAAAAGAAAAATTGATACCTGATAAACCGCTTGCGACAGGTCAGAGGATCTTGGATACGCTTTTTCCAGTCGCAAAAGGCGGGACCGCCTGCATTCCCGGGCCTTTTGGCAGCGGCAAGACAGTTGTCCAGCACCAGCTGGCAAAATATTGCGATGCGCAGATAATAGTTTATATAGGATGCGGCGAGCGCGGGAACGAGATGACTGATGTTTTAATGGAATTCCCGCATTTAAAAGACCCGCAATCAGGACAGCCACTTTTAAAAAGGACTGTACTGATAGCCAATACATCAAACATGCCAGTTGCCGCAAGAGAAGCTTCTATTTATACGGGGCTTACCATCGCGGAATATTACAGGGATATGGGTTATTGCGTCGCGGTAATGGCTGATTCAAGTTCGCGCTGGGCGGAAGCAATGAGGGAGATCTCAGGGCGCTTAGAGGAAATGCCTGGCGAAGAAGGATACCCGGCTTATCTTGGGCATAAGATCGCGGAATTCTACGAAAGAGCGGGAAGGGTGATCTGCCTAAGCTCGGATAAGGAAAAAAGAGAAGGAACGCTTACAGTTGTGGGAGCTGTGTCTCCTCCCGGCGGCGATCTGTCAGACCCTGTTGTCCAGGCGACATTAAGAGTGGTAAAAGTATTCTGGGGCCTTGACGATAAACTCGCGGCAAGAAGGCACTTCCCAGCGATAAACTGGCTTATAAGTTATTCGCTTTATCTTGACAACATCGCGCCGTATCTTACAAAACAAGTCCACGCGGACTGGGTCGCGGACAGGCAGCTTGCGATGCGCATCCTGCAGGAAGAAGCCGAGCTTCAGGAAATCGCGCGCTTGGTCGGCATGGAGGCGATCTCAGACAGGGATAAATTGACTTTGGAGACCGCGCGCTCGATAAGGGAAGACTTCCTGCACCAGAACGCGTTCCATGAAATAGACACCCACACGTCTTTGGAAAAACAATATAGGATGCTTCGGGTGATACTTCATTTCCACAAAGACGGGGAAATAGCGCTTGATGATGGAACAACTTTCGACGCGCTAAAAGCGCTTGGCGTGCGGGAGGAGATCGTAAAAAGCAGGTATATAGAAGAAGACAAGATGCGCAAGTTTGACGAGATCGACAAAAAAATAGATTCGCAAATAGAATCGTTGCCAAGGAGTGGAAAAAGTGCTTAAAGAATATCTGACCATAACCGATGTAGCGGGGCCGCTTTTGATCGTCGAGAAAACGCAGGACGTAAAATACGGCGAGCTTGTTGAAATACAGGCAAGCAAGGGGGGCTTAAGAAGAGGAAGAGTTTTGGAAGTGTCTTTTGACAAGGCGCTTGTCCAGGTCTTTGAAGGGACGCACGGCGTGGACATCGCCAATACCAAAGTCAAATTTTTGGGAAAATCTATCGAGCTTGGCGTGTCAATGGACCTGGTCGGCAGAGTTTTTGACGGCTCAGGCAGGCCAAAAGACGGCGGGCCAAAGATCATCCCTGACAAAAGCCTTGATATAAACGGCGAGCCGATAAACCCTGTCGCAAGAGATTACCCCTCGGAGTTTATACAGACAGGTATTTCATCGATAGACGTGATGAACCCGCTTGTAAGAGGGCAGAAGCTCCCGATATTTTCAGGCTCAGGCCTTCCTCACAACAGGCTAGCGGCGCAGATCGCGAGGCAAGCTAAGGTCCTGGGAAGAGAAGAAAAACTTGGCTGCCAAAGTTCTAGTGGCGGCTTCGCTGTCGTGTTCGGCGCGATGGGTATTACATTTGAAGAAGCAAGCTTCTTTATCAACGACTTTAAAAAAACAGGCGCTATAGAAAGAGCGGTCTTGTTTATAAACCTCGCTGATGACCCGACGATCGAGCGCATAGCCACGCCGCGCACGGCGCTGACCTGCGCGGAGTACCTGGCGTTTGACGCGGGGATGCATGTCCTGGTGATTTTGGTCGACATGATTTTTTACGGCGAGGCGTTAAGGGAAGTCTCAGCCGCAAGAAAAGAAATCCCCGGAAGAAGAGGGTACCCCGGGTATTTATACACGGATTTGGCGTCGCTGTATGAGCGCACAGGAAAGATAAAGGATAAACCGGGCTCGATCACGGTTTTACCTATTCTTTCGATGCCTGAAGACGACAAAACCCATCCTTTGCCTGACTTGACAGGATACATAACAGAGGGCCAGATAATGTTAAGCAGGCAGCTCCACAGAAAAGGCATTTACCCGCCTGTCGATGTTTTGCCGTCGTTATCAAGGTTAAAGGATAAAGGCATCGGCAAAACAAAGACGCGCGAAGACCACGCGGATGTCTTAAACCAGCTGTTCGCAAGCTATGCCGCGGGAAAAGAAGCGAAGGAACTTGCTGTTATTTTGGGAGAAGCGGCGCTTACGGATATAGACAAATTATACGTCAAATTTTCAGACCGCTTTGAGAGCGAATTTGTAAAACAGGGCGAGTACGACGACAGGACTATACAGCAGAGCCTTGATATAGGATGGAATTTATTGTCCATCTTGCCGAAGAATGAGCTTAAGAGGGTAAGGCAGGAATATTTGGATAAATATCATAGATGAGCTATGGGCTGTGCGCTATGAGCCTTGAGCTCAGAGCACAAAGCCCACAACCCAAAGCCCAAAACAATGGCGATACTTGCGGTAAATCCAAACAGAATGGAGCTTTTGCGCTTGCGCAAAAGAGTTGTCCTCGCGCAGAAAGGGCACAAACTTTTGCGCGACAAGCAGGAAGAACTTATGCGCAGGTTCATGGCGCTGATACACGAGTGCAAAAGTTTAAGAAATAAGATAGAGGAAGAACTTAAGAAGGCGATGGACGGGTTTTTATCCGCAAGAAGCATCATGTCCGAGAATGAACTTGACGCGGCGTTGTCGTATCCTAAAAAGAGCCTGTTGATAGAAAGCAAAGTTGTCAAGGTCTTAAACATCTCTGTCCCAAAAATAGAAATAAAGGAAAAGCCGGATTACCACTGCTACGGGTTTTTAAATACCACAGACAGCCTGGACCGCTCATTGAGGATTTTATCAGACGTCATCGAAAAACAAGTCAGGCTCTCGGAACTGGAATTGACCATAGCGGTTTTCGCGCAGGAAATAGAAAAGACAAGGCGCAGGGTAAACGCGCTTGAATTCATCCTTATACCGAATTTACTGGAAACGATCCGGTTTATCACGCAAAAACTTACTGAAATAGAGCGCTCCAATCTTACCCGGCTCATGAGGGTAAAGGAGCTTGTGCAAAATAGATAAAAGGTGGGAAAAAAGGGAAATATTTTAGTTTATTTTTTCCCCTTTTTTCCCTATAATCTTAATTATGATAACACCAAATCCGTTTACGCCACAATCAGGCTGGCAGCCCAGGATTTTTGGCGGCAGGCAAGAAGAGATCTCCTTATTCAAGGAAAAACTTGATAAGTCGCAGAACTCAAAGCCGGAACATATAGTCGTCCTTGGCGAATGGGGCATAGGAAAGACCTCTTTATTAAGGTGCTTTAAAAATCTTGCCCAGGAAACAGGCGACCTTGCCACGCTTTGCCCGATAGGAAGATTTACGGATAAAGACAAGACAATCGACGGCGCGTTGTTGATAGCGGAAGAATTAGAAAGAGGCTTGCCAAAGAAAAAAGAAGAAAAACAAGGCCTGCACCCGCCGAAGGCGGGCTCGCCTACGGCGAGAAAATCCCAGCTGCAGCCCCAGACATACCTTACCGATAAACTTCTTGAAATATGGAAAGAGCTTGATACAAAACTTGCGGTTGTCCTTTTGGATGACGCGCAGAATTTTTCGCCTATTTCCCAAATAATAGATATTTTAAGATTAGTCTTAAGCAGGGAAGAGGTGCTAAAAGAAACTAATTACCAGTTTGTTTTGGCCTGCACGCCGGAGGCATGGCAGAGTTTTTCAGACAAGCACGACCCAATAGGAAGGTTTTTCAGGACAAGGCTTATCCTTGCGAAATTAAGCGAGAAAGAATCAGCGGCTATAATAGAAAAAACCTTGCAAAATACAGGTGTCGAATTCTCAAAAGACATAATCCAGAAAATATTCGAATACACGCAAGGCCATCCCTACGAACTTCAATTGTTGTGCAGCAATTTATACGACTCCCAGATCGAGAAAAAAGTCGACCAATCTGTGTGGGAATCAGCGCTTGATAAGACGCTTCGCGATCTAGGGCGCGAATATTTTGATGTCCTATACCGGCAGATAACAGACAGGGAAAGGCCGGCTCTTGAAGCGCTTGCCGAGAAAGACAAGCCCCTAAGCATAAAAGAGATCCAGGATGGCATCTGGACCAGGATAAAGAAATACCGCGATTATCCTTTGAAAGATACCAAGAACTATATTTACCGCCTGGTGGACAAAAAGATCGTGCGCAAGACCAGCCGCGGGGAATACGAGATATTTGATAGGATGTTCAGGGAGTATTTTCTGAAGCAATGAGAGAATCGCTACTCCTTAATCTCGCAGGACCGCTTGATTTGTTCTTTGTCGGCTTTGTCTCGCGGGGACGCTTGTTTGCCCCACCGTGGCAAACTGCGCTCCGTTGTCCTGCTCGCTCGTCCCGCCTGCGGCGGGACACCATGGCCGCTCGCAGGACAAAGGCCCCGCTCAACAAACCCGACACGAACAAATAGACTTATTTAAATCAACAAAGGTTGCGAAAGAAAAAAGCAGGTGTAGGGCACGTTTAAACGTGCCCTACTTAGATGGGGCAAGCAAGCGTTTTCGAACGAATTACTTGAGCAAGCTTTAGAAGGACGCAAGTATGAAGAATCAGGCAGTGGCGCGAGTATTTGATGAAATAGCCGACCTTTTGGAAATAAAGGGCGAGAATGTTTTCCGCATAAGAGCCTACCGCAAAGCCGCTTTAAATATTGAAAGCCTCACAGAAGAAGTAGAAAAACAAGTAGAAGAAGAGACCCTGCAAGATATCCCGGGAATCGGCGCTGATTTAGCCGCCAAAATTGCGGAAATTGTCCGCACAGGCACATGCAGGACTTTTGAAGAATTAAAAAGACAAGTGCCAAAAGGCGTTCTGGATCTGATGACTATCCCTGGCGTCGGCCCAAAGACAGCGAAGCTTTTATTTGAGAACCTTAAGATAAAATCAATAGACGAACTTGAGAAAAAAGCGAAGGCGCATAAAATCTCAGGGCTTCCGGGAATAAAGGATAAAACAGAAGAAAATATTTTAAAAGGAATAGAATTTATTAAGAAACACAAGGAAAGAATGCCTTTGGGAAGGGCATTGCCTTTGGCTTTGGAAATCGTTGATGAACTTAAGAAAAACCCGGATGTCCAAAAAATTAGCTATGCCGGAAGCTTGCGGCGCATGAAAGAGACGATAAAAGATATTGATATTTTAATAACCTCAAAAAAATCTGAAAAAATCATGGATATGTTCACAACACTGCCGCAAGTCGTCGAGATTGTCGCAAAAGGCGAAACAAAATCAAGCGTCATAATAAAAGACGCTATGAGCGTTGATTTAAGGGTAGTTGAGCCTGATTCTTACGGCGCGGCTTTGTGTTATTTTACAGGTTCAAAGGCGCACAATATAAGGATAAGGGGACTTGCGAATAAACTCGGGCTTAAGGTAAGCGAATACGGGGTCTTTGTCGAGAAAAACGATAGGAAGATAGCCGGAAAAGACGAAGCCGATGTTTATAAAGCTATCGGACTTCCCTATATAGAACCTGAATTGAGGGAAGACCAGGGGGAAATCGAAGCTGCGCAAAAAGGAAAACTCCCAAAGCTTATTGAGTTAAAGGACGTAAAAGGGGATTTTCACGTCCATTCAGACTGGTCTGACGGCGGCAATACAATAGAGGAGCTTGCGAATGCCGCCAAAAAGATGGGCTACGAGTATATCTGTGTAACAGACCACTCAGAAACACTTGGCGTCGCGGGTGGCCTTTCCGCGAAAGACCTGATGAAAAAAATAGAACTGGTCCAAAAGATAAATAAAAAACTAAAAGGCATTAAGATTTTGACAGGAACAGAAATGGAAATATTAAAGGACGGCAGGCTTGATTACCCCGACAGCGTATTGAAGGAGCTTGATGTCGTGATAGCTGCTGTCCATTCAGGGTTTAAGATGGGAAAAGAAGAGATGACAAAAAGGATTTTAAAGGCGATCGATAATAAATACGTAAATGTTATTGCGCACCCGACAGGAAGGCTAATGGGCGTGCGCGACGCCTACGAAGTCGATTTAGATAGGATTTTTAAAGCAGCCAAGGATTCAGGCACGTATTTGGAGATAAACTCATACCCTGCGCGGCTTGACCTGACAGATTTAGCCGCAAGAAGGGCAAACCAGCTCGGCGCGCCTTTACTAATAGCAACCGACACCCACTTTATCGACCAATTTGCCAACATGACCTTCGGTGTCTCTGTAGCAAGAAGGGCTTGGCTTACGAAAAAAGACATCCTCAACACTTACCCGCTTTCGGAAGTCCTAAAAAAATTAAAAAAATAATATTTACTATGGTAGGAAATCTGTCTCAAGCAGAGAGAGGGCTTGCTTGAGGAAATCCTTCATGATTTTTTCTGTATCTTTCGGGTTTTCGCTGCCCACGTCGGAAGTCAATTGCAGGGTAAAGGCGCAGTTTTTACGCTTGAAAATAGAATCAACTACGGCTAGGGCCCTGAATTTTGAAAAATCAGCAACGTATTTATCGTTTATTTTATAACAATAAATTAAAATGACTTTTTCATTGTTTCTTTGGGCAAGGAGTTTTTTTATGACAGCATAGGAAGGCTTTTTAGTTTCAAGCTTTAGTTTTTCCTCGCCCAGATCTTTAAAAGACCAGCCTGAGCCGACCCAGCACAACTGCGGTGCATGGGGGGCCTTGTTTTCCTTTGTATATTCGAAATAAGAGAAGTAAAGCTCAAGCTTTTCGCCGCTATTATTTTCAAATTCCCTTAAAAAAATATCGTCTGCACCAAGAGTGGCTGCAAGGTAATCAGAAGCTGGTTTTTCTTTTGCTTTCCAGTCGCCTATTTCAAATGGAACATAAATAAAGGATTTCTTAAGTGGTACTTTGTTTGCAGGTGGCTTAAAATGTATGAAGATGACCCCGAGAATCAAAATGGCCCAGGATATCAATATAATAATATTTTTTGGCGGTTTCATTTTTTCTTTGTAAGGAAATCATTAATAAGGAAAAGAAGAATAAATCCAACTATTATTGAAACAATGCCTGCTGTATCATGGATATTCTGCGGTATCTCAGGCAATCTCTGCAGGTGCGCGATATATCCGGTAGCAAAAAGCCTCAGCGTATTCATCACTACGGCAAGCGCGATGGATGAGACAAAAAGAATTGCGCGCTTTTTTATGTCTTTCTGGAAAATATATCCTATCGCCAAGGACGCGGCCATAAATGTCAAAAGGCTTCTTACCCCGCTGCAGGGGGCCGCGACAACAAGCGTGCAGGTAGGCAGGTTTATTATGTTGCCCTGCCTTGTCGCGCCTACGCCAAAAAGTTTTATCAGGAAGAACGCAAGCCTAGTCGCTAAAAGCCCCAGGTGAAATGTTACAGTCGTATAAATAAGCTGGGGCGGGGGTATCATGAATATCAAATAAAATACGGAAAAAGCGGTTTTTTTCGCGAGTTCCTTTCCGCCGTGCGCGTAGACAAGCCCGAATAATACGATAAGCATCGAAACGCACTGAAAAAAGAACTGGTAGCCGAACAGCGCAAGGGCGTAGAGGATGAGGCCTGAAAAAACCATTAAGAGCCCAGCGCCCGATGGGGAAATGGCTGTATTTTTTAATTCGTCTTTTTTCCTCCAGAGAAAGTAAAGAGATAAAAGCGGGATAAAAAACCCGTGGGAATAATCAGGGTTGCTAAGCCATTCCTTTATTAATTGCGGGAACAGGGGAAGGTACAGGACAAGAAATAGGACAACGGTTATAATAAGCTGCGTGTTTCTCATTGATGATATTATAATTTTAAGAATCAATAAAATCAAATCAAAACTGTTTTAATAAACGTAATTTTTGGTATAATAAAACTTATGAAAATAACCCCGAATATTAAAAAGGCTATATTTAAGGCGGTTGTCATCTCTTTGTCCGCGGCTGTCCTTGTATTCCTCGTAGCGCTGCCTTTTAAAGAAGCCCAGTTTTTAATGCTGAGCGCGGCTTATTCCAAATCAAAAGATACAGCCGCTAAATTATCGGCGTATGATAAATTTGTCAAACTGCATCCTTATTATATCCCCGCGAGACTAAAACTTGCCAGGCTGTACGTCTTGTTGGATTACGCAAACCCCAATGAGCCAAAAAATTACGAATCCGCTGTCGAGCAATACGAAGTCATATTGAAATTGGACGCAAAAAATAAAGATGCCTTAAGCGACCTGGGGGATCTGTATTCCGGCAAGAAAAAGTTTGAGGACGCGGATAAGCTGTTTAAGAAATTAATAAAATATTATCCCAAAAGCCCTGGGTATCATCACAAATTGGCGCTTAATTACCTCCGTCAGGATATAAATGACAAGGCATTGGAGGAAATAACTTTGACGCTTTCGCTTGACCCTGAAAACGGCGGAGCGCATTTGTTAAAAGGCATGTTGTTGGAAAAACAGGAAAACATGCCTGACGCGATAGCTGAATACGAAACCGCCTTGCGGATCTTCAAAGAAAGAAAGCTGGCTGCTTATGAGATAGACGCGCAGGCAAATTTAGGGCGCGCGTATTTTAAAGCAGGACTTATTTTCGACAGCTTGCAGCAATTTGAAAAAATAGTCAGGATGAACCCAAATATGATACAGGGATACCTTGAGCTTGCAAGCGCGTACTACAATATTAACCTTGTTGATAAATGCATCTCAACGCTTGAGGCGCTTCTTAAATTAAGAAACGCGGTGCCTGACGCCTACAGGATGCTAGGGTTTGCTTATTTAAAGAAAGCTGACTACATAGCCGCGTTGTCATATTTTAAAAAAGCGGAGGCTTACGGCATCAGATTTGAAGCAGGGTTCATTGATAAAGTGGACGAAGCTGCCAAAGCCCAGCGGGAAAAACCAAAACAAGAACAACCTAAAGAAAACGAACCTGGAAAGAAATGAAAAAACTTATAAGTAATATAATAAGATTTTCAGCTATCACGCTGGTTTTTATAATCGCCGCTGTTTTAATCATAAAAGCTGATTTTTACGTCTCAAATTTAAAACCCAATATTGTTTTAATCACCGCTCAATCACTAAGGCCGGATCATTTAAGCTGCTACGGGTATGAACATATCTCGACAAAAACCATAGACAGCCTTGCGGCAAGAGGGGTCCTGTTTGAGAACGCGTATTGCAACGTGCCGCATTCGCTGTTCGCAAACACGACAATATTAAGCGGAAAGCTGGGCGGCTCAGTCCTTTTTAGAAGAGGAGAGAGCATAGGTTTTAACACGCCTTATAAATTATTGAGCGGATACTTGAAAAACAAAGGATATTCGACTATCGCAGTTGCTTCAAGCCAGTTTTCGTTAAAAGACGCGGGCTTTGGAAAGGATTTTGACGGGTTCGAGAATGTCTTAAAAGATATCAAGCCCCAAGAATACAGCAGCCGCGCGGAGAAAGTCACAAAAAAGGCGTTAGGGCTTTTAAAGCAATTCAAGAAAAGCAAAAAGCCCATATTTTTATGGGCGGAATATTCTTTGCCGCAATATCCTTACGCGTTGCCTGAAACTTTCAAAGAGGATGAAGGCGATTTTCCTTATGACAGGCAAATCCTTCTTTTGGATTCAGAAATTGCAAAGCTTATGAAAGGCCTGCGCAAGCTTGGTTTAAGCAAAAATACAATAATAATATTGACCGCGACAAACGGGGAAAGTTTTGACGAGCACAAAGAGCCCCTGCATGGCATATTTTTGTATGAGCCTGGCGTAAAGGTCCCGCTTATCGTAAGCCTCCCGAAAGGCCCGTCGAAGAGAAAGACAAAAAAGGTTTGTTCCCAAATGGATATTGCGCCGACAATTTTGGATATTTTGCGAATACCCTACAATACAAAAGAATTCGACGGGGAAAGCCTTCTGGCTCAAATTAAGGAAAAGAAAGAAGCAAAGGAAAATCAAAAAAGAAGCGTTTATCTCGAAACTTTGGCAGGATATTACGACTTCGGGTGGAGCCCTGTCGTCGCGCTAGTCTCGGACGGATATAAATACATAGAGCTTCCCAAGCCCGAATTATATGATTTAAAAAAAGACCCGTACGAATTTAAAAATATAGTCTACCAGGACACAGCCAAAGCCACGTCGCTAAAAAAGAGCCTGCTTGAATATATAGAGAAAAAAAGGCCGCAACTTTTACAGATACTAAACAAGGGAGCTGATCCAAAAGATAAGATAGAACTTGTAAGGCCGATTATTTTAGGCGTCGCGTTCAGGTTCGACAATGTCGACGCGATGTTAAAATTTTATACGGATTTATTATCGAAAGACCTGGACAATAAAAGATACAAGCTTGTGGTGGCAGGCATTTATTTTAGCCAACAAAAACTCAGCATAGCCAAGAGTTACGCGCTTGAACTGGTAGAGAAAGACCCTGATTTTAACAGGGCATGGGAGCTTCTCGGGTTAATTTATGACATAGAAAAAGACAATGATAAAGCAATAGAGTCTTATAAAAAAGCTATCTCTATTTTTTACGATATGCCTGTTTCCTTGAATAACCTAGCCTGGATGTACGCGCAGAAAGGGACAAATCTAACCGAAGCCTTAAAGTACGCGCAAAGGGCCAACGAGTTGGTGCCCAACATGCCAAACTTCATGGACACGCTTGCCGAGGTAAACCTTAAATTGGGCAATAAAGAAAAAGCCGTAGAAATCCTTAAGAAGGCTGTGGAACTAGACCCGAAAACAGAGCATTTTAAAAACAGGCTTCAAGAAATACAAAAATAAATAGAAAGGCGTTAATAGTGAACGCAAAAGAACCAGAATTAAAAACAGGGCAGGAAACCTCAGCCGGCGGGGTAGTTTATAAAAAGGATGAGGGTAAAATAAAGATCGCCCTTATCCACAGAAGAGACCGCAATGTCTGGTGCCTGCCCAAAGGAAAGCTTGAAAAAGGAGAAACGCCTGAAGAAGCCGCGATAAGAGAAGTCGAGGAAGAAACAGGATTAAAAGGAGACATTGAGCGCAAAATAGGCGACATAAAATACTGGTATATTTCAAAGGAAAGAAAGCTTAAGATTTCCAAAGTGGTGAGTTTCTATCTGCTAAAGCATGCAGGCGGGAATACTAATTCACATGACCGGGAAGTTGACGACTGCAAATGGTTTG
>Ga0315285_10000786_pt1 | contig 32949 bp, 36 predicted proteins | sample YL17G09_36_MG_FD_203698 | JGI IMG/M metagenome (GOLD analysis project Ga0315285, IMG submission 203698) | Sediment microbial communities from Yellowstone Lake, YNP, Wyoming, USA - YL17G09_36 | ecosystem: Environmental > Aquatic > Freshwater > Lake > Sediment | place: USA: Wyoming | collected...
CTAGGGGGTCGTTTAAGGACACAAAAAGGTTCAGAAAGGCGGTAGGGGAGTATCTGGATGAAGACCTCAAGGAATAGGTACGCGGGCAGACCGTTTCGGCTTGACAAGCGCCACAGGCTCCTACTGAGGCATACACAGGTCTGACAGGTACTACTGTACAATTGATTTTTTATAAATAGATATAGGCTCTTTGTGTGACTCTAACCGCGACTAGGTAGGACGCATCTGTAGGAACCTGCTTTGCCTGTCAGGTCGAAACGGTTTCCTTGCATACCTATTCAGCCAGCTTGATTTTGCGGCGATTATTATCGTCTAACGTAAACGAAATGACGTAAGTACTGAATCGAAGCAACGCGAGCGACTTGCAGCGCTATTTCTATCGAAAAACCTTTAAATTTTCGAGAGTTTGATCGTTGATTCGCGCGTTCACAGGTTATATAGGTCGGACAGGTGCTATTGTGAAGAGTGGTTTTAATAAAATAGACATCCTAACTACTTGCTAAGCTTACTCACTGTGACTAGTAGGTATCTGGAGGAACCTGTCCATCCTGTAAGAGGTCGTCGTTCGTCGTCGTCTCTGTAGTTCTTTGTAACGACGCGCGGATGGTTCATACTTACCTCTCGGTTTTTAAGATAGGCTTCCACAAATACCTTGGAGGTCGCGTGCGTTCCTTCTCCTACCCTTCCTTGGTATGTACAAATCAGTAGGTTTTGGACGCAGCGACCCTTCTTCGTCTTCCAGCCGAGTTGATGTGGAATTCATACCAAGTATGAGAAAATCTAAGGTGTTGCCCTTCGGTGCGCTCGATACCCATCCAATGATCTTTGTAACAGTTGATGTTCTGAGAACCAGCCTAACAAATCTTTTTTCAGAATCAGGAACAGGCTCTAAAAAGTTTCTGAGTCCAAAAAATTTTGAAGTTTTCGATGTCGCCAGCTTGCTAGGCTGTTCTTGAAATCGGATCTAGATACTTTTGTGTCCAGCTGATATAGGAATCATGATGCTTATCCTAAAAGATAGCGCACGTTGAATGACAGAATCAATCATGGAGTCTTAGGACCACGCAATTTGGTCATTGCGCATATCCAACCCAGCACTGAACAAGTCTACAACGGAACGCCCGGATACGTGGCGGGAGGGTTGCTTAAGTCGATGGCGAGTTTGGGGCACCATGAAGAATCCATAGTGTCCGCAGACGCGTACGGGTATATCTTCCTTGGCCAGCCATCAACGTAATCTTGAAATGGTTCTTGGCTGCCCTGAACTTCAAAACCCATTTCAAGGAGGAACCCCATTACCCATCGTTCACCAGCCCTCATCTGCAATGCATCCAGGTCCCTGAGGCTTGGAGCACGCAGAAGTCTTTTGAACAATACTGAAAGTGTTCCGGTCGAATTTTCGTAGGTAGCGCACGCTTCTGTCATTGCAAAGGTCGGCGGGTGAATACCCATGTCTTCTAGGTTGTCCGTGAATTCCCAGTACGGTTGTCCATCCTGATAGGACGGCTTGCTTATCCAGACCAAATCATAGTAAAAAATTATTGCGGGCCTCTCCTCATACAAAACTGCTGAGGCTCTGTTCCCGGTCTCGGGAGTACTCAGTATGCCATCGTGATCCACATCAAACAATATCTGAAGGAAATTTCCCCCCATGCCCTCGCCGGGTTTGTTAGCTGGATTCGTGAACATGCCAACGAACCTTCCACCCACGTACAGATATTCCTGGTCGTGTCCCAGATATATGGTGCTTTGCACGGTACGTATGCTACTGGATATGTTCACGTTGAAGACGATTTCCAGCTTCAGGGCGCCGGTCATGACGTTTTCAATTTTGAAAGTTTCAGGACCATAAGGCAACTGTCGATGCATGTTTAACTCTGTAATCGACGGGTTAGGTCGCATCCAAGGAATGATATAGACGCCTGAAGGGATGGTATCTCTTCTCAGGGGTTCTTCAAGCCTAGTTAGAGCAACGTAGATCAAACTTACTGCAAGAATAGAAAAAAGAATGGAGAATAGAACGATTGACTTCAGCTTCACCAATCTTCCCAGCCCGTTTCAAAGATGTGAATCTCTCCAGGGATCCGATAGACTCTGAAGTGGATCACTTTATGGGGTGAGGTCGATATGTTAGTTGCCCACGCGAGAGTGTTTGTATATCCAGTCTCAGATCGTACCGTAACGTCTATGTTTATCGGTACACCGAACGCTTCGAACAGTATTCCCAACCGTGGTCCACCATTTGCGCTCCAAGTGGTGCTTCCTGTTTCAGTATACTCGCCTCCTGTGGGCAACCCCTTTGCACAAGTAAAGTCTTCGCAGTATTGAGGATCAAGAGCACCGGGATCGCTTATGTATTCCGTCGTATAGTATGTTCCCCAACCCTCCCCTGGTTTTTTGACTATTCCCGCTTGAGACGTTTCCATGCAAGCATCAACGTAAGATAACGCATAATGGTGTCTGTACATGAATCCTTTGTACATTGGATCACAGGAGGCCCAATGTTCCTCAATCGTCCCGCTCAAGAAGCCATTGCTAACGCCGAAAGTTCCCACGTTGAAACTTGTGGAGTGATAGTAATTGGTACTAGACCCATTGAAATATTTCAAAGTTGCGTATTGGCTATTGCTGTACATGGCGGCAGAAACAACCTTCACGATTTTTGAAGCATCAAGGTTCACCCAAAAATAGGCATATGCTCGGGAATCTGTTTGGAAGACATTCGCCCATTGGCACCAAGAGGGGTCGTCTGCAGATATTCCCAGATTTTCTCTGGCTCCGTTCACAGTCACCCTGTAGTACGTGTTCGCATGAATGTAGTATCCAAATTGGTCATAGTACGAAAAGCGACCGAGACTGTCGGTTATCTCGGTGTCAATAAGCAATAGGAAGGCTGGAATTGTTCCCGTGTAGATGCGGACCTTAACGCCTGAAGCGTATCCCCCTTGCAGATTGAATACTACACCATCAATTTTGTAGACAGGCTGTGTTCCTCCTCCGCCTCCGCCTCCTTCTCCAGGCCAAATCCATTCATCTGGAGGAGAGTCGGCATAAGCAGGTTTGACAGTCGATGTCAATGCAAGGATTGCAAGAAGCACCGCAAGAACGATCAAGGGCAAGAGGATGCGTTGACTTCGAAGGATTGTCTTGTTGCTTTTTCTATTCCATTTCATTTTTTCATTCTCCTTTAAAGCGCACTTCTGGCGCTAAAGCAATAGTAAATCGGAAGTTGGTTAAAACATTTTGCCTAAAATGACATTCTTCATTCACACGGACGGAGTCAAAATGAAGCAAGCCTGCTCGCATCACAGTCATAATTGAGAAGTATTTTCGACTATTAACGGGTTTTGCTTGCAACGGAAAGACGAATCTGCTCGCTTTCACTTGGCTTAGCGCGCACGAAAAACGTGTTACGCCATTACGCAGGCGCCGATAATGCGAGCCTTCCCGTTCTTCATGATCAGACAAAGATTGTATCCACTTGTTTCCATGAGAGCGCAGCATACAGAACATGCCTCTCCACCTTCGCCAGCCTAGACTGGAACCGTCGGAAATACCGACTCATCAACATACGCGCGGGAAGGATTAACATCCGCGAGTCCCCTGACTACTAGACCCTGCGCCAAAAAAATTAGGTTCTTGGTCTAACGATCTATGACGATTTTTCCCGATGGCAATGCGGCCACGACTTTCCAGCCTTCGCCTAGAAACTTAGCTAAATCCTCTTCCCCGACCAACCTTTGACAGTGGTTACAATCTTCACAGTCGCCTCCTTCGTTTTCTGGTTCGTCCTCAGGGGGCTTTATGTGCCGAGTTTTCCTGAAAATGCCGAACTGTCGCTTTATGGCCTTCTGCTCCTCTTCCAATAATGCGAGCCTTTCTTGTGCTTCTTTCGGAATCGCCTGTCTTTCGCTCGTAAATTCTAGGAGCGGCACAGCTTCGCGGAATGTTTCCCGAAGTTGTTCGATTAGCGGTTGACTATAGGGGGAGTCTTCGCCTCTGACTTTTCGGCCTCTAATCTTTTTTGCCCAGTTCGGGTTTATCTTAACCCCTTCTAGCGCCGTGTTTACCCAACGTCTACCATCGTGCCAGCTCCACGGGACTCCTGCGTTTCGGCTTAATTGCCAACTAAGAGCGCCAAATCCTTTGTAACTCAGAGGTTTATACGGCGCGTAGGTTTCGAGCCAAATGTTGTCTTCCATAGTTAGTTTTCTGCCAAGTTTACCTTCCATCCACTCTTTGTAATTCGCCAAATCGCGCTTCGCTTCCGGAGTCAGGAAAGTTATCTGCCGAACGCCTTTGTACTTCGCGACGCCGTGCCCTTTTAGGAATTCGGACCCTATGTTAATCGTCGGTAGGTCTATTTTTTCCCAATTTTCCTCTAGATGCTTCCACTTGAGGTGCGTCAGTGTTTCCTTAGCTATCGCCGTCGAGTTGACGAAGGTAATTAAGGCTCGGTCCCGTTGGTTCTGTGCGTAGGTCCAGAGCCGCCTTAGACCCTCTTTGACCAGTTTGTGGTAGGGCTTAACTTGTTCCAGGGTTACGACCCCCGAGGCTCTTGCCAAGTCGGCGTAATTATGCTTAAAGAAACTCTTGACTGCGGTGCTGATGTGGAACTTTATGGAGTTCGTGACGCCTGGAACCTCTTCGGCTAGATAATCGTCTAAAAGTTTTTCCACTTTGTTCGCGGTCGGGTCTTTGACTTTTAGCTCCAGCAGTTCCGGTGGGCTTTTCTGTGTCCATTGGCAGAAGGTGCGAAGACTTTGTGCGCTTTGGTCTTTTTCTTGCAGTTTCGCGAGCCAGCGTTTGACTTCTGGATATTGGTCTGCCCAGATTCTTATTTCGTCTTTTCGTGTCTCTTTCTTTTCCACGCTTCCACTTCCATCTATTGTAGGCGTCGCCCTACTTAAAACTTCGGTAACTGTCTAGATACAAACAGATGGTATTATATAATTATCTGTAAGTGCTCGGCAAAACGCTACGTGAGAAAGACGTTTGCTCTTAGCTTGCTTCGGATGCCGTGGGACTTCTTGAGTTCAGCTTTTTCCTTCGGGCACTGGTTCTTGGGCCTCACAAGAAGCTGCAAGTCTTCGGAATCTTTCCCAGTCATCGTCGACCGATTTCTGAATTCGTTCGATGTCCTCCTGTTTTAGACCGCGGAAGCGACCTTGTGGAGCAAAGTATTCTTTGAGAGGTTTGCGTTTTGTTTTGTCGAATAACCTGTCGCTGGGGGAATTGAGTTTGAACTTTCCGTTTTCGACTTCGTAGAGAGCCCACAGACCAGTTAGCACGGCAAGTCTACCCAACTCTATCGTCTTGCTGGTGTCGCAACGCCATCCAGTTGGGCACGGCGCCAAGAGATGAATGTACTTTGTGCCTTTGATTTCTTTGGCCTTTCGGAGTTTGTTTACGAAATCCAAAGGATATCCCGTGCAAGCTGTTGCCACATAGGGAATCCTGTGAGCCGCCATTATCATGGGCATGTCCTTCTTTACCTCTCTTTTCCCCGTCGGAGTCGTCGTTGTCCACGCGCCGTAAGGCGTCAGCCCACTCCGCTGCATCCCAGTGTTGCCGTACGCTTCGTTATCATAACATACGTAAATGAAGTCAGTGCCCCTTTCAGCCGCGCCCGAAAGGGCTTGAATCCCGATGTCCGCGGTTCCGCCGTCTCCAGCCCATCCCACAACGGTAACATCCTGAATTTTCCTGGCTTTCAAAGCCGCCACGATGCCCGAAGCTGCTGCACCCGTTGATTCGAACAGTATGTTTTGGAGGGGCACGGCTGAAGAAGTGTAGGGATACGGCCCTTGAATGACTGTGGTGCAGCATGCAGGAACAACAAGCATGATCTTGTTGCCTAACGCTTTGAAAAGTAAACGCAAAGAGATGGCTGGACCACATCCAGCGCAGGCAGCATGACCTTTGAGCAGGTATTCCTCTTTTGAGAGCTCTTTTATCGTGACCACACGTCTCACTCCTTCAAATCAACCCACTCAGTTGTCTTTTCGATTTTTCCAGCGCGCATCCCCTTCAGGGATTTCTGAGCCATCCGTGCAATCGTGTCAGCAGTCACATCCCTTCCTCCCAAGCCTGCTATGAAACCGGCTACGAGCGGCTTGTCTTTCTGGTCAAATAAGGCAGCTTTTGTTTCCGACGCTAGAAAACCTTCCATCCCAAAGGATATGTGACGGTCTATCGTGGAAATCATCTGGACATTTCTCGCCAAGCTGAGAATCTCCTCGACAGGATACGGACGATATACTCGAACTCTTGCTGACCCAACCTTCAAACCTTCCTTACGCAGTTTGTCAACAGCCAACTTAGCATCGCTCGCCATGGTTCCCATTGTCAACATTACGAGGTCGGCGTCTTCGCACTTGTACTTCTCAACGAGCCCACCATATTCTCTGCCGAAATGTTTACCGTAATCATGGTCGACCTGGGGAATCAATTGCTTAGCGTTCTCCATTGCTTCTTGAATCATGTACCTGAATTCCATGTAGTACTCAGGTGCGACCAGATTCGCATGAGAGTAAGGACGATTGACGTCCAACATCCAGCCACACTTGTACTCAGGCAGGAACGCATCGACCTTGTCCTGGCTGGGAACATTCGCTGGCGCGTAGGTATGGGACAGAATGAAACCTTCAAGGCATACCATCGCCGGCAAAAACACTTTTTCATTCTCGCACAACTTGTAAGCCTGAATTATTGTATCAAAGACCTCTTGATTGTCAGCACAGTAGAATTGAATCCAACCTGTGTCCCTTTGAGAGAGCGAATCACTGAAATCAGGCCAAATGCTCCAAGGCGCCCCCATAGCTCGATTGACGACGACCATGACGATAGGCAAGCGTGAGCCTGAAGCCCAGTGCAAAGCTTCATGCATAAGAGCCAACCCTTGAGAAGACGTCGCCGTGAAGGTTCTCACGCCAGCCGCGGCAGCAGCTATGCACGCGACCATCGCGCTGTGTTCAGACTCTACGCGAATGTACTCCGCTTCCATCTCCCCGTTCTCAACAAAATCGGCGATCTTCTCGACCACCGTTGTCTGCGGCGTTATCGGATAAGCTGCCACGACCTTGACCCTGGCGGCTTTTGCAGCGTAACCTGCAAGGTGATTTGCCGTGTCGACGATCATCTGTGTCATCTATTCTTCCTCCCGTTTCATGGTTATCGCCTTAGTGGGACATTCGTTCGCGCATATCCCACAGCCCTTACAGTAATCATAATCGATCTTCGGCGAGTCGTCCTCTATCCGAGCTATGGCCGAGTCTGGACAGTATATCCAGCAGAGAGTGCAACGCGTACACTTGCTATAATTGACTTCAGGTCGAAAAGTCCTCCATGAGCCTGTTTTCCCCATGCTGCCTTCCGTCGGAGACGACAGAGGAGTTAGCGGCATTTCCTTGCGACTTTTCGTGGAACTCACTGTGTGTCACCATCCCACCATTTCTTCAACCGTTCATACGCCAGCTCTGTTGCCCGTGCGTTCCTTTCTCCAGCCGCGCCAGACCATGTCTCGTTTACGGCCTTCAATATGCTCTCCAGCTTCACTTCGCCAGTTGCTTTGGCGAAAGCCCCAAGGATTGACGTGTTGACAACAGGCAAGCCAGCGACGAGCAGGTTTAGTTCAAGCGCGATCCCCGTCGCATCGACGGTGGCGACGCGCCAGCCGCTCAAACCGACTTCTGCAGGCTTCTTGGTCGTATTCATAACAAGAATCCCGTTCTTGTTCAGACCTTCTGTTACGTCGACGACCTTGTAGATGTAAGGATCGAGCACAATGACGTAGTCAGGGTTGTAGACTTGGCTGTGAATAAGTATTGGTTCATCGCTTATCCGTGCAAAGGCTTTGACAGGAGCACCTCTGCGTTCAGCTCCAAAATAAGGAAAAGCTTGAACCGATTTGCCCTCGATGAAAGCAGCGTGAGCCAGAACTTCTGCAGCCGTGACGCTTCCTTGCCCACCTCGACCGTGAATTCTGACCTCTTTGAGCAACAATTCTCCCTTCTACCGGGAAGTAAACGTTGGACGAATTCAACCTTATTAGTGTTAGCTCATAGAAACAGCAAAAACCACATTAACACTAACCCGGTGACCAAGAACACAGGAACGAGAAGGCGTTTTGCCATCCGAAGACTCTTGTCTATAAGCACGCACAAGGTTTCAAGCTGCTTCTCTCCAAGAACCGTAACATCGTTTACCGTAATGCTTTTGGATGCACCTTGCACAGGTTTCAGTTTTGAAGTGGCTTCAAGAGTCGCCTGCTTAATGTAGTCGATCAGTCTTCTTTTGTCCATTGCCTCTCCGATCGGATGATAGCCTTGTTTACCCAAGATCAGGGCACTGACAGAATGAGTGTCCGTCGTGAAAACCTCGCCTTCCTCTATACCTAGACTGCTTATTGAGGCAAGAATTTCTTCGCGCAACCCCGAGACCATGTTGTTGCCGTCAACGACAACATAAGCGGATTTTTGATGCCCCGTCTTGACAACGATGACTGTGATGCCGCCTGTTCCCATTCCATCTTCCAGACTAAATTCTCTTGGCACGACAGTCGCGGAACCAATCTCAAAAGGCAACTTCGGCAATGAAAGAGCTTTTCTGAGAGATTTGCTCGCGACCTCCTTCAAAGAATCAAGCGACCCCGCAGCTTCCGCATCTCTGCTGATGCTGTTGTGTGCATTTATCACCGCGCACAAGTCGATACCGTTCTTTTCAGCTTCTTCCCGCACAAATAGACCTACTTCTTCGGGCAAGTCCTCGATTGTTCCAGGCGCAAGCGTCAGAGAGACTAGAGCGGATTTTCCAAAAACTTGGCAGCAAGCAGTGGCCAAACCATTCGTCTCTTTCACGAAGGGGGACGCCCCTATCTTTGAAACCTCTAAGTCGCGAACGGCAGCAACAACGTGGTCAATGATCTTTTGATTTTGTGCCTGGGAAGCAAGGTCAAACTCGTGGCCGAGCAAACCATGTGGCACGCAGGCAACGCAATTGTGCTCTTTTTCCAGTGCCGACTTCAGCAGGGAGGGCAGGAGGCTACTTCCGATGTTCTTGAAAGGCCCAGGATGAACGGAGGGGACAACAATGACTGTTTCGGAATCAGCTGACTTGAAATTTATGAGCGAAGTCTCGACGTTCTTTTTCTCTCCCAGTTCCTCAAGCAGTTGTTCGAATGGTGCATTAAGGCTTAGGACCCAGTTGAACACGAATGCCCTGAAAAATGACAACGAATGCATTCCCAACAGACGTTTGCCGATACGGTCCAACGGATATAGAAAGGCCGTAGCCGAAACTACTCCTACAGCAACTGCGAAGACGAGGAACAGGAGTATATACACCGTTATCGTATTCCCAGCCCAGAACCAAAACGCTAAGAATGGTGAAACGCAAAGAAGCGGCTCTAGTATAGAAGCAGCAAAGACTCGCGTTTTTCCAATCTGGGTCGTGGAGGACAGTACTATTAATCGAAGTATTATTACGGCGGAGAAACCGAGAAGGCAGAACCTAAGCCACCAATTCTGAAGACCAGATAGAAAAGCAAGCGTGATTCCGGCAAGAATGAAGAGCAACCACATACCCCATGAAAACAGTGAAATCGCCATAATTCGTCTCAGATTGTATATCGTGTCTTTCGTCAGAATGAGCATGTATGTGATGGAACCTGCCACCAGACCCACGGCAAAAACTGTCAAACCTAACAGAAATCCGTTAAACACGCCTGAAGTCGAAGGGGCGACCAACACGGCTGAAAGAAGGCCGGCGACAATGCAGACGAAGGCCAAAGCCGAAAACACTTTTCGGTCCGACGGTAACCGAAACAGTGACGAATAGCGTTTCTTTGCTTTATCAATAGACTGCTTAAGCGAGACCTCTGAAGCCACGTGGGTTCCTCAAATTTGAGTCTCCTAGAAGAGGAAAACATCCATATTAAACTGTCGCGTAATCAAGCAAAAGACTCTCGCCGCTCATTAAACGAATACAAGCAATTTTCAGTTGTACCGGCTGTCAACTCTTGACATGAACCATACTAGAAAAACCGGTGTGGACCCTAGTCACCTCGCGTAATACCATTAGTACAGTATATATCTGTGTTCAACCAGTAGTCTATCTGCCAATCAACAGGTACGAGGTTTTGGGAACACAATGCCGGAGCAGAGTCTCCCGCCTACAATATTCCATATGCTTGAGAAGAACGTTGGAAACCAGGTACGCGTCATCTTGGACCCCGCATACGGGTTCGAAGGAACATTAGTGGCAATTACCAGCGAGCCTGCTGGAATATGGCTCTCCGACGCTGAAGCGATCATTCTTCGAGCAACTATTGCCCAGCCAATACCACAGGTTGCAAGCAGAGAAGAACGGAGCGAAATATTCGTGCACCTGAACTCAGTTCAACGAATAGAAGTGTTGCATACACCATCTCGTCGATAGAACCAGATTCTAGAAGAAAATGTTCGCTAAGACGCAAACAACTATCAGAGTCACGGCGAACCCAACAAGTATTTCTGGCCTCACTTTTATGCCCTCAGTTTCCTCTTCAAAGAACCTCAACAACCCTGCGCTTGCGGCAGGCATCGGAGACTTGCTGTCGCCCTTTTTCTTCTTCTTGCTCATCTTTACGCCCTACGTCAGTACAATCTTTACTTTCAACAGTTATCTGGATTATTAATGTTATGCTAACTCAAAGAGTTTTTATTTACGGTCAAGTGATAATGTGATTCAAAGGATGGTTCGAAATGGCTAATCCCAAAGATGAATACGATCATGTGTTTGCCCTTCTCCAGGAGCATCACAAGTGGTTCCAAGAAAGCATTCCTCTCATCGCCAGCGAAAACGTTCCAAGCCCGGCTGTTCGCGAAGCCATCATAACGGACTTTGGAAACCGTTACGCAGAAGGATGGCCAGGAGAGCGAGTGTACGCGGGATGTCGTTTCATAGACCAAGTTGAATTCAAATGCATAGAACTGATGAAACGGCTTTACAAAGCCGAGTTCGTGGATGTCAGGCCGATTTCAGGCGTTGTTGCAAACCTTGCCGTGTATACAGCCTTCACAGAGCCCGGAGACACATTACTCGCGCTTTCCATACCGAGCGGAGGTCACATCACGTCAGGCAAGAAAGAGCTCGGCGGAACTGCTGGCGCCGTAAAGGGACTGAACGTTGAATACCTGCCGCTGGACTACAAAGAACTCAACATAGATGTTGACAAGGCAAAAAGGAAAATCCAAGAGCTTGCGGCCAAAGGAAAACCACCCAAGTTCGTCATGTTTGGCGCAAGCGTGTTCCCGTTCCCACATCCAGTCAAAGAGCTGGCAGAGACCGTCCGCTCAGTGGGCGCAACCGTAGGCTACGACGCCGCTCACGTTGCCGGTTTGATTGCCGGCGGACAGTTCCAAGACCCGTTGAAAGAAGGCGCAGACGTTGTAAGCTTGAGCACTCACAAGACGTTCTTCGGCCCCCAGCACGGTGGAATTCTTTCTTGGGACAAGTATTCCGAAAAGATAAAGAAAGCAACTTTCCCAGGAATGGTCAGCAATCATCACCTTCACGCCGTTGCAGGGCTAGCGATCGCCTGCGCGGAAATGCTGGAGTTCGGCAAGGAATATGCGGGCCAAATAGTGAGGAACGCAAAGGCTCTTGGCCAAGCGCTTTTCGAGAGGGGTCTCAATGTTCTGGCGCAGCATAAAGGATTCACGGAGTCACACGTCATTTTGATCGATATAACCAAACACGGTGATGGTGGGACGATCGAAGAAACCCTGGAGAAGGCGAACATAATCATCAACAGAAACTTGTTGCCATGGGACATCAAAGAAGGAAGGCACTTCATGCATCCCGGTGGGATTAGAATGGGTGTTTCAGAAGTGACCAGGCTGGGGATGCGAGAGTCTGAGATGGCACAGATTGCGGAATTCGTGAAACGGGTCATGCTTGACAAGGAACCTGTGGAAAAAGTGCGAACAGACGTGGCAGAGTTCAGAAGAGCCTATCAGAAAGTTCATTTCTGCTTTGAAAACGCAACTGAGGCGTACAAGTACATCAAGGTTCGCTGATCTTTCTCTGGAGATTCCGTCAAAAACCGAGGAATGGTTCAGATGCATATCCGTGAATTCCAAGAGCTGATGCGAAGTCTATACTTCCACAGAGACTCTGACCGAGGAGTGATCGGAACTTACGAATGGCTTGTTGATGAGGTCAAAGAACTGGGTGAAGCCTTGCACTCGAACAACCTGAAAGAAGCTGAGAAAGAATTCGCTGACGTGATTGCATGGTTAGCCTCTCTTGCAAATGTAACGGGAATTGACCTCGAAAGAGCAGCTCTCGAAAAGTACCCTGGCACCTGCCCAAAATGTGGATATATCCCGTGCCAGTGCACTTTCTAGCTGGAAGGCACTAGGCGTTTTTGACCCTTTCCAGTTGTCGCCCAAATGCACGGTTTGTGATCCTTGCGATCCACGATTTCCTCAGCCCCTAACAACTTCAAATGGTGGACCGTCACTCCATACGACAACCCAGCTTGCGTTGCGATCGTTTTGGCGTCACCAATCGTCTTTTCCATAACGTTCAATATCTTGGTCCTGGCTTTGAGACCCAGCCTGACGTTTCTTATGTTTGACAAGTAGGCGTTGGGATGATAGATGTCCTTGACCATCTCAATTCGCATCATTCTTTAGTGTTACTACGTAGAAAAGCCTTGTTAGGCGAAATCGGTCAGGCTGATCTGTTTCGGTTTCTTTCCATCAAACAAAGCGGTGATTTCCTCTTTGACTAAAGCAATCCTTTGCGAGTAGTATTTGGGCAAACCGTACTTTTCGACCAATTTGTTGGCCGCTTCCAAGTACTTCTCGATTCCACCGCGATAAACCGTCAACGTCAGCGCACCACCGCACGACGGACATACACCGCGAAGTGGTAGCCGTCGGAACCGTCGGCTGCACACTTTGCACCTGAAGCCTTGCGTCGAAAAGGCCCTGAGGTTCCCGGAAATGTCCGGTATGAAGTGAGTTTTCAACACTTTGAGAGCCACTCTACCTGCATCGACGGCCTCTATCTTTTCAGCCAGTTCCAATTGACTCTCCAACTTGTCAGTCATTGTCTTGAACTTCTTATAGGAACTTTCAACGTTGCAGTTGTTGACATCCTTGACGGCTGTGGTAAAACTGAACCCTTCGAACTGAGCTTCCGTCCCCAATCGGTAACTGATCAAGTCTATCAGAGGGCTCGCCTGTCTTGCTTCGACTTTCTGCCACGTTTTTTCGTAGAACTCGAGAGGGTAGGATCCAGCAACATCGAAATCGTGCACTTGCCTCTGGACTTCCTTAGGATTCACCACAGGAGTCAGCAACAGAGGAGCGTCCATTATTCCCCCGATCTGCGCTGGTAAATACTCGCTTGAAAAATTCAATAACACATCAAGCCCAAGAATCAAGGCATCTTCGTCACCATCGCAGTCCCTTCTCTTCGCAGATTGCCATATTGGGTGGGCATAACACAGATTGAGTCTAGTGAAACCGACTATGCGGCCTAATATTCCAACACATGTGTGCGGGGCCAACCCGAATACAAGATGCCCAAGCAGATCTTCTTCATGCTTGACATTGTAGTATGGAGACATTCCATAGACTTTCGTCAAGAGTTCGTCAATGAAACCTGCCACTCTAATGAAATACTCTGCCGCTTTGACTGGGATCACGACATCTTGCAGTCTGAGTTCACAGACTTGGCCGGCATCTGTCAACGGTGCACCTTGAATGTCAAAGGCGTATCCCAATTCTCTGAGCTTATTGACTGGAACTCCTATTTCTGCCGGTTTAATATGTGTCAGAGGGGCGTTGGTCGCGTCAAACCGGATTGTCCCATCCTTGTAAACTGAAAGGTCATGTTTAGCCCGGAGAACCCCTTTTTCGAATATTTCTGGTGTCTTCGTTTCATTGGTCAGACCCTTTACTCCCTTCAAGATTTTCGGAATCGAGACGCCAATGCCACCGCAAGTTTTCTCTAGAGCTTCTTTGAAATTAATTACCTGCTTCTGGAATTTGACTGCAGGCGTTCTGCACACCGGACAATCGTCGGTTTTGAGGCTTTTTCGGCATCGCGGGCAAGTCTTTTCGGGGATTGTTTGAGAGCCGCAGGAAGGGCATTTAACGCGAGAAGTATATGTCTTACAGCCTGGGCATTTCCGCTTTGCTATCTCAACGAACGTAGGTCCATGTTTTGCGGCTTCAACGATGTCTCTCTGTGAACCACCAGCCAAACCAACAGGAAATAATGCGTGGACAAGCGGTTTCATCTCGCGCCTCTTCGCTTTCTCTGGCCTTCCCATGCGGGCTCCCACGGGCGTTGGTGCCTTGTCTTTCACTTTAAGACCCGATAATGCCTCTATGGCTTCCAATGTGGTTTTTGTGGGTGGCGGGTTCAACTCGGAAGCTGTTCCATAGCCTAGACAGAAAGCGAACGCTGCAGCATCCTCTCCTTCAATAGTGACTTTGCCGTCTTTCATCCCATGAGGAAGGCATATCAACTCTAGACCCCGCTTGACATCTGAATTCAGTTCTCCGACTATTCTGTTAGCGACTCCGTTTTCAGCTTGAATATCAGATCTGAAGAGCCACGTCCTGACTTGCTCCAACGATTCAATCGAAGTAAGATTTGACCAGAAGAAAGTGTACATGGGATGTAAAGGGATTTGCAGCTTCGACGATATTGCTAAGGCCTCTTTGAAGCTTGGTCTGCTGCCGAATGAGTCATTCAGAAAAATGCGCAGTTTTTCTGCAGAAAGCCCCACCACCGCGGCGGCCTCCTCAACCTTGCCACCACACCTATCAGCGATGGCCTTACGCAGGTCTTCAACCCACCACTCTTCAACATACCCCGAAGGCGGCAGAGTCTTGCTGTTGTAAAGAAAGTCGCCGAAGCTTATCAGAATGTCGCCAAGGAACAGAATCCTTTCGACACTGTCTTTTATGACACTGTAGTTCTCCGTTGAAACTCGAACGACAGATCCATCATTCAGTCGAACTATCGGTCCTTCAATAGTGTCGACTGGAACAGAAACTCCGCCCTTCCCTGGAAGTTCCATGCGCAGCTGTGTTCCCCCCGCCAAGAAGCCTCCAAGCACCAGCATCGTTACCGGATGAATACCCACGGCAGAAAGTCCGGTGTTTCGTGCCCTGCCATATCTCAGACGGAAGCCTCCCCGGCGAGATGGAAAAGAAAACACAGGGCGCCCGGCTATGACGTCGTCCATGAATCCGTCAGATTTCTTCTCAGTCTTTCCCCGTACATCCTTGAGCCAATCCCACCCTTGAAACCCGAGTTTTTCAATTATTGTCCGCACTTTTGGGGCTCTTCCGACGATTCCGTCGTTCACAACCCTGAGTGCCCCGCCTCGGACCCGGTTGGTTTCAATTCGAGGCAGATTCCGGAACGTTGACACCTCAATGGGATCCGATTCTGTACCCGTCACTTCGACAGGTAGTGATTCAAGGGTCTTCTTGAGTTCATCATCGGAGATATGATATTGGAAGTGCATGCCCGAAGAACGCTCGTAAATTCTCAGCTCTTCAATGAAACGCGATATTTCCTGTTCTGTCGGTTTGTAACGTTCAAGCCCTAGAAGGCGACGAACAAAATCGCCAACAACCAAAGTCAGCGCCTGATCCGTGCCCCCGGCAGACCTTATCGGACCCGCAAAATAGATCGCAAGATAACGCGTCCGGTCACTGTTCACTTTGATCTTCACTTTAGCCACTCCTTGTATCGGCGCGGCTGTCACCCCTTCCGTGAATATTGCTAGCGCGGTCCGTATGGCCTGCTCAGCGGCTGGCTCCGCTTCCAAGTGCCCGAATTTGCCGTAAACTACTTCTTCAGCGACCTTGAAAGCCAGTTCTTCCCGGGGAAGCTTGACACTCAGGGCTCTAATGCTCTCAGCAACGCCCGGAGGGCCAACGAGACCCTCTACGAGATCGGCCAAATCTTTGGCAATCTTGCTCTCCGGTCTGAGCGAAGGATCAAGCCCTTTCTCTCTGGCTTTCTCGCTTAAGCCGTAGAGGCGGCTGAATTCCTTCTCTAGACCCTCTACATACAGCCGATAGCCTTCGCTCATCCGATGGTCCAATTCTCCCACTCGCAAAACCTCTTTCCAGCCACCCGCTTATTTCTATATGCTTACAAGAATAAGTCAAAACCTAGCCCGATAACGTACCCTCTTCCATTCACATTCTACACAAAACAGCCAGACCGGCTCTTACGCCCTTCCGCGTCTTATGCCCTCAATGATCTCAGAGACCTTACGCTTGATCCCTGTTTCCTCAATCACGTTGCCAGTGACAATCATATCTGCACCCGCGGAAGCGGCAGAAAGGGCCTGCTCCCTAGACCTTATGCCTCCACCGACAATGAGAGGCACATCAATATAGTGTTTGACCGCACGAATCATCTCCGGAGGAACAGGGTTCTTGGCGCCGGATCCACCTTCCAAATAGATGAATCGCATGCCTAGATACTGCCCTGCCAAAGCGTGTGCAACAGCCAATTCGGGCTTATTGTGCGGAATAGGAATCGCTCTGCCGACGACGCCTGCCGTGCCGCCCTCGCCTACGATTATGTAACCCAACGGAAGAGGTTCTAGGCCATATTTCTTCACGAGCGGTGCACCAAGAATCTGAGCCCCCATAATGAAATAAGGATCAACTGAATTCAGCAACGACATAAACCAAATAGCATCAGCATACCGACTTATGCCCGTGACATTATTCGGAAAAAGAATAATCGGAATCTTCACTGTATGCTTCACCGCTCTGACAACATCGTCCAAGTGAGCTGAAGACACGAAGGTTGACCCGCCAATCATAATCGCGGAAGTCTCACTGGCTCTTGCTTTTCGAGCAATACTGCAAGCTTGAGGAGGCGTCACCTTTTCAGGGTCTATCAATGTTATGTGAATAGAACCTTCGAGTTCGATCTTGCCGCGCAGATATTTCTCAACGTTACCTTCCATCTTAACCAACCTGATTAGCTACCCTCAACCTTGGGTGCAGAGGGCGTTTTGGCGCGCCCGTATATCTTGTCAGTAAACATGCAATAGACGTCAACTTCGGCCTGCGCCGGCTTCACAGGTAACTGTTCTTTCAGCCCGCAACTGCCACATCCCACAATTCCCGTGCCTTCGTCTCGAAGGATCTCAACTCTGACCGTTTCCTTTCCGCACCTAGGGCACGGAAAGAACTTTGGCAGATGTTTTTTTGGGATACGTACAACTTTCTTCCTTCGTCTCCCCATATCAAGATCCTCTGTAGCACGAAATTCTAGACATCCATATTTGCATTTGCCCTTAAATAGTTGCCGACAACCATACAACGTTGGAAGTGCAACCCTTTGAAGTTGAACCCTGAAATCCTGGACATGGACCTGCCCGAAGTCGAGAAGCAGGTACTCCGATTCATATCTGACTATGTTCAGAAAGCAGGAGCCAAAGGCGTTGTGTTAGGGTTGTCAGGTGGAATTGACAGCTGCACGGTTGCAGCACTCTCAGCAAGGGCGATAGGCGGAGACCGAGTACTAGGGCTTATGTTGTTTGAAAAAGAAACGCGTACAACAGAAGATATTAAGCATGCAAAACTCGTCGCGAGGAAATTCAAAGTCCAAACTGAAACCATCGACATAACTGACTCTCTCGAAGGGCTGTACGGGTCAATCCCTTCGTTTGAGCCACAAGACAAATTGAGCAGGGGCAACTTGAAGGCAAGAACAAGAATGATTTACAACTATTACTATGCAAACAGACTTGGACGACTTGTATGCGGAAGCTCAGACAAGTCAGAATCAATGATGGGTTATTTCACAAAATGGGGAGACATCGCAGCGGACATATCGCCAATAATGGATCTTTACAAGACCCAAGTGAGAAGACTCGCGCGTCACATAGGCATCCCTCAGGCAATTGTTGACAAACCTTCCTCGCCGGCGCTCTGGCCCAACCAGCTGGCTGAAGATGAACTTGGGATTCCATATGCGCAGCTTGACTTGATTTTGTATGGACTGGAGCGTTTCATGAAGCCGGAGGAGATCGCAGCGCAACTCGGGATAGAAAAGAATGTGGTGAACAAGATAAAGCAAAGGTGGCTTTCCGCGGAGCACAAGAGACGCATGCTGTTAACAGCAAAGCTTGAATACAGAACGATCGGTAGTGACTTCAGACTTCCAAGAGACCCATATTAGACGCTCTGAGGGATTGGTTTGAAGGAAAAATTCGATGTTGCTCTAGCCCAAATATCCTGCAAGCCAGGAGATAAGCAAGGAAATCTTGAGAAGATCGAGAGGATGGCATTAAGAGCCCATAAGGAAGGAGCCGACCTTCTCATAATGCCTGAACTATCCTTGACCGGCTATGTCGTCAGAGATCAAATCTATGAACTGGCGGAAGAGATACCTGGTGAATCAACAAGGTATGTGCAGAGAATTGCCAAGAGTACGGACCTTCATATAATATTTGGCATGCCTGAACTAAGCAAGAATGCCCAGGCTACAATCTACAATGCCGCCGTGCTGGTCAATCCGAATGGAGTCGTTGGAAAGTACCGCAAAATGTACCTGCCGACCCACAGCGTCTTTGAAGAGAAGAGGTACTTCCGCCCTGGATATAAACCAGCGGTGTTTCCGACCAACCTGGGCAAAATAGGCTTGATCATTTGCTACGACATCTTTTTTCCCGAAGTGACTAGGCTGGCTAGACTTGAAGGAGCTCAGCTGATAGTGTGCATCTCAGCTTCACCAGGAGTCCGCCGAGCCTTTTTTGAAGTTCTCACGATAGCGAGGGCTATGGAAAACACAGCGTACCTGGCTTTCGTCAACCTTTCAGGAATTGAAGATGGCCTGCAGTTCTGGGGCGGAAGCAGGCTTGTAGGCCCCACCGGAAAAATCCTCGTTCAAGCCAAATACGATGAAGAAGACTTTGTACTTCACGAGGTTGATTATGCCGACCTTAAGTCTGTTGAACCGTTCGTTCCGACACTCAAAGATCTGCGCCCCGAGTTGTTTGACAAGTTAAAGAAATTAGCAGAGGACCTGTAAAATCAATCACGAGCATTTTCTCAGAGCCCCTTCGACCCTCTCATGAGCCTCTGTCAGCATAATCCCCATTCCAGCCATCTAAACATGCGAGTAATCATCGTAAGCAACCCTACCATGCATTTCGTCGGAAATCACAACCATATCACGTTTCACAAATATCTCCGGAAGCTAGATGGTATCGCCGTAGGAAAGCATGGAACCTGAAAGATTGTATGGTGAATTCAGAAACATCACGCGTGATTCTTTTGTGATAAGTGAGGTCACGCCCTTTATTGAAGGAACAAAATTCGTCCCCCTCAAGAAACGACAAACCGATTGGCTTTCCGCCCGCCATCCGAATAGCCGGCACATTACTGACGAAGCAAGTATCACGGACTGTTGCTTCATCACATAGATCAACTAACCAGTGAAGCCGCCGCAAACGCTTCACCTCCACTGGCTGTCACAGTAACTTCCGAACCCGAGTCAAAGCAACCTCCAAGTGGTATTCTGACTTCTCCGCGTCGCCAGTACCAAGGTTAACAATTTGCGTCAATTCTCAGGCCAAATCGCACATGCGACGGTCGCCGTCGTCCTCATCCCATTCCAACCGTTCTACTGGCTTAGAATTGGAAAGCACCCCCCCGATTCATCTATTCTATCGCGCCACTGCAAATGAAATGCTTTCGTCAACAAATTGGTCCGCGCATTCACTTGATTTCGATAGTCTTATTACCGCAGCCTGTATACAAAACCGTATCCATTTCACGATACCCATTGGTGGTAAAACTGAAGCTAAAAGATAGTGTTCAAACGTGGCTAACAAGCTCAATAAACGACCCCATTGTGAAAATCATCGCTGTCAACAGTCATTTAACCAAAACGCAACTTGAAACACTGCTCATAGACATTTTGGCCGATAATATCGCGGGTAAATCACTGAACTATGACGAAAAAGCCCATCTAAGGCTTACAAAGGCTAGAATTAGCCGCGGTTCGTTCAATAGAACCCTCAAACAGGCCAGAGAGAATGTCACTAAGTCCATATACACCGTCATCCTTCTGGGGTACATAGGAGTGTTCGAAAGCACGACTCTCACCCCCTATCTCGAGATCGCTAATAAACTGCACACGTATCTGGAAGCATACAAGAATATACTGAACGAGGAAGACGATGCGACAGAACAAGCAAAGATCATCGCGTTGCTCAGAAAGGAGCTTGAAACGAGCCTGAAACAACTCTCCAGCACATCAGATAGTAGTATGTGACATCACAAATCACACGAAGATTATATCGCCTAGTGTGCACACACGCCACTTTGAAACAGACTCAAACATGAGCCTATTTAGCGAAACAACCCAAATCTGGTCTATTACGCCCCTCCCATTATCAATGGTCCTTTCCGTTGGTGCTATCCTTAAAACTGTGACATGTGACGTCATGACACCCTATATCCATGGAGATAAGCATAAGTCTTAAATGCTGCATGGTAAAGATGTGATGTGTGATGCAACATGTATGAATCACATCTAATCACGTCTGAATCACAGGGGGAAGACAATGGATGAAATTCTGGTAGTTCTCGTCACCTGCCTTTCCGTGGCAACTGTGGCAGCCGCTATAGAGTATTATAGATATCTTCGCCGAGCCCAGAGAGAGTATGAAAGAGCGAAGGCTGCAGTCGACGACATCGTTCTAAGTTTTAATAGACAATTCAAACGTGAAGCTGAAAAGCTTGAGGTCATTGCGTATAAGGTTGAATCCATTGCTTCCAAGACTAGTGGTACGCTGGACATTGCCAAAGATTTCGGGAAACGAATGGATGCTGTTGAAATGAAAGCAAAAGCAGATGTGGAGAGTGCGGGCAGAGTCGTGGAGCGCCTGGATTATGTAGAAGGCAGATTGCGTGACGTTGGCACATCACAGGAGACCATAACAAGAAAGCTGGCAGACCTTGAAGAGAAGGCTCGGCAGATGCCCGTCGCCCCTGAAACGGGCCTCGAAGCTGTGATCCCCATTAGAAGAGAGAAAGCAATGGCTCAACTGACTGATACAGAACTGTCCGTGTTGGAAATGCTTGCCTCCGAAGGCCCCAAGACCGCCCCAGAAATCAAGGAGCGGGTCAAGCTCAGTAGAGAACACACGGCGCGTCTGATGAAAAAGCTCTATGAACAGGGCTATCTCGAAAGAGAGACAGGCAAGATCCCGTTCAGGTACAGCGTCAAAAAAGAAATGGAAAAGCTTCTGAAAAAGACAGAGACACCAGCAACGTGATCTTCAAGATATCTGAGTTTACCATTTACCCAACACGCGGTTCCAGGGCAGTGCGAGCGAACGGGGTAGCCGCTTTGTACTTCAAACTGTTGGGCGGACCAGATTTCAAAACGAGCCCCTTTGCAGCCATCCTAGATAGATAGGTAGCTGCAGTGCTCAGCGCAATCGGTTCCTTAAACTCCTGTTCAAACACAGTCTGTAACTCTCTAGAAGAGAACCATACAAGAGGAAAGTGCTTCTGAACCACGGTCCGAACCTTGTCAAACTTTGAGGTTTCCAAGTTTGCCGGTGCGGCACCGACATTTTGACCGTTGCCACTTGGTGGGGCACCTCCCAAAAGTTCGACAAGGTCAAGGAGGCGCAAAGCCTTGTCTCTAGTAATCTGACCTTCGAAGGTTATGGAATAGCGATTTCCGTCGCTGTCAAACAGCTCGACACGCATCCTCCTAGCCGGCAATGTTCTTGTCCACCAGTGAACTGTATTCACAATTTCACAGTTCACAAGTTATAGGTGTTTCGGTGAAAAGCCGTGTCTACAACGTTGATATTCTAGCTCTAAACGACGAACGGTGCATGTTATCCAGGGCTATGAACAAAACAACGATTACTAGGCTGGCGGAGAGCACAAACAGCCAAGACTAAACCCTAATCCGGATCTCCAGTAGAAACGCAGGGGAGAGCTATTCACAAGAAAGCGCGTGAGACGATGAGCAATATGAACAATCCTCCTCATCCCTAAGAGTTTGGGAGTCAGCTTCACAAGCACTTCACGAAGTTGAAGCATAGACGACATAGAACGCTTATCCGCCATATAGAATTCCTTGTGACAGAACGATTTTCAAGTAGCTACTTACCGCAAATCACCTAGCCGTGGCCTTGTCAAATTGAATTGAAACCTCATCAGAAAGCCATTGGGAGGGGCCACCCCCTGATTTCCAGTGGAAGGAATCGCTAACAAGTTCGTTGCATGCAGGTGTTTTCCGATTTTTCCGGTGTATATCTAAAATCTTTAAGGGGAATCATTATAATCTGTTCAGCTAATTACATTTCACAGTATATTTCTTCTAGAAAAGAAATGAACACCATTCTACAGAGTAATGTATATTTCCAGTAGAAAACGTGGGGTGTGCCTGTCATCCCCTTCATGCTTCCTTCAAAAGACATCCCCCTTTAGGATTGTCGTGTCTCATATTCAGATTTCTGTACGACAGGCCTTATGTTTTCCACAGGAAGAAGTACCCCTACTCCTGGACTTAGAGGTAGGTAACTTGAGCGATCCTGCTTTGCTCGACGATGTCTTCGACAAGTTTGTCAACAGTGTAAACATCTTCAAAGACCGTGAGGTTTTGCGTCACGATTACCTGCCCGGCAGATTACCTCATCGCGAAGAACAAATTAGGCAACTGGGTGAGAAAGTGGCTCCTCTGCTTAAAGGTGCTAGGAGCTCTAATATTTTCATCTACGGACAGACCGGAACCGGGAAAACCGCCGTGGTCAAGTATGTTTTGAACCGACTTGAATTCAAGGCCAAAGAGTTTGGTGCTCCGATAAAACTTTGTTATCTGAACTGCCGCCTGGCAGGATCTGAATATCGCGCCTTTGCAAGCATGTGCCAATCTTTAGGTGTCCAAATACCCTTCACTGGGCTCTCCATCGGCGAAGTATCTGATAGATTTAAGACAAGTCTAGACCTTTCCGCCATTGTATTCATGGTAGTTTTGGATGAAGCCGACGCTTTGATCAGGGCTCGTGGAGACGGTCTACTTTATGAGTTGACGAGGATCAATGAGGTTCTCCAAAGGAGCAAAGTGGCTCTTATAGGAATATCTAACGACTTACGCCTGAAGGATTTCTTAGGTCCACGTGTCCTCAGCTCGCTGAGTGAGGAAGAGATGGTTTTCAGACCATATGACGCAGGCGAGTTGAGAAACATACTTGCTGAACGCGCAAAAACTGCCTTCGTCGACGGCGCATTATCAGAAGCTGCACTGGGTCTCTGCGCCGCTTTAGCTGCGGCCGAACACGGTGACGCAAGGAGGGCTCTAGACCTCCTTCGCGTGGCAGGCGAAGTGGCCCAACGAAACGGTGCGGGAGCAGTGACCGAGGAGCATGTTCGAGACGCGGAGAAGCACATTGAACACAACCGCGTCGTGGAGGCTCTTAACAATTTGACGTTGCATTCGAAGCTTGTCACCTTGAGTCTGTACCACCTGGAACGAGCGAGTTCTCGCGGCGCGATCACCGGCGAAATCTTTGATGTTTACACTGAGCTCAGCGGGGAGCTGGGTATCCCCCCGCTGACCCAGCGCCGTCTGGGTACGCTTACGAGTGAGCTTGATGCGATGGGGCTCGTGAACGCTAAAGTCGTGAGCATGGGGAGGTACGGTCGGACGAAGAAGATACGCCTTGAAGTCGCGAGGAGTCTCATTCATGATGTGTTCAACACGGATGGTAGGCTTGAGCGTCTGGTTGATTATAAGCCACAATGCCTCTTGAAGAACGTCGACAAAAAGAGCTAGGTCGCATCATCAGACGAAAGGAATCACGGTCACTTCCAACGTATGAAGGTTTACAACAGGAACCTCTGCTGGCGTTGGTGAAAAACCGTTCTTTGCCATGTAATCCGTCTGTCCTTGCCAGCAGCCTGAATTCAGCGTCAAGACACCGCGATAATTGGCGTATTCAAGTGCATGAACGTGACCTGCGTGAAAAACGTCGGGCACACGATCAATAACGAGGCAATCCTTGCATTCTGGTGAGATAGGTGTTTTTCCACCGTAAAGAGGAGCTAGATGACGAGCCTGGAGCAACAGTCGCATCGCTCTTTCAGGATGCTTGTGATTCATCTCTGGCACGGTTGAGATGACATCGTCGAGGCTGCGCCCATGATACATAAGAACTTCTACCCCGTGTAGACTGAGAACACATGGATTGCCCAGAGAGTGAACTCTTCTTGATTCCACGAGGGCTTCTAGGAACGCGCTCGCTATCGGCGGTTGAGGTAAGGCTTTCCTTGGGGCATCGTGATTTCCAGGCGCAATTATGACTTCAATATAATCGGGAATGTGCTCGATGTACCTTGCTGCAAGCCTATACTGTTTGTTCACATCTCTTATTGCCAGCTCTTTGGCTTGATTTGGATAGACGCCTATGCCATCGACGACGTCGCCTGCAATAAGCACGTACTTGACGTGGCTCGCTATGTTGCGTAATCTGTCATTCCCGTATCTGCCGTTTAACCATAATATGAAACGATTGAAGGCATCTCTGGTGAAGAGTTTGCTGCCCACGTGCATGTCTGAGGTCAGAACGGCATAGACTGGGATGGGCGCCCTGTGCTGAGGTCCCTGTGCCAAGTCGGGCAGTATTATATCTTCGGCAATAAGCAGTCCGCTTCGCGTTTTCAGGACACAGACGCAGATCACTTGGTCGAGCAGGAGGTTCCGAGTTTTCTTCTGGAGGTCCATCGAGGCGTTCTGGGGGACAAGTATAGTAGTGCTTCCTTTCATGTCTTCAACGGTCAGGAAGGTCTTCTGCTTAGATTCTCGCCTTTCTGTCACCATGCCTATTACTTTGAGTCTCGCGTTCGGTTGAGCTTTCACTGCGTCCATTATTGACGTTGCACTCTTAACGTCCATTCGTTGCCTCAAAAGTCTCTCCAGTTGTTTGAACCGGTCTTGGAAGTATCCAAGATAGTTTTCTATAGTTCCCCTTGTCTCTATCTGAGAACCTGGGTCTTCAATGACCTTCAACTCAGACTCGATGTCGAGTGTATAGGGATGGAATGGCACTTTCCCCTCTGTAATCTGTGTTGCTTCCGTCTTTGGTGCCTCAGGACTACTGGGTTCTAGCCGTTCGTAAACAATCTCCTGTGCTGACCCCGCTGATCTCAATAGCTCTTCGAGAAAATGCTTTTGGATAAAGAACGGTTTGTCCTGTAGGTCTTCAATCTGACGAATCGCTTTAGTCATAACAGCAGCAGGGTCTTCTGTTGTCGCCAACATACTTAGGAACTCAAAAGCATCTCTATCCAGCTGGTAACCTGCAGCAATAGTGAGGTCGACGGCTCTCTGGAGTTTCTCAGTTTCGTTCATTAATTATAGGTTCTCCGTTGTGTCTTCTCCCCGCTTGCCAAAGTCTTGCTTGAAGCAGCTCTCTTTCTCTTGTATTCGTTTTCCTGGTATTAACGCGTTATGCGGGTTTGGTCCAGAGTATTACTATGCGATCTTTTGGCGCAAGTCCCCCGTGGAAATTTCAACACCGCTGGATTATTGAGGTGTTTTAATATTCCATTCCTGATACCTTATCGTTGAGTGAGGAAGATGAGCGAACTGCGGAAAGTTCAACGCACTGCTGGGGGTACTTACTTCGTTTGCTTGCCAAAGTCTTGGGCAGATCGCCTTGGTGTACACAAGGGGGCGGTGATTGGTTTGAGCGAGACCTCAGATGGAAAACTCGTAATTGACACGAAGTTTGGAGCTGAGCAGCCGCTTAAAACAGTCAAACTAGAGCCTGGTTCTCATCTTGGTCGTGAAATAATCGCTAAGTATCTTCTCGGTTTTGACATCATACGGGTTGAGGGAAAGCAGAGAATCGAGTTCGACGTTCGAGACGTGGTGAAGAACGCGGTTCGGCACCTGGTCGGGTTGGAGATCGTTGAGGAAGACCGTTCGGGGATTGTTCTCCAGTGTCTGTTGGAACCCTCTGGGTTTCCGCCTGAAAAGATCCTTCGGCGGGGGTACTCAATAGTGGTCGGGATGCATCGGGATGTTGTCAACGCTTTCGTGGAAGGGGATGTACAACTGGCGAAAAGTGTCATGGCGCGTGACGACGAGGGGAACCGGTTGTATTTTCTTTTGGTACGTATCCTGCGTACTATAATTCAGAACCCGAGTCTGAGTGAAAAGTTGGGAGTTGGTCCAATTGAGTGTCTCGACTATCGGCTGGCAGCGAGTCTTGTCGAGGCAATTGGAGACGATTGCGTTCGAACTGCGAATAAAACGATAGAACTGGGAGGAAAGGAACTCGACAGAGAAATGGGGAAGCTCTTTGTGAGCCTCCAACCGACGTGTTTGGAAGCCCATGACAAGGCTTTGAACGCCTTCTTGATGGGTGATATCCAGTTGGCAGAGGAAGTTCGTGGCATGCGGGCGAAGATCGAGAAAGAATTTGAAAGGATTGAGGAACTGGCCCAGTCTCGTTCGCTCGATTTTGTTCCACAGATTTTAGCTGTGGCTTCCTTTCTCAGGCAGATTTACGAACACAGCGTGGATATTTCCGACTTGGCTGTTTCAAAGAAGAATTGACGTTACGCTAACTCACGGGGGCAGGGAGTTAACCTTCTTTGGAGTCTGCGCATAGGATACGTGATCGCCTTGTCTCAGGTCGTTGGTGTATTGCACTTCCCCGTTTATGTGGCAGTTAGACTCGATAAGCACGCTTTCGCCATATACGTTGCCTGCGCTTGCCCCACTTCGCAGCACGATGTGCTTTCCATAGAGGTCTTCCACTTCGGCGCCTCTGCCGACGTCTATTTCCTCCGCCCGTATCGGACCATGGGCTGTCGCTCTGTTGCCTATCTCGACAGAACGGGCTGTGACGCCCTCGCCGGTGTTGATTGAACCGCCGACTTCCACTCTTTCTTGGGTCGTCACTTTTTTCGCTCGCAATGATCCGCCGATCTCCAAGTTTTTCGATGCTATCTCGCCGCTGACGTCTGCTCTTCCGCCGACTTCCATTGTGCCAGTGAGTGACAAGGATCCGTCTATGTCCACTCTGCCTCCGACTTCCATGTCTTCACCTGATGCTTGGCCTTTGACTTCGACTTTGCCGCCTGCTTCTATTTGCTCAAACTCTAGGTCGCCATCTGTTTTCAAGAAGCCGCCTACTTCTATCTTTCCGCCTTTGCTTTTTCCTGTGAGTATTATGGTTCCGCCTACGTCTATGTCTTCGAATTCCAATGGGCTTTTTGACTCGAAGGTTCCTCCGACGTCTATTTCGCGGATTCTTCCGCCCGCAACGGTTGCGGTGCCGCCTACGTCTATGCTTTCGATGTCGACTTTTGATTCGATCGTGAGTCTTCCTCCGACGTCTATTTCTTCTGCCTTGACTTCTCCTTTCGCATCGAAGGTTCCGCCTACATCTATGGATTCTGCTGTAGTGTTTCCGTCGACTTTCAGGCATCCGCCTACGTCAACGTCGTTGGCAACAAGGTCTTTGCTTACGTATACCGCGTCGTCGACGTCCACGTCTTCGGCTTTCATTCTTCCGTATACTTCGAGTCGTCCGTCTTCAATTTCGATGTTTTCTTCTACTTCTAGGTCGCCTTGAATCGTGACGGAGTCCTCGGCGTTGAGCTCTCGGGCGAACAAGCTACACTCAAAAGTGTTGTGTCCTTCACAGTAGACAGTGCCGTTGACTTTCACTGCGGGTGGATTTCCCGTTCCGCGCACAATGGTGTGTTTCCCTATTTCCAAATCTCCATTGATGACATCTAAGGTAATCGTGCTTCTTGACGGGACTGATGTTTCTCCGTTCATCTCTTTTCACCCTAATTGGTTTCAATTCTATCTTTAAAAGGGATACTCACATCTCGTTACTGGCTGTCACTGGGACATCTGAGCCCCTTTCAGGAGTATGGCGCCAATTGCTCTTCCTAAAGAAGCTCTAGTCAAGGCATCTTCGGTTTCGCGTGATTTATCGTACGTAACCACTAGAACAGCGTTTTTGCCGTCTGGCGCCATTGCTTTTTTGAAGATGCCAAATTTATGTACGCCTCTGCTTTCGGTTTTCCTCCAACCCAACACCTTACTTGCACCAACTGTCATTCCTACCACCTCGAACTCTTTACTGGAATAGGAATTGTCATTGGAGTCCTTAAAAGGCGACGCACGTTCGGCAAACACGTTTTGTAGTCACAAGTTGTGAGGTCGGTCTCCGAGTGCGGCGAAGAATTTCCTCATGTGTTTGAAGGTTTCGAGGTACTCGAGTCCCCACTTTGTTGCTCGGTATTTCTTTGAGTCTTCCAAAGTCACTTCGGTAATGAAGCCATGAGCGATTAGGAAACTGATTTCCTTCTTTGTCCGGTCTACTGGCATGTTTGCTCCGTAGGAGACTCTTGTCAGTGAGCATAGTCCTTTTCTCGCGATGATCTCGATGATGTCAGCATAGATGTCGTATTTTGTTCTTCTCTGCTCATCTGACAAACTTTTCTTTCTCCGAGCCCGAATACTATTGGACGCTGGACACTTAATTTTGGTTGTGGTAGACGCGGATTGATCTCGGCACCACATTCACGCCGCGGATAAAGCTAAAAGGCACAATTCAGAACTTCTAACCTGAGCCGGGGTGGCGGAGTGGTTATCGCGCTGGCCTCGAGATCTTATCACAAAAGGGCTTGAACAGCGTTTGACAAGATAGCCAGTGGGCCTTTGGGCTCGCAGGGGTTCGAGTCCCTTCCCCGGCGCCAAGCTTCCATTAGAGTTATTACATCTAAGAATCTTGAATACGATTGTTGGTTGGTGTTCCTCGAATAAATGGATCCTTTGCCTGTGCGATGTCAGTGCTTTGTTCTTACCGTTACCAATGCTTTCATGGGTCTGTTTTCATCGGGTATGCTGGCGATCTTCATTCCGATTCTCTGCATGACTCGTTGTGCTGCTTGCCTGGCTTCGGTTCTTGTTGCGTATTCTCCCTTTAATTCGATCCAAGGCAGACTTTCCTCAATTTTCACCATTACACAGTACATAGACTTCACCGGTCGACGTCATGTTTGAAAATGAGTCATAGTGATTAAAACAATTATGAATTCAAAATAGTGATGCGTTATCAACATGCGAACCTGTGTTAGTCATTGCTGATGTTGACGGGCGCTTGATCTTCTCGTTATTTGGGATATTGATTGAGACTTCATCAATACTATAAGCCTAAGCGTTCTCTGTTTAGACGAGGATTACTATGGCCAAGAGAAAAGAATATACACGAGGGACTCTGAAAGCTGAGGAAAAATTCACATGCACTAATTCCTCATGTGGTTTTGTCTTTTCGAAACCCATCAAAGTAAAAAACTTGTGTGAAGATGCAGAAATCTACGACGCATGCCCACGCTGTTTCACAGCCGTCACTGAAGTTGGCGATGTCCCGGTCATAGAGGCAGAGCCAAATCCTAGTGTAGATGCTTGGAGAAGTGAAGTCTCAAGTGAAGTTGAGACGAAGAAAACTGAACCGGCGATTAGCAAACAATGCGCTCACCGCTTCGGATACCTGAGTCAACGACGTAAGAATGAGCAGATACCAGATGATTGTTTGATGTGCGAGAATATAGTGAAGTGTATGACCAAGGGAATAACTGCTTAAGACTGGCCGTCTGTAGAGAAGCAGTTTTGTAGGCTTAATTGCTGATTGCTTTTCCGCGGCAAAAGGCTTTTTCTAAAATAAAGAGTTAGATTGTGGGGCTACTTTTTCTTTTCAGGTTTCTTCGGTTCTTCTTTTGGCGCTTCTTCTGCTGGTTTTTCCTCGGTTGTCTTCTTTTCTTCTGTTTCCATTTCGCTGGTTATCTCTTCAATCGGTTTCGGCGGTGGCGTTGTAGCCATTGTCCAGCCTATCCAGGCGCCTATGCCCATTATAGCGATGAACGCTATCAGGACAGGGACGGCGATGATCCAAAATCGAACGTTTGAAAGCACATTTGCGTCGTTCGCATTCAGTCCGAATACTGCAAGCCAGTTTGGATAGAATAGTGTGACGACATAGAAAATGCCGACCAACGCGCACACGATGAATATGACTCCGCCTATTGCTTGATCTTTACTTGCCATATTGTTTCACCATTTTGATAGCCCAGTTTATCTCTTTGATACCTTTTAAAGTTTACCATGTTTCAAAAGGGACCGTTACGTTGTGCCCAGTTCCCACGCTGAGAGGTATTTCCTCTGTTCTTTCGTCAGTCTGTCTATTCTGACGTGCATGGAGTCGAGCTTGAGTTTTGCGATTTGCTCATCGATCTCCTTTGGGACCGTGTGAACTTTCGGCGGCAGCCTGTCGTTTTTGGTTATGTGTTCCACGCAGAGGGCTTGGTTTGCGAACGACATGTCCATCACTTCCGACGGGTGTCCCTCTGCTGCTGACAAGTTGACGAGTCTTCCTTCGGCCAGTAGGTACAGGTTTCGTCCGTTCTTGAGAAGGTATTCCTCAAGGTTCGGTCGTATAGTTCTCTTCTTGGTTGAGAGTTGTTCGAGCCTCTTGGGGTTCACTTCAACGTTGAAGTGTCCACTGTTGGCCAGGATCGCTCCATCTTTCATTTTCACCATGTGTTCTTCTCTGATGACGCTTGTGTCGCCCGTCGCTGTTACAAAAATGTCGCCTATGGCAGCTGCTTCTGAGATCGGCATGACTCTGAACCCGTTCATAGCGGCTTCTAGGGCTCGTAACGGGTTTATTTCGGTGACTATGACGTTAGCGCCCATTCCTTCGGCTCTCATGGCTATTCCTTTTCCACACCAGCCATAGCCGCATACCACGAAGTTTTTGCCTGCGATTAGAATGTTGGTTGCTCTGAGTATTCCGTCGAGGGTGCTCTGGCCTGTTCCGTAACGGTTGTCGAACAGATATTTAGTGTACGCGTCGTTTACGGCTATTATCGGATATTTCAGCGCACCGTTCTTCTCCATGGCTCTCAGACGTTGAACTCCAGTGGTGGTCTCTTCTGTTCCGCCTTTGATTTTCGGCAGGGCTCGCTTTCTCTTATTGTGCAACGTACCAACGAGGTCGGCGCCATCGTCCAGCGTGATGCCAGGGTCGAAATCCAACACGCGGTCGACACACCAGTAGTATTCTTCCGTGGTCTGCCCGCGCCAAGCGAAGACGTTAGCGCCCTTTCTGACAAGTGCCGCGGCGACATCGTCTTGTGTCGAGAGCGGGTTGGACCCACAAAGTGCGACCTTTGCGCCTGCAGCGAGGAAGGTTTCGACGAGGATGCCTGTCTCTTTGGTCACGTGCAGGCAAGCTCCAAGAGTTACGTTCTTGAGCGGTTTCTCTTTCATAAATCTCTCTTTGACCTGGTTCAAAACCGGCATGTGTTTCGATGCCCACTCCAGCTGCAGGTCACCGCTGGGTGCTAAGTCGATGTCTTTGATCTTGGATTTCTGCATCGTTGACTCCTATTTAGGTTGTCTCACTGTTCGGTATTTAAAAGTAAGCATGAAGTCAAGACTCAAGACGCTGATAAAGAGAACCTTGCAGCTGTACCTAGGGTTTCTCACAATACTGCCCAAACAACTAGCCTCAGTCCCGCAATTACATGGGACGGGGGGAGGGGATAGGGCAGTTCAGCTTGAAAAATGCGAATAATCCCTCTGAAAAGGTTCTCAACCAACTTCACAAGCATAACGGTAACCAAAGACCACGAACGTTCCGCTCAGTGGACAATTCCGTATCGTTAGACTTTTAACCTGTAATTGATTACTGTTGACTTTAGGCGCATTTTCTTGCTCGAACTCAAAGTCGAGAGGGTTGAAGAATACCTTTCTGAAGTGTACAAGACACCCGTGAAGGTTTTGCGCATCGTCCCATTACGCGCCGCTCAAGCTGTTGACCTGAAAGGCTTCGGCTACGGCGTCCCCTACGCAATCCAATGCAGCGTCAAAGGCGAGGTGAAGCGGCTTGTCTTGGAGACCATGCGACCTGAAGGTTTCGGACATGACCACTTTTCCGATAGAGCCGGCATCCTGCTGTGGCAACATTCTGTCTTCAATAAACTCCCCAGACACGTCCGATCCGTAGACGTTGGTTCCTTCCTAACTGACGGAGAAAAACTAAAGTCGTTGGGCGACTGTGCCGAACTCTTCTTGGTAACCGAGTTTGTAGACGGCTCACCTTACCATGTAGATCTCGATCGAATCACGCAGACCGGCTCCGTAACCGACCGAGACGAAGAGCGATGCGTAGCGTTGTCGGATTACCTCGTCGGCATACATTCCTTGAAAAAGGACGACCGAGCGTTGTACGTGAGAGCAGTACGCGACCTCTTCGGGCACGGAGAATGCATCTTCGGACTTACCGACAGCTACCCTCGAAAACTGGACTACGTAGACGAGAAATTCTTCGTACAATTCGAAAAAGATTGCATCGACTGGCGCTGGCGCCTCAAACACCAATCACACAGACTGTCCCAAGTTCACGGCGATTTTCACCCTTGGAACGTGCTGTTCAACGAAGGCATCGAGTTCACAGTCCTCGACCGCAGTCGCGAAGAATATGGCGAACCCGCCGATGACGTGGCTGCCATGACAATAAACTACATATTCTACTCCTTGCAGGCATTCGGGGAAATGAACGGACCTTTTGGCAGACTGTTTATACTGTTCTGGAAGAACTACCTTGACGAGTCAGGTGACGAAGAGATTCTGAAACTGATACAACCTTTCTACGCTTGGCGCAGCCTAGTCATAGCTTCACCCTTATGGTATCCAAACTTGACCGATGGCGTAAGAAAAAAACTATTCCGCTTTGCCCGCAGGATGCTCGAGACCAAGACTTTCGAGTACGAAAGAGTCGAAGGATACCTCAAATAGCGCCCGCAACCGAGGCGGCTCAGGAGTCCATGTTGAATACACGTATCG
>Ga0315285_10000787_pt1 | contig 32948 bp, 36 predicted proteins | sample YL17G09_36_MG_FD_203698 | JGI IMG/M metagenome (GOLD analysis project Ga0315285, IMG submission 203698) | Sediment microbial communities from Yellowstone Lake, YNP, Wyoming, USA - YL17G09_36 | ecosystem: Environmental > Aquatic > Freshwater > Lake > Sediment | place: USA: Wyoming | collected...
AAATCCCCGAGTCCCGCCGCCCCCCCTACCGCAACGCCTGGGAAAAGGGCTGGTACGACACGGTGGAGCTGATCCGCTGGCTCTGGCCAGGCTCGAAAGAGGAGTAGCGGCCGGGCTCGAAACAAGACGACGTGCGGGACGCACCCTACTTGTCGCGGTCAGGCCACCAGGGGTCCACGCTGATGCGCGGCCGATGCAGCTCGTCCGACCGCCCGAGCAGGAAGCCGAAGCTGAGCATCATGAGCCCGAAACCCACAAACCACAGCACTGTGCTCATGACCGCGTGACCTATCCGTACTGCGGACCCTGGCGCGAGCTAGCGCGCCTCCCAGTTTACGCCGAGCTGCACGATCGCCGGGATGTTGTCCTCCGTGTCCACGAGGAACTCCACCCAGGAACTCGCCGTGCCGACCTGCCCGTACACGACCACCTGGTACAAGTAGGCGCCATCGACCTTCCCGCCGGTCACCTCGCAGGCGTCGCCGGCCACCTTTGTGAGCGTCAACTCGGCCGGAGACGCAATCTCAAACAGTGACTCGAACGTCTCGAGGTTCGTGACCCAGGACACGAAATGCGCCAGTTGATAGCCGTTGCGCAGCTCGAAACGCCGCTCCGGCGTCGGCTTGATCTTCACGGGGGGCGCGGCGCACACCAGGTACTTGACGTGGTCCACATCCTCGGCCCCGGCGGCATCCGTCACCGTGAGCTCAAACTCGTACACGAGGTTTCGCCAGCCTGGCCGGCCGTCGTCCAACAGCCCGCGGGCGGCGGTCACGGCCAGCGTGTCGTTCCCGATCGTCAACGCCTTGGGACCGCCGACTTGGCGCCAGCGGTAGGCCAACTCGCGACCGCTGCTGGCGCTGCCGTCGAGCGGCAGCTCGTCCCACCCGGTCCAGACCATCCGATCCGGTCCCGCGTCCGCGATCAGCGGCACGTCTGCGGCATCGACGGGCGGCTTGTCGGACGACGTCGTGGGAGCAGGGCTGGCCAGCACGGGTGTGCCGCCGGGTGCCAGCTCCTCCGCAATCGGTTCCGGCCCCTGCGTTGCCGGCGTAGCCACGCCGTCACTCGCGTCGCTCGGACCAGCGTCGGCGGGCAGGCCCGTAGCGGGGGTGTTCGCGGTGAAGACGACCGCGTCTGCCGGGAGCGCGCCTTCCTCCGGCCTGCTCAGAACCCGCCGTGTCACCGTGAGCCCGGGCGACGACCGATCGGTCTCAGTGTTCCCTATGGCCGCCTGGCCGGCGGGCGCGCTGCCCCGGGCATTGGCGGACTGCGGCACATAGCCGCTGAAAACCATCAGCGTCACCCCCAATGTGAAGCAGACAACAAAGAGGACCGGCTTCATACGCCTCTCACACCGGCCGCGTCGCCGCGGGAGACTGCATTCCCTACTTATTTCATCGAAATGCTGCCGGGGGGAGACAAGCGGGACCGGCTGGTTTTCTTTAGGCCCCATAAGCCAGCCGGCGGACCACGCGGCGACGCGGGGACCAGCCCAGACGCCCCCGCGACGGCCAGCGATCGTCGGCATAACGTCGTCGCACGCCACGCTGATCCGCGGTCTCGAATCGGGCGTGCGAACAAGACAGTGCACCGGACTGGCTCCATACCGCAGCAGAGAAGACTCGCCGCGCGTCAGCGCGCAACTTCTGCGCTCACGGCGGGGCGGACCGTCCAGACAGCCACTCTGGCGTTCGGAGTTATCGGCAGCACAGGCTGCGGACTGTAGGGTGTTCCCAGAGGCCGCAATGCCAACGGCTGTTTTCGGGCCAGCGAAGGGTGGCGTCTCAAGCCTCGGTCTGGCGGCCCCAGGAACGGCCGGCCGTGATTTCGCCGCGCCGGGCCCGCGCGACGATCTCCCGGTAGTTCGGATACCCCCCCTCGTCGGCAAAGGCCTCGAACATCACGTATCGCCGATCCGTCGTCACGCCGATCGCCTCCGCGTCGTTGTAGTCGCTGGCAATCAGGCCCCCCTGCGGCGTGCCATAGTATTGGCAGATATCGTGCGCCTGTTGGCGGATTTCGTCGTACGTGCCGCGCGGCAAGGTGGTCTGCGTGTCGACGATGGCCTCGAAGCAGATCTTGCCGCGAAAGGCGTCGCCGAACTCGCGCAGGCCGACCGTGTTGGGCTGCTGGTTGTTGAGGACCTCCAGGCCGCAGTCGATCAGCTCGGGCACGAGCGCGTTGATCTTGCCGCAGGAGTGCAGCCAGGTGTGCATCCCGAGGCGTTTGATCTCGTCGAACCACCGGGCGTAGCGTGGCTTGAAGAACTCGCGGAACATCTTGACGCTGATGAACGCGCGGTCCTGCACGCCCCAGTCGTCGGCCATCGCGGCGGCGTCGATACGCCCCTGGGCGATCTCGTGGCACTTTCCCAGCACGCGCAGGTGATGATCGAGCACGCGATCGAGGATTTCGTGTACCTCGTCCTTGTGGCGGACAAAGGCGAGCATGGCGCGGTCCATGCCGAGCAGCATGTGCAGGCGCTCCCAGATCCCCTGGCCGAAGCAGAACATGACGAATTTGTCGCCCGCGCCGGCAAGCTGCCCAACGAAGCCCCGATAGCGGCGTGAGTCGTCGGGGTCGGGCCACTTGTAGTTCTTGAGCTGCGCGAGGTCAGCGAGCGGGTGCTCGACGACCTGGCCGGTGTTCGACACGCTGGTTTTTCCCCAAACGCAGCCCCACTCGTCGGCTCGCCGCGGGCCGGCGAAGGCCCATTCCCACCCGGTCGGATCGACGGTCCAGACGTCGTAGCAGTCGTTTACGCCGACGATGTCGAACTTGAGCGGCAGCCGGGGCGGGCTGTTAAACGTGATGGCGCATTTGACGATTTCGCGGGAGGTCATGGGTGCTCCGCATAGTGATAAAGTGATAACGTGACAAGGTGATAAGCCAAGAACGGCTCGGTGTCCGGCGCCCTTGTCGCATTCTCACCTTATCACTTTATCATGCACCGGTCCGAGATTCCCACCTCGCCCCCGCGGCACGGCCTGTCCTTGCTTACGCGGTCGAGGCGCGCCCAGAATACTTTGCGGCCCGCCGGACGTGAAGCGCAGGGCCGGCACAGCGAAAAGGAATCCCGACATGAGTAAGCACGAAGAGCTCGCGGCCCGCTTTGCCGAGCACGGTTACACGGATTTCAAGTGGATCGAGCCCAAGGACATCGTCGTCGCACAGTGGGTGCGTATGAAGTGTACGTTCGGCTGTCCGATTTACGGCCGCAACGCCACGTGCCCGCCCAACGTCCCCTCGGTCGCCGAGTGCCGGCAGTTCTTCGACGAGTACCGCACGGCGGCGATGTTTCATTTCGCAAAGGCCGTGGACCAACCCGAAGACCGCCTGGCGTGGGGCAAAGGGGTTAACGCGTCGTTGCTGAAGCTGGAGCGCGAGGTTTTTCTCGCCGGCCACCCGAAGGCATTTCTGCTGTTTATGGACACCTGCTGCAACTGCCCGGAATGCACGGGCCTGCGCACCCGCTGCAAGAACCCGGTCGCCGCGCGGCCGGCACCGGAAGCGCTCGCGGTCGACGTCTTCTCGACGGCCCGGAAGTACGGCTTTCCGATCGAGGTACTTTCGGAGTACGGGCAGACGATGAATCGGTATGCGATCGTGCTGATTGAGTAGGGTCCGTTCCGCGGACCGTTTTCGTTCAGTGGTCGGTGCGGTCCGCCCAGGAGAACCTACGTGCTGTTAAAATAGGGACAGCCACCTATTTCTGCGACGGACATAGGTGGCTGTCCCTATTTTACTCGCCGCTCCACCGCGCGCCGCGAACGGGGTCCGCCGTTGCCCTATGGCGCCAGCCAGCGCGTGAACTTCTCCTGCGGGATTGGGCTGCTCATCCACGACTGATCCGGCATCGGGTCGCGCAGGCATTCCTCCACAGTGCGCAGGCGCGGCAGCGGAACCGCCGAGCGCTTGCCGCGCTGCGTGATCCAGGCGATTTCGCGGCGGCGCACGATGGCCGAGACGATCTCGTTTGTCATCCGCGCGTCGCCCAGCACGTATTCGCAGACGCGCTCGTGATTCCCCGCTCGCCATTCGCGCGGCGCGTCGGCAGCGTTCATGCTCTTCTGCATGCCGATGCCCAGTCCCTCGGCGACGGCCGCCAGGGCAACCGGAAAGCCCTTCAACTTGAAGAATTGAAACATGGGGTCGTACATGGCACGGGCGATGCGCGACGCAGTCGGCACGTCGCCGGCGGCGCGGGCGATCCACTGCAGATCAAAGCTCAGCCCGTTCCACGCACAGATGGCGTGCCCAGCGCGCTGCATCTGATCGAGATACTCCAGCAGTTCCCGCGCGTGCCGGCCCTCCAGGTTGATCAGCGGCCGGCCGGCAGGGCCGGGCGAAAACCACAGGCGGTGCTCGCCGCCGGCAATCTGCGTCGCGGCGACCGCCACGTCGAACGGTGCGTGCTTTTCGATGTCGTCGCCGGGGCGAAGGTCGAAGACATTGGAGATCTCGATGTCGAAGCCGAGGATCTTCACGGCGGTTTCTCCTGCGGGCGACGAAGCGCGCACATCATAACGGCCGAGAAAACGGGACAGCCACCGCACAAATAGGGACAGTCACCTATTTCGATCGCGGAAATAGGTGACTGTCCCTAATTTCGTACTGCGCGATATCCAGGATCACGGCCGCCGGCTTGCCGTTACGAAGCACGATTTCGGGTTCACTGCGGCGAGTCTTCATCCATGCACCTCATCTCACTCGGCCCGTAGTACATGGCTTGCGGGGAGAATCCCCAATCGGCTTGCAGACGTGGGGGCGGGGCCGCGGCTCCGGCATACGGCACCGCGGGAAGGGACCCCCGCCCATTGGGGCGCGAGAGTCGAGTAGCGTCCGCTCCGCGGACCGTCTTCGTTCGGCGGTCAGTACCGACTAGAATGGCCTGCGCAGCGGACCCTACGCGCCTGCAAGTCCTTAGGCCGACGTAAAGGAGAAAGCAGTGGAAATCAACGTGCCCGAGCCCAGAGACGTATTCGCGGCAATCGCAGACGTACAGGCCGAGTTCGGCGGCGACAGGCGGACTATCGGCGAGTGGCGCGAGCTGTATCGGCAGGAACTGGCGACGGCCCTGCAAGGATCGCCCCTACTCATCTTCTTCTGGTTCGTGAACAACCTGTTGGAGCGCGCGACGGCGGCGGAGTCATTGCAGCGACGGCTGAAGGGCTTCCAGGAGCATTTCGTCTCGTTCGAGGCCATCACTGCAGAACCCGTTTCGGAGGTTCTCGACGATGCCAGTTATCGCTTCCCGGTGGCCGGACTGAAGGTGGTGATGGAGGCCAAGCGGATCGTCACGACCCCTGGCTTTACTTGGGCGCGATATGTCGAGCAGGCTGAACGGTTCTACGAGACCGATTTTCCGAAAGACGAGTTTCTCGCCATCCAGGGCGTGGGCTTCAAGACCCGCGACCTTGCGGTCAGCGAGCTATCCGATCGGTTCGCGGCGATGGACCTCCATGTCGTCCGCGTGACGGCCCGGACCGGCCTGCTCGTGCACGGCTACGGCAACCCGGAGATTTCGACCGATGTGAGCACGGACAGCGGCTACCTGTTCTTTCACGGCCTGATCCTCAGACTGGCCAAGCGGACAGGTTGGCCGGGGAGCGGCTATTCTCCGGGCGAGATCGACCGGATGCTCTGGAACTTCGGCCGGGCGGTCTGCAAGGCGCGGCCGGACTGCCAGGCTTGCCCGTTAGCAGGGACTTGCCTCACTTCTCGAGCAGTAGCGTAGCCGGGGCTCAGTCCTCGAAGCCCAACTCCTCGCTGTCACAGAATCCGCCCGCTCCCTCTGTGCTCCTCGGTGCATTCAGTGGATAGACGACCCCTTTCGTCGCGCGCCGTCTGCGGCCGCCCTTATCACCTTTTCACGTTATCACGCTTTCGCTGCCAATTCCCGCCAATCTCCCACAAACCAAGAATCTCTCTGTGCCTCGGTGTCTCTGTGGTGAATACTTGACTTGCTTCGCGCGCGGGCGTTCCGCGCTCTGTGAACGTCGGCCGCGATTTGCTGGCCGACACCTAAGAACTGACGACTGATGACTTCTTACCGTCCGAATAACGAAGATGGCCAACCCCGCCCCCAAGCGCCCGATAACAAATGCCCGCACACGGCTCCACCCGAAGGTGCTCAACAGGGGGGTGTCAAAACATGATCACCTTGAGCACCTTCGGCTGCCGAGCCCAAAACGCGGGTGGGTCGGATAATTCGCCCGCCGCAGCCGCGCCATCCCCCTGTCATCTGATCACGTTCTCACCCGTCACCGGTCAGTCGTACGTGCCGAACCGGCGGACTTCGGCGAGTAGCCAGCCGTAGGTTTCCAGCGTCACGCCGGGGGGGATCGAGTGATCGGAATGGTAGATATACCCGCGATATGGCATCGCGGCCGCCATCTTGCTGTGCAGTTCCGCCAAAATCCGCTCGCGGTCGTTCGTCGTCAGCACCGTCACGTCGATGTTGCCGCAGAAGCCCAGGCGGTCGCCGTATTGCGGGGCCAGCTCGCGCACGTCCATGCTCGCGCGGGCCTCCATCGGCTGGATCATGTCCACGCCGGCGTCGATGAAGTGCGGAATGAGCTTCCGGATGTCGCCGTCGGAGTGGAAGATCACGGGCATGCCGCGCCGGTGGAACTCGTCGAAGAGCCGCTTGTGGCAGGGGTAGACAAACTCGCGGTAGTGCTGCGGGCTCATGAACGGCCCGTTCTTGTAGGCGATGTCGCCGTAGATGAACGCCCCGTCGCACACGAACCCCTCGGCCTCGCACAGGCGGAACATGTCGATCTCGAACTGGCAGTAGGTCTCGAAGACGTCGTGCAGCCACTCGGGCTGCTTGATCATCGCCCGGCACATCATCTCGTGCCCGAGCGTGTCCTTGACCGACTCGATGACCTCCACGCCGGAAAAGCAGATGAACCGGCCGGCCTCCTTCGCTCGCCGGTAGCGCGGCCAGAACTCGTGCCAGCGGACGCGCTCGCGCGACGCCGTCAGCAGCGGTTTGAGCTGCCGCCACTTCTCGGGGCAGTTGATGCCGAACGCAACATGCTCCGGCGTACCCATCTTATGCTTCCACCAGCGGAGGACGGCCTCGTTGCCGTCGCGGCGGAGGACCCACTCGTCGGTCTCTTCGAGCACGGTCGGCGGGACCAGGCGGAGGCGCTGATCGGGCCAGCCGACGTGCATCAGGTCGAACTCGAAGTACTCCCGCAGCGTCAGCCGGTCCGGCTGCGGCTCCTGCGGATAGCTCTCGATCCCGCAGCCCAGGCGCGGATCGCCGATCTCGGCGACGAACGCGTTCTCGGCTTCCATCCAGTAGGAATCAAACAGCGGCACGCGGTCATGCGGCTGACGGGCCAGGCACCGGGTGACACGCTCGCGGGAGGTCAGTGACATGGGCAACAATCCCTACGCGATGGCCTTCGACGTCGGTCCCGGCGCGCCGGGAGGGCCGACGCTACACGGCCGCCGAGACGCCGGCCGCTACTTTTGCCGGCAAAGGCGCTTGGCCAGCTCGGCGCCGGTCGCCGCGTCGGGGCCGTAGCCGCTGGCGCCGATCCTGTCGGCGTAGTCCTGCGTGATCGGTGCCCCGCCGATGAGGACCACCGGCAGCGGCTGAAGCTCGGACTTCATCTGCCGGATCGAGACCTCCATCATCGGCATCGTCGTGGTCAGCAGGGCACTCATGGCGACCACGTCGGCCTTGCGCTCACGGCAAGCCGCGATGAACTTCTCGGGCGACACGTCGACGCCGAGATCGACGACCTCGAAGCCGGCCCCTTCGAGCATGGTCGCCACGAGGTTCTTACCAATGTCGTGCAGATCGCCCTTAACCGTACCGATGACCGCGGTGCGCTCGGGCCGGACGCCGGCGCGGGCCAGGTGCGGCTTCAGGACGGCGGTGCCGGCCTTCATGGCCTCGGCCGCGACGAGCACCTCCGGGATGAAGTACTCCCCGTCACGGAACAGCCGGCCGACCTCGGTCATTCCCTTGAGCAGTCCCTCGTTGAGCACGTCGCGCACCGGCGTGCCCGCGGCCACGGCCTCCGCGACGAGCTTGGGTGCCGCGATCTCGTCGCCATGAATGACAGCTTGGGCAATTTGCTCCAACAACATCTCACGCTCCCTGTGGGATTACGCCGCTGCACAGCCGCTGCGGTCGCATCAGCGAACCAGTATAACCGGCGGACCGGGCCACGCCGTAGTGCGATCAACGATACCTCCCGCAGTTCGGGTACAATAACTCAGGATGGACACTGGACCCCACTCACCCGCGGCCGCGAGTCAGAACACGCCGTCGCCCGCCGCGCCGGTGCGTAGCGCGGTCGCTTACGGCGTCGTACGCTTCGAGCATGTCCAGCCGGACCGCGCGCGAATCTGCCAACTGGTACATCTGCGACCGGGCCACGGCAATCACGAGCGCTGGTTCGAGCTGGTCGATGAACTGCTCGGGACGCTGCCGCGGCTGATGCGGCCGCGCGGGCTGTATCGGATCGACGAAGTCGCCGCCCTGGAGCCGCGACGGCTCGTGCTGGCCTCCGGCGCCGTGTTCGACGGCGCCATCGGGGCGTTTCTCCAGCACGCCCGCCTGATCGCGACGTTCGTCGTTACGATCGGCTCGGCCGTCGAGCGGCTCAGTCGCGGCTGGCTGCGGGCCGGCAAGGTCATGCAGGGGATGATTGCCGACGCGATCGCGTCCGAGGCGGCTCCGGCCACAGAAGCTTGTCTGCGGGAGGAAGTCCGGGCGTGGGCCCAGGCCCGTGGGCTGGACGTTACACCACCCTACAGTCCCGGCTATTGCGGCATGAACGTACGCCAGCAGATTCCGCTGTTCGCGAGCCTGCCCGCACGGGAGATCAACGTGCGGCTGACGCCAAGCTGCCTGATGGTGCCGCTCAAGTCAATCTCGGGGCTGGTCGGCATCGGGCCGGCGGACAAGATGGATCCCCACAGATATCCCTGCGAGGCGTGCAATCACCCGAACTGCACGCACCGCCGGGCGCCGTTCGACTCGCAGCATGGCAGTTGCGAGGACACCGGCCCGACGGAAGAGGCTTGCCCGTCCGGACCAGATGAGTAGCATCGGGCCATGTCAGCCGTAGAGGCCACCGCCCCGGGCCGCGAAGTCGTGCCGTCGGCCGCCGCGCGATACGCGACCAGGGCCGCTGTGCTTGTCATCCTGCTGGTCGCCGGCCTGCTACGCGTGCCCGGCCTGCCGTACGCCCCACCCGGCCTAAACCAGGACGAAGCCGCCAACGCCTGGAACGCGTACTGCCTGCTCAAGACCGGGTGCGACCAGTTCGGCGTGCGCTGGCCGATTTTCTACATGCGGGCGCTGGGGGAGAACCGCAGCACGCTGTTCGCTTACGTCCTGCTGCCGTTCCAGGCCGTCGGCGGCCTGAATATCTGGACGACGCGTCTGCCGGCGGCGATCGGCGGAATCCTGACCGTGCTGCTCACGTACTGGGTGGGGGCCCGGCTGTGCGGCCCGCTGATTGGCCTGCTGGCCGCGGCGCTGCTGGCCATCAATCCCACGCACATCCAACTGACCCGCTGGGGACACGAGGCGTCGGTGGGCCCTTTGCTGACGCTACTGCCCATCGCCGCCCTGCTGTGGGCCGGGTTTCCGTTCACCGACGACCCGCCCCGCCCGCGCCCCGGCCGCGCCCTGCTGGCTGGATTGCTCGCCGGAGTCTGTTGTTATGGCTACCCCGCGGCCCGGCTGTACTTGCCGCTGTTTCTTACGGGCTGTGTGCTTGTGACGGCCGCGGCCTGGTGGCAACTGCTGCGACCGCCCACGACTATCCCCCTCCCTCCTAGGGAGGGGGCGGGGGGTGGGTCGAAAGGCCGTGCATCCGACCCCCTCCCTGCCCTCCCCCTGAGAGGGGGAGGAGTTTTGATACGAACTCTTAGGACACAGCGCGGCCTAGTCAGCATCGCCGGCCTCGTCGTGGCAGTCGCCGCCACGTTCGGCCCACTGGCTTACCTGCACATTACCCAGCCGGAGCAGATCGGCCGCAGGGGGCGGAACACGTGGATCTGGTCGGCCAGCGATCCGGCCGTCACTCGTGTGGGCAAGGTACTTGGCCGCTACGCGGAGCACTTCGCGCGCAACTTCCTGTGGCGCTTCGGCGACACGTATGAAATCCCCTGGACACAAGGCTTCGGCTTCGTGCCAGTTTACCTGGTCCCTTGCGTGGCGATCGGCCTCGTGGTCTGTGTGCCGCGCTTGCGGCAGTCGCGTGCCGCACGCGTACTGCTGGTCGCGCTTCTCCTGTACCCAGCCGGCGACTGCCTTAACTGGCACTACACGCCGAACAGTCTGCGCAGCGCGGTGGGCCTTTGGGGACTGATTCTGCTCGCCGCACTAGGCATCCGCCACACGCCCGGCTTCCTCGCACGGCGACGTCTGGTCGCAACGGCACTCGTGCTCGGCGTAACGCTGGGCTGTGCGATCGTGGCGGATGAGGTCCGTTTTGTGTACGACTATTTCGTCCGGCGTCCCTGGCGGGCGCAGGTCTACTACGGCAACCACGCCGACTTGTTGGTGGCCTGCGACTGGCTGCGCCCGCGACTGGACGACGTGGACGCGGTGATCTGTACGCCGATCGACTTCAACCAGCCGTACCTGATCCCGCTGGTAGCCCTGTCGTACGACCCGCGGCGATGGTTCGCAGAGCCCCGCGAATGGCGGCCCGACGGCGAGTGGGATCGATGGACGCGCTACGGCAAGTTCTATTTCGCGTACGAGGCAGAACGGGCCGCCATCCTGGACAAGCTCAAGGCGGACCCGCCGCGGCGACCCAAGCGGGTCATCTTCATTCTGCGCGAGAACGAACCAGCCCCAGGCGAGCCGGCCCAGCGCATCATTGGGCCGGACGGGAAGACCGCGCTGGTCATCTGCGATATCCGTCTCTAAGAGCAGGCCAATTGCACGAAAAACCGGGGTTTCTGGAACCGGTAACCGCCCGGCGGGCTTATTGTAGGTGTGGACTGGTGGCGGCTACGCCGGAGTGCGGGATGAGCCAGGCGCAACTGCGAGTGACGATGGGCGAGGCCGAGTGGGCGATCGCGGACGATGAACGCGAGCTGGTCGAACGGGCCAAGAGCGACCGCGCGGCCTTCGCGGCGCTCTATCGCCGCCATTATCGCGCCCTCTCCAGCCACGTGCTGCGTCGCACCGGCGATGTGCACACCACCGAGGACCTTGTGTCGGACGTGTTCCTGACTGTCCTGCGGACGCTGCCGCGTTATCGGTACCGAGGCGTCCCGTTCCGCTTCTGGCTGCTCAGGATCGCGACCAACGCCGTCAACCGCTGGGCCCGGCGGCAGCGGCGGCGCGTGCTTGCGACTGTGCCGATCGTCGGACTGGAAGTGACTGCCGCCCCAGCCTCGACCGACGGCGGAGTCGACAAGGAGCGCGCGCACCGCGCCCTGCTGTCGCTCCCGCCGAAGTATCAGGCCGTTCTGTCGCTGCACTACCTCGAGGGGCTGGCCCTCAGTGAGGTCGCGACCGTGATCGGGTGCCGCGTCGGAACGGTGAAGTCACGACTCGCGCGGGCGCGCGAAGCACTCGGCGCCGCGCTCAGCAGACGGAGGTAATCCCGTGCCAAGAGAGCTGGATCCGGCCGATCGCGCGCTGCAATCGCTCCGGGGCCAACAGTGGTCCGGAGATCCCTTCAACATCGAACTGGAGAAGAGACTCATGCAAGCCTATGAAGCCCATAGACCCGCGGCCCGCATGGGCCGGTATCGTGTCGTGGTCCCCGTCCTCGCGATCCTGGTGATCGCGGGGGTCGCCTTCGCCGCCGCCGGCGGCGTCGCGCTCGTCAAGAACTGGTTTGTGACGACCAAGATCAACGGCGAGGTTGTCGATACGCGAGAGGTCGTGCCGAACGAAGACGGGAGCGCGAGGTTCAGCGTGCCGGTCGGGCCGCCCCATGAGGGTACGCAAGTCGTCGAGATGAGTATCGAAGGCGACGGCTCCGACGCGGGCGGCACGAAGACGGTCACGATCACCTCGGACGGCGATAGCGCCGAAGTCGAGATCAAGCCGGAGCAGGCGAAACCCGAGGAATAGGCCTCGGCCAACTCAAAAAGTCCGTCGCGCGCCCGCGAGTCACCGTGACTCGCGGGCGATTCTCTCCCGCCTCACATAACGTGCCTCGGCCGGCGAGCCGCCGGCCGCTACATTCCCAGCCACGACTTCAGCAGCGTCAGCGTCGCCGCCTTGTCGGGGATCGCGTAACCGTGGCCCACATCCGGGTCGTGATGAATCGGGATACGCAGATTCGGCGGGGCGACGCAGCCCGGACAGCCATCCTGGCACGGGCAACCGGCGACCAGGCCATACGCCATCTTCAGGAGCTGCTCGCAGCATTCGTAGCCGTGCCGGGCATACCCGACGCCGCCCTCGTAGCGGTCATAGAGAATGATCGTGCTCACGCCGAGCTGCGACGAGTCCACCACGCCGCCGATGTCGCGGCGGTCGCACATAGCCAACGGCGGCAGCGCGACCATCAGCAGGTTGCGCACGCCGCCGAGCGCTTCGTACAGCTTGTAGCCCGCGTCGCGCGTCGCGGTCAGGGCGTGCTCCGGCGGCTGAAGCCAAAGGCCGGTCGTGTCAATCTGCTGGGCCGGCAGGTCGAGCACGGTCTGGCCGATGAGTTCCTGCGTATAGAGTTTGAACTTGCGAAAAGCGATGGTCTGCCAGCGAACGGCGACGTCGCCGAAGAACTTCCGCGCCCCCAGGCATTCGCCGCTGAGGCGCTGCTCCCCGAGGCGGCACTCGTCGGCGAGGACGGGCTGGGTGTAGTAGTCGGCGTCCAGGCGTTCGACGCGGGCCAGGCGGGCCTGCTGGTCCAGCTCGCGGACCAGGTAGCTCTCGCCCTGGTGCAGGTACATCGCTTCCGGGTAAACCAGCTCCGGCGCGGAGATGGAGTCGATCTGCCCGATGACCTCGTTACGACCGTCGGTCGCGTCGACAATGGCGAGCGTGGCGTTGCTGATCGTACGCAGGCTGGTCTCATGATGAGGCATGCCTGAGACGGAGTACTCGTACCAGCCAGCGCCCTTCTTGAACTTCTCGTCGCGCACGAGTATGTCAAGAACGGCACGGGCCGCCTCGCCGAAGTCCCCAAAGTCATCCTCCGTCAAACGCAGCTCGCGGGCTGCGCAACTGAGCTGGGCCGCGAGGATGTGCGGGTTGTCGGGGTCAATGATCGCGTGCTCCAGCGGCTGCGCGAAGAGGAAGTCCGGGTTCCGCATCAGGTACTGGTCGATCGGGTCGTCGTAGGCGACGAAGAAGCACAACGACTCCTCCTGCCGGCGGCCGGCGCGCCCCGCCTGCTGCCACAAGCTGCAAAACGTGCCCGGAAAGCCCACGATGATCGACGCATCGAGTGACCCGACATCGATGCCCAGCTCCAGTGCGTTCGTGCTGCACACCCCCAGCAGCTCGCCGCTGAACAGCTTCTTCTCGATCTCACGGCGTTCGAGCGGCAGGTAGCCGCCGCGATAGGGCCGGACGCGATGGGCCAGGTCCGGACGACGACGCTGGAGGGCCTCCACGAGGTACTTGTAGATCAGTTCCGCGACAACCCGCGCCTTGGTGAACGTGATCGTTCCCGCGCCCTCCTCAAGCAGCGCGTGCATGAGCGCCTGCGCCTCGGCGTTGCCGCTTCGCCGGGAGACGCGCGCCTGCTCGTCCTGCCACGGGGGATTCCAGAGCACGAACCAGCGGCGCCCGCGCGGCGAGCCATCCTTGTTGATTAGGACCATATCATCAACGCCGGTCAGCCGTTGGGCCAGCTCGCGCGGGTTCCCCAGGGTCGCGGAGCAGCAGATGAACTGCGGCGACGAGCCATAGTGACGGCACAGCCGGCGCAGCCGGCGAATGACGCCCGCCACGTGGCTGCCGAAGATGCCGCGATAGGTGTGTATCTCGTCCAGGACCACGAACTTGAGCCGGGCCAGAAACCCCGCCCACTTGGCGTGGTACGGGAGGATGCTCTGGTGCAGCATATCGGGATTGGAGAGCAGGATGTTGGCCGAGCGGCGGATGCCGGGACGCTTGTGGCCCGGCGTGTCGCCGTCATAGCAGGCCGGGCGGGCGAGTTCGGTGAGCCCGCCCTCCGCCACCATGCGCTCCAGGCTGCCAAGCTGGTCGTAGGCGAGAGCCTTGGCCGGGAACAGGTACAGCGCCCGGCTTTCGCGGTCTTCGGTCAATTGCGCCAGCACGGGCAGGTGGTAGCAGAGGCTCTTGCCGGACGCCGTCCCGGTGCAAATGATGACGTTCTTGCCGCTGCGAATGGCATCGTAGCTTTCCGCCTGATGGCCGTAGAGCTGCTGGACGCCTTCTTGCTGCAATAGGGCGTGCAGCGGCTCTGGCAAGGGGGCCACGGGCTCACGCTGTTCGGCTATGCAGGCCTCGAAGACGCGCGCGGCGGCGATCTGTCCGCGATAGTGGCGACTGAGCGTCAGACGCTGAAGGAACCCGTGCGCTTCCATGCGGGCGGCAACTCCTGCTTTCCCGGACGGGTAATGTACCGTCTATGCAAACATATGCCAAACATAGGGGCGCGAGGTGCCCGCGGACGGCCCAGCCAATGGGCCGGGACCGGTCGAGCAAGCGGCTTCAGACCCGGCCAGAGAAAAACATGCGGAGGTTTCTTTGACGATTAGCGCGTTTTTCACGGACAAGCCAAGTGGTGGGGTACGGCCGGATACGGTCCGCCCCCCCCCGCGTGTGTTTGGGTTGAACAGTCGGAAGCGATGCCAGTGCCCCGGCTGTTCCGGTACGAAGTGGTTGCGATGGTACCGTAGTGAGACGTACGACGCGACTGGGACATCTGGCGGACTAGGAGCCGAACGATGCAACGGAGATTGGTGCGAGCGCGATCGGGCTTTACGCTGATCGAGCTACTGGTCGTTGTGGCGATTATTGCCCTTTTGATCTCGATTCTGCTGCCATCGTTGCGCGATGCACGGGAGCAGGCCAAGGTCGCCAAGTGCCTGGCGCACTACCGGCAGTTGACCACGGTGACCGTCCAGTACTTCCTGGACTACGACGACCACTTCCCGTTTGTGGCCCCCAGGCAGGTCGACCCCACCACCGGGAACATCTCGGGCGTTTGTTCGTGGGCTTACGGTGGCAAGACGACCCACGGCGCCCCGCTGTACGACCTGGGGAGTCCGTTCTACATCACCATTGAAGAGCGTCCGTTCAACGTATATCTGATGGGCGGGAAGCTTCCGCAGGACATTGCGCTGAGCGACGGCACGCTAAAGCGCGCCGAGGTCGCCGTTCTCCAATGCCCCTCGGACCATTCCACACACCAGTACATCTGGGGCACTTGGGGATCCGGCCCGCCGATTGCTGACGAGAATTACAGTTGCTACGACGACTGCGGCACCAGTTACCAGTACAACCTGCACGCGATGATGGACCTGACCTGGCCAGGCGACCTCTACGGCCCATTCATCCCGCCGATAACGTACATCGACATCGGCCGCGAGCTGGTGAGGAACGTGCTGGCCAAGCAGAGTTCCACTTACGTGATGTTCATGGAGGACCCGATGGACGCTTCGTACGGGTCTTCCGCCCGCGCCCCGGAGATGGGTTACCACGGCCGGTTTAGCCGCTACACGGTCGGGTTCCTGGACGGACACGCAGAGTACAAGAAGATCGATACCCGTGGCTGGTGCGGCACCGGGTGGGAGACGCTCAACAAGACCTGGGCACACACACTCGGTACAGGCGGCACCGGGTTGCCGCCCATTTTCTACACGCTCGAGGAGATGAACTGCGAGCCCCCGTTGTAACCCGCCCGGCCGTGGCGTAAACTGCCCGGGCGTCGTGAGACGTCCCGTTCGAGAGAAACGGCCCCGTCGCGTGGTCGGGGCCCCAGGATCGTGAGCAGGCCGGTGCGTGCAACAGCGGGAACGCTGCGGGCCGCGTAGCCTGCACTGAGGGACTAGGATGTCACCTGCGGTAAAGAACGGCTTGATGCTGGTAGTGCTCGTTGGCGCGTTGGCGCTCGCCGGGGTTTTTTTCACCCAATCGAAGAAAGATCGCGTGTACCCCGACGACAAGTCCATGGCCACCCAATGGATCTGTGCCAAGTGCCAGAAGCACTATGAGCTGACCCCCGCCCAGTACAAGGAATGGATCGACAGCAAGGACAAGGTGCGGAAGGACCCGAACTATCCCGGCCGGCTGGTCGTTTTCTGGTGCAACGACTGCAGTGCCTTCACCGTGGTGCGGGCCAGGATCGACCGAAAGACCATGACCTGGTCCCCCTCCTTCGACCCGTCCACCGGCGAGCAGTCACCGGCGGCGGGGAAGCCGTCGGCCAAGGGCGCCAAGCCGCCGTCGAAGTGATGACCGCCGGCGACAGACTCGCAGTCGCGGGGCTGTCGCTGGCAACGGCTGTCTGGCGCCACGGCGCAGAGGAAAGCAGGTTGAAACCGGTGGCGGCGATGGCGCTGCTCCTTGCCGCGACCGCGGAGTTCGTGTGTCCGGCAGACAATTGGTGTAGGAGTTGAATGATGCAACGCGGATGGGTTCGCGCTCGACAAGGCTTCACTCTGATCGAGTTATTGGTGGTCGTGGCAATTATTGCCCTTTTGGTCTCGATTCTGTTGCCGGCGCTGCGCGATGCGCGTGAGCAAGCCAAGCTCGTCAAGTGCTTGGCCAACTACCGGCAGGTAACCACGGTGACGATCCAGTACTTCCTGGACTACAAGGACGACTTTCCCTTCTATGACCCGACGCCGGGTGGCCCGGGCGTGTGCAGTTGGGCGTACGGCGGCAAGACGTCCGACGACTTCTGGCTAACTGATCGCCCTGAGCTGTTCATCGCGACCAATCGGCGCCCGTTGAACAAGTACTTGATGGGCGGGAAGATGCCGGGGGACCTTATCATGTCGGACGGCGCACGGAGGCGCGCCGACATACCCGTGCTTCATTGTCCCTCGGACATGGCCTCACATCAGCGGCTCTTCTGGGTTGGGACCGCGACTGACCCCCCGCTCCCCATCCCCTGCTATGATGACGTGGGAACCAGCTATCAGTACAACTTGCATGCGCTTTTTGACGTCATTTGGCCCAACCGGACGGACCCCCCGGATCCCCGCGACCCCACCAGCGACCGCTACTGGAAAGAGGTCGGCCACCAACTCGTAAGGGATGTCCTGCTGAAGCACGGCTCCACATATGTCATGTACATCGAGGACCCCATGGACTGGGGCCTATCCTGGGGGATCGCGGAAATCGGCAACCACGGAAAGTTCAAGCGGTATGAGGCCGCGTTCCTGGATGGCCACGCCGAGTACAAGTCGATGGATACCCGTGGCTGGTGCGGCCAGGGGTGGGCCGCAATCAACCAGGAGTGGGTGCCCATCTTTGGATCCACCAAACCGATGTGTTATAGCGACACGCCCACCTACGAAACAACTAACCCGACGGCCAAGACCTGTGAGCCGCCGCTGTAAGCCGGCCGGGCGGGCAGCCGCTGTCTGAGCCCGCGATCGCTGGCGGCGCCGACAGTTGACGCGTATTTGCACCTGCTGCGGCGTCCCGAGTGGTATGGGACGCGCATAATGTTTGCCCCTTTGACACAGTGCCACTCCGTTGGGCACGGAGCGGTCAACGACAAGAGTTGCCGGCGCCCGCCGAATCCGCAAGCCCAGCCGCCTGGAGCTCGGCCACTGCCTCGGGCGGATCCCAGACTTCGTAAAGCGCTATGAGGCGCTCGAGGGCCGCCAGCTTCTGAGCGCCGCTAGCACTGCGGTCGGCGACGATTGCTTCGCTGCTCCTTTGCAGCAACGGCTCGGCCTCCGCGAACTGCTGCCGGCGGACCAGACACTCACCCAGCAGGCTTTCCGTGTATGCCGTCAGCCAGTGGGCCGGGCCGAGAACATCGGCGCGGATCTCCCGGCACACGCGGAGCAGTTCCTCGGCGGCGCCCCAGTCGGCCTGCGCCATGCGCGCATCGGCCAACTCCTCCAAGCGGCGAGCGGCCGTCGCAGCAGCCCACTCCGCCGACTGGGCCGTCGGCTGCTGCATGGCCTGGATGCTCGCCCGGGCCCGCGCAACCTCAGCGGACTGAAGCGCCAGCACGACCAGGAAGAATGAAACGGTAAGGAACATGCCGGTTGCAAAGGTGAACGCAGCGCGCCGGCGAACGATCCACTTGCTGAGCAGGTAGGCGGTGCTAGGCGGACGGGCCGCGATCGGCTGATTGGCCAAGTAGCGTTCGATGTCCCTGGCCAGCGCGGCCGCGCTGTCGTATCGTCGCCCCGGATCCTTGGCCAGGGCCTTCAAGGCAATCGTTTCCAGGTCGCCACGGAGCGCCCGATCGAGCGTGCCGGGCTTTCGTGGTGCCTGCTCGCGAATGATGCTGAACGCCTCCGTCGCGGCCCGGTCGCGCACGTCGTAGGGCAAACGGCCGGTCAGCAGCTCGTACAGCATGACGCCCAGCGAGTAAACGTCGCTGCGCGTGTCGATCTCGGCAAGGCCGCCCTCAGGCCTGACACCCGTTTGCTCCGGGCTCATGTAAGCCAGCGTGCCCACGATCTTGCCAAGCTCGATGGACCCCGTTCGCACCGCGCCTTCCGAATCCAGCAGCCGTGCCAGACCGAAATCCAGGATCTTCGGGCTCCCATCCGCATCAATGATGATGTTCGCCGGCTTCAGGTCGCGGTGGATGACGCCGCGCTGATGGGCATAGTGGACCGCCTGGCAGAGCCGGCCGAAGAGTTGCAGGCGGGCGTGCAGGGAAAGCTCGGCGAGCCGCGCGTACTCGGTGAGCGGCGCGCCGCGGACAAGCTCCATGACAAAGAAGGGGCGCCCGGCAGCCGTTTGTCCGGCCTCGAAAATCGCAGCAATCGCCGGGTGCCGGAGGCGGGCCAGGGCTTGGACTTCCCGCTGGAACAGCAGGACGCCGTGGTCATCGCCGAGCGCGCCGTCCCGGATCATCTTCAGCGCCACGACGCGCCGCGGCTGCTGCTGCTCGGCTTCATAGACCACGCCCATCCCCCCACGCCCGATTTCACGGAGCAGCACATAGCCCGCCACTTCACCCGGCTGGAAGGGCAACCGGCGACCACCCGCAGCCAGCTCACGGGTATCCCGCCGCGCCGCCGCAATGAGCCGGCGCTCGTGCTCGGCGGCCGTGATGTCGCGACCGGGTTCGGGCATGGCGGCCTCCCAGGCCAGCGGCCGACGACCGGGCGCTGCGCGGCGTGGCGCGCGGCTGGCAGAAAGCCTCAGGCCGTGTCGCTCAAGTAGCGCGACCCCGTCCCCAAGATCTTCTGCAGGTAGCGGTGAGCCCGAGCGCGGAGCATGAACACCGCCCCCGGGCTGCGGTTGAGCAGCGCCGCGACATCAACAACCGAGCGGCCGGCCAGATCGTACATCTGCACTACGATGCGGTAGGCGGGCGGAAGCCGCGCAATGGCCTGCTCAAGGCAGGCCCGGGCCTCGTGGCGGGCTGCCCGACGACTGGGCGTGCTCTTCACGCACCCAAGACGCTCGGCCAGGAACGCGAGCGAGTCGTCGTCGGGCCGCGGCCGGAGCCGCCGCCATTGCCTCCCGCGCTTTTCCGCGTCCAGCATGCGCAGGGCGTCCAACAGGTTCCGCCGCGCCAGGGTCAACAGCCACGCGACGAAAGCGGCCTCGCCGCGGGGGTCGAGACACGCGACGTCCAGGAAAGCATCCTGATAGGTTTGCTGCATCACGTCGTCCAAGGAGAGGATGCCCTGCCAGCGCTGGGGAATCTGACCTTTCAACTGGCCCCGCAGGCGCGGGCCGTGTCGTTCGAGCAGGGCGGCGAGCGCCTCCCCGTCGCCCCCGACCGCCCGGTCCAACAACCCGTCGTGCGCGGACACCATGGGTTGGGCTCCTTGACCGGCGGCCGGGCCACCGGACCGCCATACTCACCCTAGGGAACACCAGATGTCGCGACAAGGCGGAGCTGGCGCGTGAGTGCGCGGCGCGGTTTCCGCTAGCGCCAGATGTAGACGACCGGGCGCCGGCGCGTGCCGGCCGGTCGCTGGTTTCAGCCCAAAGGAGTCAGGCCATGAAAAGCCAACGTTCTCCAACGCGAAACGGTTTCACGTTAATCGAGTTGCTGGTCGTAGTCGCGATCATCGCGATGTTAGTCTCCATCCTGCTTCCCTCTCTCCGCGACGCGCGGGAGCAGGCCAAGATCACCAAGTGCCTGGCTCATTACCGGCAGTTGACGGTGGCGACGGTCCAGTACTTCCTGGACAACAATGACAACTTCCCGTTCGTGGCCCCCAGGCAGTTCGACCCCCAGACCGGGGGCCTCACAGGCGTCTGTACGTGGGCCTATGGCGGCAAGACGAGTCACGGCCTCCCGCTTTACGACCCAGAGAGCAGTCCGTTTTACATCACGGCTAAAGAGCGTCCGTTCAACGTGTACCTTATGGGCGGGAGGCTTCCGTCAGACCTTGTGCTTAGTGACGGCACACTGAAGCGCGCCGAGGTCCCGGTGCTCTGCTGCCCTTCGGACCGTTCCACCCACCAATACATCTGGTCTGAGTGGGCATCGGGTCAAGCCACGGCGAGCGAGGAGTACAGTTGCTACAACGACTGCGGTACCAGCTACCAGTACAACCTGCACGCACTGAACCCGGAGCCCGACGGCTTGATTTGGAATAACCAACCGACGAGAAACAACTTCGAATTCATGTTCGACAAGAAGGGCTATGTCCTCATCGGTCATGACCTGGTGAGAAATGTGCTGGCCAGGCAAAGCTCCACCTACATTATGTTCATGGAGGACCCGATGGACGCCTCGTACGGGTCTTCGGCACGGGCACCAGAGATGGGCTACCACGGCCGGTTCAGCCGATACTCGGTCGGGTTCCTGGACGGGCACGCGGCGTACATGAAGATCGACACCCGTGGATGGTGTGGCCCCGGGTGGGAAGCACTCAATAAACAGTGGGTGCGATTTTCCGGGTCCGAAGCGCCGGGCAACCACTATGTCACGGCAAACTGCGAATCGCCCCCGTAATGCGACCCGGCGCAATCATAAAGTGCCCCCTTCTGGGCGCTGCGGATTGCGGCGCGACAGGACCCGAGCGCTACTTCCGGTTCCCGGTAGCCTCCTGGGCGGGCCCCTCCTTAGGCACCCCGCGCTCAGCCCCGGGCCCGGTCCGCCTCGTGCGGGGCACCTCGGTGAGCTTGATGATCCGGATCTCCAGCTTCTGGTATAGCGGGTCCCGGTCATCCGTGAAGATGTCGATCTTGGCTCCGTCCGCCGGAATATCGGCGTACCCGGGGATGGTCAGCCGAATCTTGTGCGAAGCGACTTTCTGCTCCTCCGGCGTGGGCTCATCCGGCAGCAGCTCATACTTGATCGATTCGAGCGACGGCTTGATGCCGGTGATCTTGACCGGGATGTCCTTGCGGTAATCGACACTCACGACCTTCTGGCTGGGATCCTTGATCTCGGGGTTCACGGAGAACATCGGAGGAAACGCAATCACGCGGGGCTGAGCGTTGGCGCTGACCGGAATCGTGATCGTGGGCACTTCCGGCGCACCGGTCTCCAGTTCGACATTCGCATGATTCCAGCCGATGTTGAGCGGCGGCTTGGTGACCGCCACCAGCTCATACTCCATGCCCGGCTTGACCTCCTTCAGCGTGATGTCAAAACGCCCGAAGTTCTGGCCCTCTTTGAGCTTGAGCGGCAAGGGACGACCGTATGTGTTCGCCAGCTTCAGCGTGCCTTGCTCCGCCGAGTCGGGCGCGAGGTTCTGGAACGTGAGCCGATCCTGCGGACTCATCGCAAAGACCGGCTTTACCTTGCCCGTTACGGCGATCTCGATACTGGGTTGCCCCGGATCGTTCGTGGTCACGATCACCTTCTTGTTGGCCTGGCCCGCCGCCTTGCTGTCGTACGTGATCGAGAAGGTGGTGGATTCTCCGGGCGGCAAGGGAGACTTGGGATTCGTCGCCACGGTGCAGCCACACGTGCTCTTGAGCCCAATCGTCAGGTCCGCCTGGCCGCTGTTTTTGATCGTGAATTCGCGTTTCGCCGCCACCGTCTGCCAGACCTCGCCGAACTCGAACTTCGTGGGACTGAGCTCCATCCGCGGCGCCGGCCCCGCGGGCTGGGTCGCGGCCGGCCCCGAAGCCGGTGACGGCTGTGAGGCCGGCGGTGGTATTTGCGGGGCTCCGCCCGGGTTCTGGGCCACGCCCCATGTGCCGAGAGCCAACACAGTGCCGATCGCAGCCAGGTGCAGCCAACCTCGCGCTGTCATCTTCGTCTGTCTCCAGGCAGGCTCAAATCAGGCGGCGCCCCGTGGGCACCAGCGCAACGAAGCCCGCGGCAAAGGCCAGCGGGCTCGGGAACATTGGAGACGAAGGGGCTCGAACCCTCAACCTCCGCATTGCGAATTCATCTAGAAGCTCTAGCCGAACGGCCGTAAGCCCTTGGTTTCACGTACCATACAGCTTTTCGCAAAGTTTGCAAGTCTTATCATATCGTCGCGGTTGTGTGCGGTATTCACGTGCTCGGTGGGGCCAGCGCCGGTACATACCGGCCAAAAAGAGAGGCGCGGCCAGGAGCTTTCGCTGCCAGACCGCGCCACGTGCCCTACGCCGTTTTGCGCCCTGCCCCAGGTCCACTCGCCCGCGCCCGCTTCACTGGCGGGGCCAGGACGGCGTGCGGGTGGGCTGCTGGGAGCAAGCTGGGGTTGATCGGCGAAAACTCGCCAATGAAGTAGCGCAGCCGTGCGCACCGCGTCTCCGCAACCCGCAACGTGTAGCGCGCGATGACCAGTAGGGCGGGCGCGTCTTCACCGTCGCCCTTGGCGGCCAGGTGGTCAAACGCCTCGATCAGGTCGCTCTCGTCTATTTTGCCGCTCATGAGGCACCGCCTTCCACCGCTTCGGCGGCGACCTGGTCACGGTTGCCTGTCCTCGGTTCCGCCCCCAGGCCTGCCAACATGCTGCGGATCGCGGCGAGCACCTGCTCAAGCGCACCGCGAGGCCCGCTGACAAAAAACTGGTAGGCCGGCTGATAGCAACCGTACCCGTCGTTGGGATCCTCGAGGTTGTCGCCGGGTTCTGGTAGCTCGAGCATGAGGGTAAAGGCGTCGCGCTTCCGCGCCGTCGCCGATTCGTCGCACTGCTTGCGCATGCTCGCGAGCTTCTCCTCGTACTCGTACATCGGCTCTTCGTCCCAGTACATGCCCAGTGCCGGCTGGCTTTGGTTCGTTTTGTGCGCCACGTTCGCTCCTTTCTACGGCTGCCACACGCCGGCCGGATCAACGCAGATCGGCCGGGCCGGCAGGTTGACATTCCCGGTTTGGTGCATCGACGTCAGCCCCTGGATCGTCAGCCCGCTCAGGCGGCGGGCCTTGTGGGTCCGGCGGGCCGGCTTCTGCTCTCTCAGGGCCTTGAACGCATCCGACAGCAGCTTGGCCGTGTCCGTCGTCATGGTCGGTCCTCCAGGTCCACCATGAAGAATAGCACACAGTCGGGCCGTTGTCAATACGTAATTACGGAAATATGTAAGTAGCGCTGGCGGCCTTACTTGGGGGCGTGTTTATCGAGCCAGGCCCTCAGGGCGTCTGCGATGACGTGGCGCAGCTCATACGGTGGGGTACCCGCCAGCCTGCGCTCCGTCAGGCAGCGCCTCAGCTGCGCGTTGAGGGAATCGGCGATGTAGCACATGACCGGCGTACCTTTTCTGGTCACGGGGGGCGTCTTACGTGGCGGTCTTCGTTGCTTCGTGCTCATGTTGAGAGGATACACCGTCAAGGGCCGGCTGTCAAGGTGCATTGCCGTAATGACGTTGGGACGGGACGTTCACGACCAGTCCGATGTTGCCGCCGCGATCGCGAAACAAGCTGAACCGGACCTGCCGTTTGCGCAGGCCGCTTACGATTTCCCGTTGGCGTTCGTGGAGCAGTGGCAGGTTGTGCCGCGTGAAGCGCTGCGACCCGCCATGATCCGCCGCCCTGGCGATGATGCTTTCGATGACGTCCGCGATCTCGACCACGGGGCAGCACCGGGGGAAGGGGGGACGGGCACCGGATAACCCGCCGGCGGGGCAGCTTTCACCCGTCTACTGCCCTCGCGACCGCCGCGGAGGAGAAGCCGCGCGGCCGCTGGCACTGCCGTTCGACGTGCTCACGCCCACGGCAGCGCCTCACACATATGGTCCGTCAAGCCGGCTGCCCGGCCGCCTCCGCTGCGGCTCTGAGTTCCTTCGCGCGCGCGGCAGCGACAACCCGCCGATCTACCTCAGCTTGCACGTTCGCCTTGTTTGCGTCCGCCCGGATGCAGGCCAGGTCCATCATGCCGCGGACGCGGTCGGCCTCCGTCTGCGTCACCCGTTTGGCCTCCGCTTCACGTCGGTCGAGATCTGCAAGGTACGCCACGGCGTCGCACTTGGGCGGCAACAGCCCCATGCCAACAATGCCGTTCGTGCCGCGGGGCACGGTGTCGCCGAGCACTTCGACGGCCGCACTTTGGAGTGCAAGCGCATCGGGGAAACTTTCGAGCGCGACCGCACCAGCCGGAAGTACCTGGCGTCGCAACCATTCACCGTAGCCGCCCCAAAGTTCGGACGCGGAAAGGGCCAACGTGGGATGACGCACCAGCGTATCGAGGAATTGGCGCAGCCGTTCAAACCGTCGCGGTTCAGCGTCGGCGTAGTGCTGCTCATGCTCGCGTCGGGCGCGCCCCATCGCCTCGCAACTGTCGATCAAGTGCAGCCCGTATCCGACTTCGCGGGTTTGCATAATCTTCTGCACCTGCGCCTCCAGCGCGGCAACCCGCTCCACCAACGTGAACGGCTTCGGCTCCGGTTGCACCAGCTCTGCCGCGATGTTCTTCAGCTTACGGATTCCCACAAGTCGATCTCCTCTGCCCCCGTGTCCAATTCGGGCTACCCATTGCCGCCAATTCGAGATCGTGAGCGACCGCGAGCGATTCGCGCAGCGCGATGATACGCTGGATCAGTACCTCAGCGGTCAACGGCCGGCTGTCCAGGTCAAACGCGTCGGCCAATTCGCCGACGGCCGCCGACGAGAGCTGCAAAGGTTGGCGCCTTCGTCTCTGGCACACGTATTACACCGCTGCCAAACCAGCCGCTTGCCGGCGCCGGTTAAGCTCGCGTTTTCGGGACTTTTCGCCTTCGTCGCCGCCGGCGTCGTCCGACAGGGCCAGCGGCTCGTCGACGATGCCCGCTTCGCGGCGCCTGCGCGCCAGCTCGCGGAGCCGTGAGGTTTCGGCCGCGTCGCCGGCTTTGCCGGAAGCGCTCAATAGCAGGTGCGCCGCGCGGCGGATGTACTGGTCCGGCGCCACTTCGTCCCATACCGCACAAGGAAAATCGGGGTCTCGCATTGTCGCTCCTTGCCCGCGTTAGCGGGCTCCTTGTAGACGTTGCTGCACTACCACGGGTGTCGGCGTGTCCGCGTACACCGCGAGCACGTCGACGTCTTTCAACGCAGCTTCGCCCCCGATCGTCGCGTCCATCAGCGCCAGCGTCCGCGCAAGGTTGATCGGGTCCGCCTGCCAGCGCCGGGGCCGGCGTGATTCGAGCGCCTGTACCCGTGCGCGCAAGTTCATACCTTCGCCCTCACGAGGCGAATGTCGAAGGTTCGGCCACCGCGCGGAACGTCCGGCCGTGACGCCACTTGTGGACAGCATCCGACCAGGATGGGCGCCGGGGCTGCACGGTAACTACCGAATCGGATCATGCACAACCGCATTTTCAGGGCCCCAGGACGGCCACGCCGCCGAGTTTCGATTCGATCCTCTTCAAGACGTCGACCGCGTTCGCTTGATGTTTGACCCCATCTTTCACCGTGGACTCGCTGGCCAGGTCGCCGGCTTTCTCTCTCATGCCCGCCCCCGCGATCCGCTTCCAGGTGTCGGCGATGCCCTCGAAGCTGCCGATCGCCCCGGCGGCCGCGCCTTCGCCCTCCAGCTCCTTGCGGGCCGCGGCCGTCGCCCGCGCGAAACTCTCCTGCGCCAGCGCGCCCGAGCCCAGCAGCCCGTTGAGTTCCTTCATCGTGTCAGCGTAGCGCTCGGATGGCGTCCGCATCGACTCGGTGATCCACTTGGCACGCTCCATGCTCTTGGTCGCTTCGTCCTGGGCCTTCTTGCTGGCCTCCGTCGCTTCATCCTGCCCGGCCATCCATCCCACTGCCCCCAGCCCGGCCGCCTTCTCGCCGAACCCGGCCCCGCTAAAGAACACCGCACGGGCCTGCTTCTGGCGCGAGGTCAGGCCGTACTCGCCGACTTCCTTGCCCAGCGCGCTCAACATGCCCGCGGTGCGCTTGCGCTGCGCGGCGTCTTCGGCTTCGATCGCCGTCGCTGCTTCCTTCGCCCGCTCGGCCGCCGTCTTCGTCGCGTCGGCGAGTTGACGTTTTATCATCGCGGCGCGGATGTCCTCTTGTGATGCGCCAGCCCGCGCCAACTTTTCAACTTCCATCGCGTCCCGTGAGAAGAGCAGGGCCTGTGATTCTTGGTCGAAGGCGCCCAGGATTTCGTCCAGCGCCTTGCGGCGCGTGGCGGTTTCGTCGTCCGCGATCTGCTCAAGTGCGGCCGCGTGATCCAACTCTGCTTCCTGCCGCGCTACCAGGACCTCGCCATACAGCCGCCAGGATTCGACGTGCGCCGCTTCGTCCGACAGGGCCGCCAGCCGGGCGACTTCGGCGCTCGTTGCCGCGATGATGTCCTTGCGCTTCTCGTATTGCAGATTCTCTTTTGCGACCGCAAGAGCCGAACCGCTCAGCCCGGCCGTGGCGCCCCGCTCCATCATCGCGCCGTGCATTGCGGACAGGCCAGCAGACGCCTTGTCAGCCCGCTCCTGGTCGGCTGTCACCATTTTCCCGCGCAGCACGTCGATCATCGTTCCGATTTTGCCGCCCGTCAGCCAGGCAGTGCCCAGAACCGGGATCGACTTCGCGATGCCGTCCGCCCAGTCCTGCCAAGCGACCGCACCGTCGCGCGCCTTGTACGAGAGTTCGCCGAGCGTGGTGGCAAGTTCGCCTGCCTTGCGCAGAGTCATCTCCAGGCCGATGACTGCACCGCCGCTGGCCAGCATTGCGAACGCCGAGCCTCGGCCGAATGCCGCGCTCAGCCCCTTGATTCCCCCGGCCCCGCCCTCCCCGATCTTATTCATCTCGGCGTTGATCTTGGCAGCAGAGTCGCGCACTTGCTTCGGCGCATCCTTCACGCGCGGGGTGAAGCGCTCCATGTCCGCCACGAAGTCAACAACCACCCTGTCGTTAGCCATGAGGCACCTCATCGTTCGCCGGCAGTGCTGGCAACTCCAGCACGATCGGCCGCAATCTGAATCCCGCGTTATAGAACCGCGCCCATGCCCGCTCGTCGGCGCGGCTGATTCTCGCGGGCTGCCCCATTACGTGCAACCTGAGCGGCGGCAGTTCGATCCACCGCGGCCGCGTCCCGCGAAGCCAAGCCTCCAGCGCCCGCAGTCGGTCACACAGGCTCACTGAGCATGCTCCGTTCTAGATTTTCAAGGCGCTGCAGCAGGTCGGCCTCGACCACCCTGCCAAGTGTGCGATCGAACAGCAGCTTCATGGCGTCGATGTCGCCGCCGCGCGCCTGCTGGATCAGCGTGTCCGCGATGTCCCGGATGTCCGCGACGTCCACCGCGTCGATCAATGCGGCTCTCAACTGCCCGACCTTGCGGCCCAGCGGATTGCCGGGACCGCCGGGGTTGCCGGCGACGAATCGCCCGTCCGGCCCGCGACCGTTATGTCCGTTTCGTGACGGCAAGGATCAGCTCCGCGCACGTGGGGCCGCGTACGCATCCGGGTACGCGATCGCCTCGATCGGCAAGTCGGCCGACGTGTATCCGCTGAAGGATGCCCGCAGCACCTCTCGAACCACGACGTAAGCTTGCAGACTCGTGCCGTCGATCAGGATGGTAAACGGAACCTCGAACGTGCAGGTCGTGGGGCAGGTCAGCCATGCCGCCGCGCCGATCTTCGTCAACGTAATGGGGGCCGAAGGGTCCACGTCGCCGCTCACAACCAGCGTGACCGTCTCACTCAGCCGGACGCCGGGCCATGCGGCGGACGCCGGGGCACCGCCGGGCGGCGTGCCGTCGCTGGTCGGCGGCTTGTGAATGGCCACGCTCACGGAGGTCCGATCGAAAGTCAGCACTGCCATGTGGTCACGTCCTTTCTGGCCTTGTTCGGCTCACGTTCGTACGCTGCCGAGCTCGCTATGCCGGGAGCCAAATCGGTCCTGGCGCAACGGGAACGGGGGTCGACGTCGCGTAGAACGGTAAATACCGCGGCCCGGGGCCGGGGTCGATCGCTGGGTGAGTTCCGCAAGTTGCTGCTGCCACGTCGCTTGTGGCACCCCCGCGAACCTACTGGCGTCGCCGTAGTGTGGCGAATGTAATCAGGCATCCGAGTCTCCCAGGGCGGTAATCTCGACCTCGAATTCGAGCCCACAGAGGCCGCACACAAAGTATCTGCACCTAGCCAACAAGTAGGCGTCTCTTGCGGCTGGCGGCCACCTGTCCACCGCCAACGTCCGGCACCGCGGGCAGGGCGTCTGGTAGGTGCCGGGCACCTCGATGGTGATCTCGGTGCCGGCCGGATCGGTCACGATCACTTGCTGGTGAAGTCCCGTCATGCAACGGCCTCCGCCAAGGACCGCTCGTTCACGTCCTGGAACACGACGCCGCGCTCACGCAGCACGTCCACCGCGGCGGCGCCGGAGAACTGCCCCCAGGTCGGTTGGCGACGAAACTCTGCGGCGATTCCGCTGGGCAGGGACTGCAACTGCTTCGCGATCTCGGCCAGCAGCTCAGGTCGATCGGAGGCCGCGTCAACGTAGGTCGTGGCCCAGGCCGTCTCCCGCTGTCTCAGAGCCGTCTGCGCCACCTGCCGCTCGGTGCGGACCTGCGCCTGCCGATACGCCGCGTCGCGCCGGGCCCGCTCCGCCTGTTCGTCACGCTTCCGCTGCTCGCGGTCAAGTTGCCGCTGGGTCTTCTTGCCCTCTCTGGTCGCGCCGCAACCAAAACTCCCCCCTCGTGAGGGGGGTAAGGGGGGGTTCCCTTCAGGTTCCGGTTCCGGTTGTAAAAACACAGAAATCGGCAAGTCGCTTGCGGGTAAAGGTTTATCCGCGTTTTTGGCAGACGCCGATACCGGGGTTTGTACCGGGGTTTGTACCGGGGTTTGTACCGGGGTTTGTACCGGGGTTTCTGCCTGCCTACCGTTGCCCTTATACCGGGGTATCTGTACCGGGGTTTGCGCAGCTAGGATCGGGGCCAGTTCGGCATCGGATCGGCCGGCCCGGATCAGGTAGAGGTTTGGCCGTCCCCGTCCCCCGCCAGGTGACACCGCGATCAGTTCCCCCAGGTCAAGGAGTTGCTTCCGGCACCTCTCGACCAGCCGCGGGTCAAATCTCGTTCGCCGCGCGATGTCGGGCACGCCGCAGTAGACGAGTCCGTGTTCGTCCTCGTTCGCGCGTTCCCCCATAACGAGCAGCGTCCAACGGGGAGCACCTCGCACTGGGCACTGGTCAAGAACGTACTGCACCATCTGCTTCGACAACGGACGTTTCCTCGACGCGGACCTGCTCGCATCGCAATCCGAAGTAGCGGAGCGCGCGCTTGAGCAGGACGCGAAGCCGGTAGTGTGGATCCCGGCCCAGGTGGTCCACGCCATGCGGGACCGGACGCAGGATCACGATGAACCGCAGAGCAGACACGTTAGGCACTCGCCGCCGCCAGTTTGCGGCCGTTGCGCTTGCCGCCGCGCTTGGCGGCCAGCTCGCGGCCAGCGCGCTCCGCGGCGGCAGTCGGCGGCGCGGGGACGGTGCCGGGCTCCTCGTTCAGGGCGCGCACGAAACGCTGCACCGCTTCTCGCGAACTGAAGCGGCACCCGCCGAGTCGCACTGCCTCCAGTCGGACGCCGTGGACGCCCGCCGTTATCCACCGCCACACGGTCGAGAGGTTCGGCGGCTTGGCCGGGTTCACCAAGTGGGCCACCTTCTGCACGGGGATCAGGGTTTCGGTTTCATCAATCATGCCACTCTCCGGGCACCGTTTACATTGCGGTGCTACGTAGTTATATGAACGATTCCGAAATTCGTCAGTCCCTTTATCCGAGATTTTCTTGACCCCGTAGAACCACTATTCCCCCTAGATGGGACACAGTGACGCGGATTTGGCCTGAGAAATAGGCTGTTTCGGCGGGCACGAACGGCGAGTCTGGCCCCAAGATTTTTTTTGGCGCAGCCCCGTGTCGCGATGGTGCTGGGGGTGGACCAGACAACCGTATCATTGTGGTTCTGCAAGCAAAAGCGCGGACATAATACGAGCGCTCGTAATATGTCCGCCCTGCCCGACGCGCGGGTGAAGGTGCCGCCGAAGTCGCGGCCGACTGCTGGGCTTCGTACGCATCGGCGAACTACTGAGCGAGACGGTGAAGCGCGGCGGGGATCGGAAATCAAGGTTGCAGCCTGCAACTTTGATCCTCACGGATTTGGGTATCGAGAAAACCGAGGCCCACCGCTGCCAGCGGCTCGCGCGGCTGTGGCCTGGCCTACCGGCTGCTCATGCCGCAGAAGATCGACGGTTCGTCTACCGTCGCCATGCCGATGCGGCACTTGACGGTTCGGGCCGCGCCGCAAGCCAGCGACCACGGGCGGGTTATGACTCAGGGTGGCCCGGCTTGCCGCGACGTGCGGCCGGTAGAGTACCGTTTTTCGTCCAGGACCACGACTTCGGGCACCCCATAATCCAGGACCACGCGCGCGGCCTGAACTGACGTGCGGCCGACGCTAAGTACTTTAGCCGCCGCGTTTTGGCTCATAATTGGTTGATTTCGGCTAATTATGGGCCGGCCTGCACTGGGCAGGTTTGCGAGTTTCGCCGCGATGATCGCGCGCTGGCCGGTGCTCAGCCGATCTGCCGAGCCACGTCGCGGGCAAGGTTTTGATCGACCTCCGCGTAAAGCTCCGTGACCGCCAGCGAATGTTGACCGAGCACGGCTCGCGCGGCTTGCAGGTCGAAATTCTTGCGGATCAGGGTCGCGGTGCCGTGCCGCAGTTGATGGGGATGCCAGCGCGGCACGATGCGCTCCCCGGGGAGTTCCGGCCGCGGCACGGCAACCCCGTGCACCTTGCGGGCGTGCACCTGGAGGCCGTGCCAGGACGGCCAGGTCCGCTCACAGTGTGGGCAGCCGAAGGGCGCCTTGAACCCGCGGGCCTCCGCGTCGGCGGCGTCGCACGCTGTCTGGATCGCCGCGTAGTAGGCCGACACTGTATACGCCGCATTCAGTCGGCGCTTCGTGTGCGGACGCTTGACCGGCTGGCGTCGATGTGTCGGGCAGGCCGCGAATTGCTCAGTACGGGCGTGCCGGGGGCTGAATAGGTACTCCGTCAGGTTTGTGCGCAGCCAGCGCCGCAGCAGTTCCTGGGCCCGCGGCCCGATCCAGATTTCGCGGGTATGCCCATGGCACTGGGTTTTGTGCCGTTGCGGCCGGTAGCACCACACCGGCCCGGTCACGTCGATGTTGCCCGTCTTCATCGTCGTGATCTCCCCGCTTCTCATTCCTGTCAGCCGCTGAATCTGGATCATCGCCGCCACGTCGGGCAGCACATGCGGCAGTGTCGCGTCGATCCACTCGTCAGGCACCGGGCGGACCGGATCGCTCTCGCGGGCCTCCGTCCGGCCATAGCGTAAGCCTTCGACCGTCTCCAGGGCGTTGTAGATGGAGGCGGGCAGCAGTTCGTTCTCCGTCGCCCACTTGAAGATCCTCTTGACGCGCTGCACGCTGGCGTTGCAGTGCTTCCTGCACCATTTATCGATGATGAAGCGCTCGCGCACCGCCTTGAGCCGCAACGGGCCGAAGTCGCGCGCTGGGGTCTCGCCGAACGCCTCCTGTATCCGGCGGACGATCTGGCCAATGTGACCGAGTTCCTTCGCCGCCTTCCCATAGTACTCGGTCGCGAAATCCAGGTAGCGGGTCAGCACTTCGCCGACGGTGATGGGGCGATCCGCCGGCAACGGGGGCCGCCGGCCCCGCGCGATCCAGTCATTCACGGCGGCCCGGTAGCGGTCGTGACTTTCGGGGCTGCCGTAGGGGCCCAGGTACACGTCGTGGTAGGACAGGGTGACGATCGCCTGGCCGGAAGCCTTGTGCTTTCGGTAGTGCGGCTCGCCGGGGATTGACGGATCGCGGTTTTTCAGCGTTCTAGCGGGCATTGTGCGGCCTCCACAGGTCCGAGCACGGTACCTACCGTGCTGGCCAGGGCTTCTTGCCGCACTGCCCTACACCGGGCAGGTGAGCTAACCTATGCTCTCGGCTACACTTCCGACGATGGAGACGAAGGGGCTCGAACCCTCAACCTCCGCATTGCGAACGCGGCGCTCTCCCAGTTGAGCTACGTCCCCAGCAAGCCTCATTATAGATTGTCTCGCCCCAGCGGCAACCTGGGGTCCATTCACGGCATGGCCCGGATACGCTCCGCCAGGGCGCTCAGCTCCTCCGGGCTGCGCCGCTGTGGCCGCCAGCGGTAGCCCAAGCCATCGCCCGCCCGACGCGGAATAATGTGGAAGTGCACGTGGGGCACCTCCTGCCCGGCAACCTGGCCATTGTTGAGCAGGATGTTACAGCCCTCGGCCGCCGTCGCCGCCACGACCTTCCGGGCGATGACCGCGAGTTGCCGGCCGAGTTCCGCGGCCTCCTCGGGCGTCAGGTCCTCAAACCGGGCCACCGCCCGTTTCGGGAGAACCAGGGTGTGGCCCTCTGCCAGCGGACGAATGTCGAGGAATGCGAGTAGGTACTCGTTCTCGAACACGCGCTGGCAGGGAATCTCGCCGGCAATGATCCGTGCGAAGATGGAGGGCTGGCCCGCGCTCACCGGAGCTACTCCGTCGTCTCCGGCGCACCGGTCGCGGGGGCCGG
>Ga0315285_10000790_pt1 | contig 32937 bp, 21 predicted proteins | sample YL17G09_36_MG_FD_203698 | JGI IMG/M metagenome (GOLD analysis project Ga0315285, IMG submission 203698) | Sediment microbial communities from Yellowstone Lake, YNP, Wyoming, USA - YL17G09_36 | ecosystem: Environmental > Aquatic > Freshwater > Lake > Sediment | place: USA: Wyoming | collected...
GGTTGTTCCACCGGCGGAGTATTGGTATTCATCTGATCCGCCGGAGGTGGCTTCCCTGCCTCGGCCTTTCCATAAGCAGAGATGGGGAGGAAAGCCACCAAAGCAACAACGGATATGATGATAAAACATCTTGCAGAGTTCATCGCTTTTCTCCCTTAGGTCAGTGGTTGCAAGCCCCTCCTACCCATTTTTTCTCTCCCTAATTATTTAGACGCATCACACCTGGAAAGGTTGACAATGAAACTGGATTTTCTGACCATGGGTTCCAATTAAGCGGAGAAATTAAAAAAGGGGAGAAATTTCCAAGGGTTGGAGTGGTGCTTCGGGAAGACCCTAAGGTTACCAATCGGGCACAAGAAATAGAAATCAGGGAATGGGATATTGCCGTCGCCTGGTTATAGCCTCTTAAAAAACTCTTGGAATAAGGTCAGAAGGAGTTGATGGGTCCTTCCTGCGACGGCAGTCCCGCCTGCGCGGGAAAGACAGGAATACATCCATTTTGAAATCCAATTCGGACAAGAGCGGTACTATCTTGTTATTTCTGCTTTCGCCAATGAGTTGGCTTCGAGTTCTGACGGCAAAGTGGCCTCCCCCGACGCAAGGGGGGGATCGTAGCTCTTGGGAATCAGGTAAGCCGCCACTTTTGTTGCTTCCGGGTCGACCCCGCCTGTGGTTATATCGCAGATCCAGGTCATATTAGATTGGATTGGGGTTTTGGGCATATCCCAGTAGGGCTTTGTCCACCAGCCGCCCCGAACGAGAATATAAACGGCCACCGCAGAATCGTCTGGACTGACCCCTTCTACATGTCCCCACACATTGCCATTCGTATCTCCCAAGGGTGAAACTCCATCAACGGAAATTCCTGGTTCTTCCGGCCAGTCGGGAACGCCGGCCGCCCATGCAAAATCATTGATTACAACCTCTGTTTCCAGGCCGTTTATTGGAGCAGTGCCCTGATTGAGCCAAAGATTCATCCGAACGTTTTCGTTTCCGTGATCGGGTACCCCTGTGGTCCTCACCCATTTGTGAACCAAAGCACTTGGAGGCGGAAGAGAATCCACATATCTTCCATAATAGCTGCGAAACTCAACCCTTCCAGCCTGCCAAACAATAAAATTAGTGAGATACTGGTTTGATTTACCTGCTAAATCAACCGTAAAGCGCGAACAGCTTTCGCATCCCGGGCAGGCGCTGCACGGTTGGACGACAAATTGGGCGTTCGTAGGTTCTTGGGGGTTGCTCCAGCGCGCAAATTCAACATCCAGCTCCCGGAAACTAGATTGGTAAGCTGCCGTCTCCCAGGTAAATAGCCCGAGTACGATGTTCGGATCCAGCAAGTCCACTCGGCTGTTGGTAACAAATCTGTAAGTCCCGTAACCAAAAGATTGATTTGAGATTACTTCGCTGGCATACCATCTTTCATTATCGTGGCGGATAGTCAAATGCAACCCGGCGTTATCAGCCCAGACGTCCTGCGGACTGTCAGAAAAATAATTCGGCCCAGGGCCGGCAGGGAAATCCCGTCGCTTTACCGACCACTCATTTCCGGCAAAAGAGATGACGCGCGGGGTTGGGGAACGATCTATGAAGGCCGAAGCGACCGCCTGGGGAATAACGGGGATATCCAAACATGGACCGCAAATGGGTACGGAAGCGCCCGCCGGTACAAGAAAAGCAGTGATCTTACCTGCAAATTGATCGTAGCCCCCAGTAGTGATATTGCAGGTCCAGGTGCCGTCGCCACTAATAGGAGTTAAAGGAGAAGCATAAGAAGGTTTTGTCCACCAGACATCTTCGACATTTATGTAAACCGCAACTGCGTAGTCAGGGGGGTCTACACCGCAAACTAGTCCCTTTAATAGATCAAAGCTCCCGTAGGGAGGGACAGAAGTAAACTCGATAGGTCCCTGCCGCACTATAAAATTCATGCACGGGCTCCAGGGGCCAGAGCCTACAGAGTTATATGCTTGGACACACCACTTTGCCGGGCCTGTGGCAAGGCTGAAATTCGAAGTCACCGAACAAGTCCCTGTGCCCTCGGGACAACCTGCATCCGAGGCTCTGTACCACCGCTGGATCTTGGTCCCCGTAGCGTTTTCAACCCAGAGGTAGTACCATGTTGCATCAGGGACAGCCTTCCACGTATAAGTCGGATTCGCAGTACATATAGTCCCGGAGGGCGATATCAGAGTCGCCGGTCCGGGAGGAGTCAGAGTAAAATTCATAGCCTGGCTCCAGGGGCCTTCCCTCCCGTTGATCCAGGTTTCTATCCACCATTTCCCCGGCCCTGCGGAAAGGGGGATGTTCGGTGTTACTGAGCAAGTGCCTGTACCCGAGGGACAACCAGCCTGTGTAGCCGTGTACCACTTTTGGATCTTGTTACCCGCGGAGTCATCAAACCATAAAAGATACCAAGTCGATACAGGAACCGCGTTCCAGGTGTAGGTTGGGGTGGGATCGGTAATCGATCCGGAAGGTGAAACCAGAGTGGCAGGCGTGACGGAGAAATTCATGGCTGGGCTCCAGGGACCGTAGCCTGCCGAAGACCAGGTCTGGATCCACCATTTGTGGGCGCCCCAGGCGAGTTTTATGGGTGGTGTCACCGAGCAGGTGCCTGACCCCGAAGGACATCCAGCCCTTTCGGCCGTGTACCACTCTCTGATCCTGGGCCCCGTAGCATCATTTACCCAGAGGAAATACCAGGTAGCGTCAGGAACGGCATTCCATTTATAAGTCGGATAGGCTTCCCAGATCGCCCCCGAAGGCGATACCAGGGTGGCTGCGGGCGGAGGAGAGACGGTAAAGGCCATACTCTGGCTCCAGGGACCATACCCCGTCGGATTCCAGGTCTGCACCCACCATTTGGCAGCCCCTCCCGCCAGTTGAGTGGCCGGGGTCACCGAGCAAGTGCCCGTACCAGAGGCGCACCCGGCATCTGCCGACCTGTACCACTGCTGGGTCCTGTTCCCTGAAGAATCGTTTACCCATAGGTAATACCACGTAGAGTCGGGAACGGCATCCCATTTATAGGTAGGCGTTGTATCGGTGATGGTCCCAGAAGGGGAAACCAGACTGGCTCGACCGGGAGACGATGCTGCTTGAGCTGCAAAATTCCAATGATTCGACCGCTCACCATCTTGTCCAAAAGTACTTCCATCCCGAACATGATAAATGAGGAATGTATCGGGGCCTGACAGGTCTCCCAATTCATGATCAGCGTAGTAAACATGCCCATAAATCGGCTGTGTAGCGATTAGGGCCTGAATGAATATGATGATAAATAGCATTTTTGGAAAAGAAGATGGGATACCAGGCTTGCTCATTTTCTTATCCCTCCCATATTTGAAAATTATGTAATAGTAAATTATCTAAATGAGCCTCATCAAAGCAGGACAAAGATAAAAGATTCCGATCCTTTTTGATCCATGCTGACGATTCAGAAATTTTTGGCTCATCTCCCGAAAGTGGGCAACCCCATAAGGCCAATTTTTATGGTGGTTTAGAGGGAAGATTTCATAAAACTCTTCCCCCGAAAAAAGAAGCCCAGCATCGCAATTGCGGATACCGGGCTTCTTAAGTTCCCATCTGACTTTCTCCCCTGAAAGGCGGCTAAGGGCTACAGGGAAAAGACAGGAAGCAAGGTACTAATCACAAAGACTTTTTCATTGGTAACCACATATTAAATGAGGAGAATTTTTTGTCAAGAGTTTTTTTGCTAGCTTTTTTCTGAAAAGATACCTCAATTTTTACCAAGAATTCTATCTTTTGATTGGACAGGGAAATCCGGAGTGGAGTTATTTCCGACTAGGGTCCACTCTTCTCGTAAAAAATCATATTGTCCAAATAGGATATCGTTTCATTGGAAGAAGCATTGTGACCAACCCAGGAGATTCCTAAATTGACCATGCTGGAAGAAAAAGAGGTAAACCCATCCAGGGTATAGGAACCGACCAAGGTTTCAGTATCTCGCTCTTTTAACTCCAAAGTGATTACCCCTGTATTCTTATCCCAGGTGACCGTATGGTGATACCAGACATTGTGCTGAACCGGCTGAATAGAAGCAGGGGCGCTTTTGTTTGTGGTTGCATTGGCTGTATGCAGATTCACATGCAATCCATCACTGCTATGACCATAAATAACATCCACCACATCCGCCTGGCTGTCATTCCGGTCGGCATCAAAAAGCCCGATGCTGATGCCACTGGCCAACTCCGAGCTCACGATTTTAATATCAAATTCTATCTTGAAGGAATTTCGGGTCCAGTTTACCGGGATGGTGGAATACTCATCGGCGCTTTCCACGGTCATGGCATAATAAGTCTGGGTTAAGGCATCCCTGTAAAAATGGTTCGGGTTATTCGTGCTCCAGCCTGGCTCGGAAGAAAAATCTTGGCTATATTTCGCAATATAATCACCGCCAGGCGAGACGGTAAAGGCCATCCCGGCACTCCAGGGGCCATAGCCTACCGGAGAATAGGTCTCGATCCACCATTTAGCTGCCCCAGCGGCCAAGCCGGTGGTGGGGGTCACCGAGCAGGTCCCCGTACCAGAGGCACAGCCGGCATCTGCCGCCCTGTACCATTGCTGGATCTGATTCCCGGTAGCGTCATCCACCCAGAGGTAATACCAGGTGACATCGGGTACCGCATTCCATGTATAGGTGGGTGTGGTATCTGTAATCGTTCCAGTAGGTGATATCAGGGTGGCAGCGCCAGGTGGAGTCAGAGTAAAGGACCTCGCAGCACTCCAGGGCCCCCCTTTATTATCAATCCAGGTCTGTATCCACCACTTCCCATCCCCAGCGGCCAACTCTATGGGCGGGGTGACCGAGCAATTACCTGTGCCGCTGGGACACCCAACTTCAGAATTCCTATACCACTGTTGAATCCTATTTCCCGTAGAGTCATTGACCCATAAGTAGTACCAGGTCGATCCAGGAACTGCGTTCCACGTATAGGCTGGGGTAGAATCGGTAATCATCCCGGAGGGTGAGATAAGAATGGCAGTCCCGGGCAAAATGACAGTAAAAGACTTGCTCTGGCTCCATGGACCGTAGCCAGCCGTGGACCAGGTTTGAATCCACCACTTTCCTGCTCCGTTAACCAGTGCAGTGCTCGGCTGCACGGAGCAGGTACCTGTGCCCGAAGCACAGCCAGCTTCCGAGGCCCTGTACCACTGCTGGATTTTGTTACCCGTGGCGTCATTAACCCACAGGAAATACCATGATGAATCCTGCTCCGCATTCCAGGTGTAGATCGGAGTGCCGGTTGTAATCGTCCCTGAGGGTGATACCAGAGTGACGGGTGGGGGAGGAAGGACGGCAAAGCTCATGCTCTGGCTCCAGGGACCATACCCTGCCGTGTTCCAGGTTTGGATCCACCATTTAGCGGCCCCCCCGGCCAATGAGACGCCCGAAGCCACTGAGCATGTGCCTGTGCCGGAAGCACAGCCAGCTTCCGAAGCCCTGTACCACTGCTGGATTCTTGTGCCCGTAGAATCATTGACCCAAAGGTAATACCAGGTAGAGCTGGAGACTGCATTCCAGGTGTAGGCGGGAGTGGTATCTGTTATCTCCCCAAAAGGTGATACCAGAATAGCTGGAATAGGAGGAGATACGGTAACCGTCAACCCCACCGAACGCGTTGTATTTCCGTTACTGTTTGTCGTATTGGTGAAACTGACCGTGTCAATAAAATTCCCCGGCTGAAGAACATTGGCCTGTAGGTTGACCTGTACGGTGATGGTCGTACTCGTCCCGGCCCCGAGGGTGCCCCCCGTTCCGGAAAGCGTCACCCAGTTTTGGGTCTTTGACGCGGTCCAATTCAACGTTTGGCCACCTGTGTTCTGTAGAGTATACAATTTGCTCGCGGGGTTAAACGGTCCGCCTTGAGGACCCGAAGAACTGAGACCATCAGAAGGCGACACCATAAGGACTCCAGCAGGATAAACCGTTACATCGACAACTCGCGAGGTATTCCCGTTGCCATTGGTGGTATTCGTGAAATACAAAGTATCACTATAATTGGCACTCGGAGGGAGACCGTTGGCATTCGAATTGATGGAGACCGTAACGGTCGTGGTGGCATTAGGCGCCAGGGCCCCGCTGGTTGAAGAAAGGGTGATCCAGTTTGAATTCAAGGCGAGGGAGGCTGACCAATTGATCGAGGACCCACCGGTGTTCCTCAGGGTGTAGGCTTTGCTCGGCGGGTTGAAAGGCCCCCCCTGAGGACCCGAAGAACTAAGGCCATCGGAAGGCGTCACCTCAAGGCCCCCACCAGCAACCGTAGTAAAGCTCCACACACTCGACCAGGCACTGGTCCCCCCAGCATTGGTGGCATTGACTCGCCAGTAGTAGGTGGTGTTGTTCGAGAGCCCGCTGATGGCCCTGGAAGTTCCCGTGATCCCGCTCTGGTCGATGACCGTGGAGGAAAAGCCGGAGGTGGTAGAGACCTGAAGCCGATAGGACGTGGCTCCGCTGGAGGGATTCCAGGTTAAAGTGGGGTTTGTGGATATTCCTGTCGCTCCGTTGGCTGGTGAGACCAGAGTCGGAGGTGGAGGAGGAGCAACGACCGTCGTGAAGCCCCAAACGATCGACCAGGCACTGGTCCCCCCTGCATTGGTGGCATTGACCCGCCAGTAGTAGATAGTGTTGTTCGAGAGCCCGCTGATGGCCCTGGAAGTTCCCGTGATTCCGCCCTGGTCAAACACTATGGAGGTAAAGCTTGAATTGCTGGAGACCTGGATCCGGTAGGACGTGGCTCCGGTGGAGGTGTTCCAGGACAAAGTGGGACTCGTTGAAACCCCTGTTGCCCCATTGGCCGGCGAGGCCAATGTTGGAGGCGAAGGGGCGGCAACCACCGTGGTAAAGCTCCACACGCTCGACCAGGCACTGGTCCCCTCAGCATTGGTGGCATTGACTCGCCAGTAGTAGGTGGTGTTGTTCGAGAGCCCGCTGACGGCCCTGGAAGTTCCCGTGATCCCGCTCTGGTCGATGACCGTGGAGGAGAAGCCGGAGGTGGTAGAGACCTGGAGACGGTAGGACGTGGCCCCGCTGGAGGCATTCCAGCTTAACGTTGGGCTGATCGAGATACCGGTGGCTCCATTGGCTGGAGAGGCGAGAGTTGGAGGTAGAGGGGGCCCCTCCACGGTAATCGTTCTCCTTTTCTCAGCCGGAGGGGCGCTGCCACGCTCCGCGATAACTTTGGCAGTATAAGTGCCGGAAGATGTGTAGATGTGGTTTACCACTTTTGGATCGTCCGAAACCCCGTCAAATTTTGCTCCGTAGCTGGAATCCTGAGGGTTGCCACAAATCGATGTAACTGCACTTACACTCGTACTCGGATCGTTACAGTTCCACCAGAAGGTATAGTTGATGGTCCCCGCGGCGGTACCGGAAACATCGGCAGTCAGGTTCGTACTTAACGGAGCGGTTCCGCTCGACGGGTCGGCCGTAAGGGAAACGGAGAGAAGTGCGGCGGTCCATCCAATGTGCAAAGGGGTATAGGAACATAACGTATAGCTATTGTGCCTCATCATGCAGTCTACGGCATTAGGGTTGCAGTATTCGCAATTTCCGTTATCAAACGAAGGCCTCACGCTATTGCATTGACCGCACGAGGTACAGCCGCCATAACCGGCCTGATAATATTCATCACAGGCCCAAAAGATATGCCCCGTTTCATGGGTAAGGACCAGACCGAAATTTTCTTCTCCCCATCCATTATTCCTGAAAAGCAATTGCGCGTATGGACCCCCTTTATATGCATAGGCAAAATAACCATTAGTGAACCGATCCGGGGCAGGGGAGGGATTATATCCGATAAAGACCGAAAAAGCCCAGTCCGTGCCAGCCCACCCCTTAAGCCAGGTATTAAAAGCCCTCACTCTGGTCAGCCAATCCCCCGAAGCATACCCGAGATTTTCCATGATCTTATTGATCCACAAACCATCATCGCTGGATGAATGAAGGATAGGCTCATATCCCTGTTGAGTGACCGCATGGTCAGAAGGATAATAGTATAGGGTAAAGGTGACACTCGCCCCATGGGAAGGCGCCTGACTTGCCCACCAAGACAGACCACTGAGAGCCCTATTATGCGTATTCTGCTGATCGGTTGAATTCCATGTATAGGTATCAGAATCAATGGAGCCATTACTCTCGATGAAAAAGAGACAGACCGCAACCGTTCCGGTCATGCTGTCACTGTTCCCTGGCGACGGAGCAATGCTGGGGTATTGAAGGTTCTTCAAATAGTTGCTGTAGTCTAAGGGAGGGGCTTCAAAAGCATCATTGATCAGGGGTTCTCCCTTTACCATCGCGGAGGCGGCCATTTCTTGAACAGATTCCCCGGAGGCGACAGAATTAAAAAAAGATGCCAAGGCGATAGTCTGTTCGTCCTTGTATTTCAGCGTATTTAGATCAACAGGGCTCTGGGTGATCAGTTCAATGCCGTATTGGCCGACTAATTGAGCATGAAGTTCTGGAGCTACCCAACCCAGCATGATGTGCGGGGGCGAGAGAATGGCGATTCTTCCTCCCTGGCTGGCAACGTAGGCACGGGCCTGATTCGCGGAGGCGACATCCGTGTTACTCATAAGAATAAGGGTATATCCTTGCTGCCATTCAAGGGAGGATGATGCATTTTCTCCCTGCCTTTGGTGGGCAAATGAAATAGAAAATAATCCCAGGGATATGAAAAGTAGATAAATGCTGATGATTAAAAGGTTTTTAATCTTGAACATGCCTGGATTCCTCCTTTGCAATAAAATTCTTAGGGTGAAAATTTTATATGCTTAAAAGGGTTGCGTGGAGGGCTATTTGAATTTTTCTCTTCCGGATTGTAAAACCACCATTGATTTTCTTTTCCTGAAGAATCAAAGTTTTGATCCGTACTCACCAGTTGTACCTCTCCTCTAATCTGATCGCCCGATTTAAAAGGGGCTTTCTGGTTTGGCCACGGATTGGTGACGATTATAATCGAGTCTGTTTTTATAATACTCGTCAGCCCCCTACTTATCATTTCGCTGGATAGAATCGCAGTAACTCTTAAGTGAACTTTCTCAAGGGGTAGAAGAGTAACGCTATCCTCTCTCGATTTACCACTCATGAGCTTATTCGTATCCAATGTCGGGATTAAAGGATAAGAAATCTCAACAACTACTGCCTCGATGAGAGCCTGATAATGCTTATAATATCTAAGAGGAGTTACTCCGGGGGCCAAGGAAATCAACCAGGGGAATAACAGCGAAAGGAGGGAAACTAGAAAAAAAATGAAAACCCCCGTTCTCTTGAAAAATGGGGCCTCTATCTTTTTCTCCCCAACCATTTTCTCAACCTGTAAGCATGAAAGGTTTATTCCACATAAAATTTTACTAACTGGCAAATCGGCTCCCACCAGGAGCAGACATCGGAGCCTTTGGGCCTATCCCCATGGATGAAGTTGGCCTTGTTGATCGTAGGTCAACCAAAAGCCGGCAAATTAAAATAGTCAAAAATCGGAAAAGGCGATTTCTAAAAATCGTTTTTAGCTCGCTATTGAGCAGGCCCACCTCAATTAGAAAAGCAACCTCCTTTAAGCGAAAGAGGGAAGGTCATACATTGATTTCTTAGAAAATAGACTTTCTTGGATTAAAAGGGAAAACTCTTCCAATGAAAAATAAAAGCCCGGCACCGCAATGGCGAATACCGGGCTTTTTATCTTCCTTCCCACCGTTCTCCCCCAGAGGAACCCTGTAGGGTTCTAAGGAAAGGCAGCAAGCGAGGGAATAATTATAGCGACTTTTTCATACCGCAATGCTATTTTACGCGGCCCAATTTTTTTGTCAAGTCTTTTTTAATCAATTCGTCAAGTGAGCATTTCGGGGGGGGGAGGCTTGGAAATACGCTGAGGAATAAACAAGGAAAGTTGGAGACCTTATTGCCAATCAGGGACTAACCGTAAACAACATGGGAGAACTCCAAGGGCCATAGCCTGCCGGAGACCAAGCCTGGATCCACCATTCGCCAGGGCCAGCATCGAGTTCCATGCTTGGCGTAACATCACAGATACCTGTTCCTGGGTCACAGTTGGCTTCTGAAGCTTTGTACCACTGCTGGATTTTGATCCCGGCGGAATCATTCCCCCACAAGTAATACCAGTCCGATCCAGGAACCGCGTTCCAGGTATAGGTAGGAGTGGGATCGGTAATCGTCCCGGAAGGGGAGATGAGGGTGGCAGTCCCTGGCAGCATGACGGTAAAAGACATCCCCTGACTCCATGGGCCATAGCCTGCCGTGGACCAGGTTTGAACCCACCACCTCCCTGCCCCATTAACCAGTGCTGTACTCGGCTGAACAGAGCATGTGCCTGCGCCCGAAGCACAGCCGGCTTCTGACGCCTTGTACCACTGTTGAATCTTATTTCCCGTGGAGTCATCGACCCAGAGATAATACCATGTTGAATCAGGGACGGCATTCCAGGTGTAGGTGGGGGTCGGAACATTAATCATTCCAGAGGGTGATACAAGGGTGGCAGCAGGAGGAGGAGAGACCGTAAAGGCCATGCCCTGGCTCCAGGGTCCATACCCGACCGGATTCCAAGTCTGGACCCACCACTTAGCAGCCCCTCCGGCCAGTTCTGTGGCGGGAGTTACCGAGCAGATGCCTGTCCCGGAAGAACAACCTGCCTCTGAGGCTCTGTACCACTGCTGAATCTTGATCCCGGTTGAATCATTAACCCAGAGATAATACCATGACGATTCGGGCACAGCATTCCATGTATAAGTCGGGGTAGGGGTCATAATTGATCCGGAAGGGGATACCAAGATGGACGCTCCAGGAGGAGTAACCGTAAAACTCCCGCCCTCAGAAGAAACGGTAAAGCTTTTGCCCTGGCTCCAGGGGCCATAGCCTGCCGGAGACCAGGTCTGGATCCACCATTTGCCTGCCCCTGCAGCTAGTTGGGCGGCTGGGGTCACGGAGCAAGTCCCTACCCCTGAGGCACAGCCAGCCTCTGAGGCGTTATACCATTGTTTAATCCTTGTCCCTTTAGAGTCATCTACCCAGAGGTAATATCTCGTTGAGTAAGGGACGGCGTTCCACCGGTAGGTCGGAGTTGTATCCGTAAGCGTTCCATCGGGTGATAGGAGGGTGGCTGGGCCCGGAAGTGTTTTTTCGGGTGTCCCTATGGTAACGGAGAGGCTTTCCGACCAGGGGGAAACGAACGAGGTGTGACTTTTGCACCGGGCTTGACTTTTTACCAGGTAAATCCCGGAATAGGCCCAGGTCTTGGACGTGCTGGTAATTCCGGCAGCAAGCCAGCCAGAATTTGTCCCATCCCCCCAATCGAAAAGATATTGCAACCCGTGGCCAAAATCGGATCGGGAACCTCCGGTCGTATAGGAATAAATGGTATTCAGTGACCCGGTCTCCGGACCGCTGGGCTTGGTGGGAGCTGTAAGGGTCTCGACTTTAGAAAAGACAGCGGGGCTCATTGTGTAGGTCAGGAGGTTTCCGGAAGCGTCTTCGGCGGATAATTTTAAGGATACAAAAGAGCTCTTCGCCAATGAAGGAAGGTCGGCGAGGTATTCTCCCGGAGCAAGGTTGTTTAAAGCCAGCTCCTCCCATCCATTTCCGGCATCGTAAAAGAGGTTTACCCGCTTAAGGGAAACATCATCCGCCACGGTGAAGGAGACTTGTCCGCTCTCCGCAACCAAGATATCTGTGGCCTCCCCATTCTTTGTGACCTTGAATTGAAGGAGATGAGGTGGGTTCGGGTCCGGTTTACCCGTATCGAAACTGGCCTCCATCAGGGCAGACCCCTGCTGGCCGGCGACAAAATAATTCGAATAGGGGATTTTGAGAGTGTAGGGACCGGAGCTGGGCAAAGAGATTGAAGCCCAGAAGGGACTGCCTCCAAGATAGGCGGTCCGCACAGTTCCAGATTGAATCAGCCGGCCATCTTGGTAGAGTTCGTAAGGAAGGGGATTTTGGGGGCTAACCTCGCCCATCTGCCGCGTGTATAGCCATAACCAGGTACCCCATACGGGCCAAAGTTGGACTTCAACCGGATGGTTCTTGAACTGGCCGGACCAAAAAGCGGGGCCAACCCCCGAGGGCAGGGTTTCCGATGTCGTAGAGAATACCGGGGTTTCCACCTCTCCCCAAAGAAAAGCGTCGAGTTGTTTTTCTTCCCTGGCCGTAAGATAAGGCGTTTTATACAGCCATTCCGCTTCTTGGAAATTGCAGGGAGAAGTGGGTTGGCGATAGACGTCTTTGGTGATGTAACCGAGCTGGAATTCGGGGTAGGGATGGGGGAGATAATAAGCCTTCTCCTCGAAAGGCGTGGTCAGGGGAGGATCCGAGAAATCACACCTGGCCATTTCGATCGAAAAATATGGCCCGGGTCGGCTGCTCAGCCATTGCCAGGAAAAGATCCGGCTGGCTCCAGGGTCCGGATGATGGCCCGTCACGACCTGCTTGAGATCCAACGGGCTATTCTGGAAAGTGATGGGGCCGGTGATTCCTTCCCGGGCATACCCGTGGAAGGTATAGGCTAAACCTCCGATCGAGTTCCGGTTTTCGAACAGGGTGGTTTCAAAGAGATAAGCGTTGCTCAATGTGGAAAAGTTGAATCTCGTGGAAGGAAACCAGGAGGATATAATCCCCCCGAATCCCGAGGCTTTGTGCCGGAAAACGGACATTCCCATACCCCGGGTCAGAGTAAGGGGATTTCCGTCCTGATCAATGGGGATGATGGTAAGCGGGTAAGCGGCTTCCCTCTCGGCAATATTTACCCTGGTCTTGGTAGTCACTTCCAGATTCTCTCGCACAACTCGGGTGGTGGCATCCTTGAAAAGAGCGATTACATCATAGCTTCCCTTGGGGACCAGGATGGCCCGGGACAAGCCCGGATAGAAAATATCTTTCCCAAAATCAACCTGGTTATGTACGGTCAGGAGCCAGGGCTCCTCATCTAAGGTCACCTCAAGGATTGGGCTTTTTATGAAAGCGAAAGGGAGACGAAGGGTATGCCCGTCGCCTACGGCTAAAATGGCCCCTTCATAAGCATAGGGAATTTTCGAAGCATCCGGCAAGACAAGGTTGTCCGCATTCAGATGAAAGTTGAAACTTGCAGTCTCACCCGGGCCAAGATTCAGGGAGGACGGCGCAAATTGAATCGTCAGCCCCGGAGGATAATTTCCCTCTGCCATGAATTGATAGCTTTGGGGTGCAGAGGTCAGGTTGGTCAGTTGAATGGTCTTTTGTACCCAGAAGGTCGGTTGGGAAAGGTCGTCCAACCCCAGGCTCAAGTTGCCTGGCTCCCCGAGGGTTGGAGTGGCCGCAGAAGCATAAGCGTCGATTCGCCCGGACCCCTGAGTGAAAACATCCGACCCGAGGTTCAGGGATCTTTCCATCAAGGCTTCCCTTACCTCCTTGGGAGTCCACGTGGGAAACCGCTCCAAGAGAAGGGCCGCGGTCCCCGCCACATGGGGAGTGGCCATGCTCGTTCCGCTCAAAGATCGGTATCCCGATGGATCGCAGAGGGAGCAAATCCCAGCCGGGACCGTGCTGGTGATGCCCACTCCTGGCGCCACGACCTCCGGTTTGATCTGGTAGGTTATGGGGGCCGGCCCGCGGGAGCTGAACCAAGCCAGCCCATCGCTTTTGTCCGCCGCCCCAACCGTAAGCGCCTGCCTGGCCGCACCAGGGGAACCGATGGTCTCATACCCCGAACCGCTATTTCCGGCGGCTACTACGACGACCACTCCGGCGGCTACGGCATTGTCAACAGCCTGCGAGACCGGGTCGTCCGGATCTCCTGTCCCCCCCAGACTCAGGTTAATGATATGAGCCCCGTCATCGGTTTCCGGGTTGCCGTCCGGATCTGTGGCCCGCTCGATTGCGGCAATGACATCGGACATCGCCCCTGACCCCCACTGGTCAAGGACCTTAAAAGCCATCAGCTTCGCATCCGGGGCCACGCCCTTAAGGTACCCATTGGCCGCCACGATTCCTGCTACATGGGTTCCATGACCATGATCATCCATGGGATAGGGGTGCCCATGAACAAAGTCATATCCGCCGATGACTTTACATCCTACCCCCAAACATCCCCCAAGGTCAGGATGGGTGTAATCGATTCCCGTGTCGACGATGGCCACAATCATGCCCCGGCCTGTTGTATTGAGATCAGACCAGACTCTGTCGCCTCCAATGAGAGGAACGCTCTGGTTGAGACAGACCTGGACTTTTTCATCCCTCCACACCCTTTTCACCCGTGGGAGTTTTTCGATTTCTTTCACCGCCTCTCGAGTGACTCGTGCCGCCAGGCCATTCAGGAGGTGGGTAAACTCCCGTTTAATGACTTCCCGCGTGCTCCGGGCTGAAAGTCCTTTCGCTCGCCGGAATTTTTCGTCCAATTGGGTGACCTCTCCTTTGAAAAAGTTAAGCACCCGCCTCCGGTCCGCAGCGGCAGCGGCCATCCCTCCCCTTTTCTGGCCTTTCAACCGGATGAGGGGATCCTCCTTAAGCTGGATGATTACGTCCATTTCTTTGGTCTGGATCGTTGATGTACCGACAACCACGCCATTCTGTACGGCCAGATATTGGACTTCATTCTCCCCGAGCGGATGGGCTTCGTAAGCCGCTCCCTCTGGGTCTCCAGTCATGATCCGGACCAAGCCTAGGCTTTCGGATTCCGCACGTACTGCCGTCTCAGGGACGAGTAGGAAGGAGGTCAGAATTGCGATGACTACAGCAAAATTTCTAAATTTCATGAAAGCCTCTTCGATGGGACTGAATGATGGCCGCCGGCGCTTTCCGCCCCGCCCCCAAGAGGGGTTCGGTTCTAAAAGAATTTTTCTTCCGATCCATCCAAAAAAATCAGGGAAGAGTAAATGGCGAAGATTCAGCAATAAGGGGCAATTTATGTGCCTGGAAAAATTTTGTGGGTCCTGCCTCAATTGAAGGGGGGATTGGGGGCCTTTGTAATGCCGGGAGATGCAACTAACCCAATGAATTATAAATATTTTTTACTTCTTGACGGATAAGCATGGCGCTGGCTGAGGCGGATTCCGCTATTCAAACTTTGTACCAAAGGGAGGAACATTTTTGTCCTCCCGCCGGACAAAAGCGGCAATTCCTTCCTACTGTCTACCGGATATACTTATTTGATTTTTGGGTGAGATGGACGTGCTATTCAGCCTCTACAGCACCGAGACCAAGCACGGGGAGACAAGGATGGAGGTTTTTGGGAAGGGTTGAGTTTGGCAGTAAAAAATGGGGAAGCTAGCTGGAGAGAACCCAACTCCGCTGAACCGGAGTGGGGCCATCACCCGGTTGCTCTCTTCAAGAAAGGCCAGAAATTTTCAGCTGAAGGGCTTTCTTATTGGGGATAAGTTGCGCCAATGTTGGTGAAGAAAGATGAACGGTTGAGTTCCCAAAGGGGTGACCCCTTTGGGGTCGACGGAGGGGTGAATACCTGACCTGAATATGCGAGCGCGGCAAGGTGGCCAAAGGTCACCTTGCCGCGAGTTTACTTCAAGGTAGTCTCCAAATCACCTTGGAAACAATGATAGACCGAAAAGATCCAGTATTCCTGTTTTGGCACTCTACCCCAGCTATGGCGGAGAAACAGTATAGTTCATGGCCCCACTCCAGGGGCCAGAGCCGGCCGGAGACCAGGTTTGGATCCACCACTTTCCAGGCCCTGTGGCAAGGGGGATATTCGGAGTCACCGAGCAAGTGCCCGTGCCAGAACCACAACCAGCATCTGATGCTCTGTACCATTGCTGGATTTTGATCCCATAAGGATCAGTGACCCAGAGGTAATACCAGGTAGAATCTTGTACGGCATTCCAAGTGTAAGTGGGGGTCGTATCCGAAATGTTCCCCGATGGTGATACAAGATTCGCCGCCGGGGGAGGAGTGATAGTGAATGACTTTCCCGAGCTCCACGGGCCTTCCCTCCCGTTGATCCAGGTTTCTATCCACCATTTCCCCGGCCCTGCGGAAAGGGAGATGGCCGGTGTTAGTGAACAAGTACCTGTACCCGAGGGACAACCAGCCTGTGTAGCCGTGTACCACTGCTGGATCTTGTTACCCGTGGAGTCATTAACCCATAAATAATACCAGGTTGATCCAGGGACTGCGTTCCACAGGTAGGTGGGAGTGGGATCGGTAATCGAGCCGGAAGGCGAAACCAGAGTTGCAGGGTTAACGGTAAAGTTCATAGCGGTGCTCCAGGAGCCGTAGCCTCCCGTAGACCACGTTTGAACCAACCATTTGCCTGCCCCTACTTGGAGTTTCGTGGCTGGCTTCACCGAGCAGGTGCCCGTACCTGAAGCACAACCAGCTTCCGAGGAACGGTACCACTGCTGGATCCGATTTCCCATGGAGTCGTCGACCTTGAGATAATACCAGGAAGAGTCGAGTACCGCATTCCAGGTATAAGTTGGTAATGCCTCCCAAATCGCCCCCGAAGGGGATACCAGAAGAGTGACCGGTCCAGGGTGATCAATGGTAAAGCTCATGCTCTTGCTCCAGGGGCCATAACCCTCCGGATAAAAAGTCTGGATCCACCACTTGGCTGCCCCTCCAGCTAGTTCAGTAGAGGGAGTTCCCGAGCAGGTACCCGTACCTGAAGGGCATCCGGCTTCCGAAGCTCTGTACCACTGCTGGACCTTCGTTCCGGTAGAGTCATTGACCCATAAGTAATACCATGTGGCCCCAGTAACCGCATTCCAACTGTAGGTTGGCGTGGTATCGGTAACCGTCCCGGAAGGAGAGATCAGAGTAGCTGCCTCTCTGGATGCAAAAGCCTTCAGGCATGCATTTGTTCTGGCCCAACTGGTGGTGATGTCTTCCCATGTATTCCCATCACTGCTTTTGTAGCTTTCGCCGGCGTTGGCAGCAGCTTTACTGGTATACCCTGAAACAGGATATTCCAACGGAATGGGGTAGTTATACCCGGGAGTGGTAAGCTTTACCACGACGGAAAATTTTTGACCAAAGGCAATTGAAATAGGAACATCGAAGGATATGGTGTGATAACCTACCGAGGAAATCGTGCCTGACTTGCTCCCCGCCAGCGTTCCGCTTCTGGGGCCCGAAGTAACGTTGGAATAGATATAGATTTCGTAGGGAGCGTTAAGAGATCCCGTGTAAAAACCGACCGCTTTCAATTCCTCGTTCGCAATGGGAGTAAAGATATTCGCAAACCATGCGGTTGTGGTACCATAACCCCCCGAGGCGGACCAACCCAGGGGATCGTATTGGTGGATATAGTCATAGTTCGAAGTCGGTTCAGCCCCATGAAACCCAACATTCTCAGCGCCCATCCTGGAATCATAATAAGAGAGGTAAAAAAAACCGTTTTCTCCCCAGCTTGGGCCCCAGCTGTTCTTGATGATGAAAGCGCCATTTCCTGGTGGAGGAATGCTGAATTTGCTCTTATCAAAATTATCATCCCAGCCGACAATGGCCACCGCGTGATTTGCATTTATGCTCCCACTATAGTAATAAGCATAATTCATTGAATGATAGTAATAGGCATTCCAGTAAAAGGCCGTATACAGAGCGCCGTAGGTCATTACGGCCTGCTTGATGGCATTGTTATCCAATGACCCCGCCCTCTTGGGGATGATGGAGGCTTCCTGAAAATGCTTCCTCACCGTTAACCCGGATGGAGACACGTTAGACAAGGGATTATAGGGGTCATCTGCCTCATATATGGGGCCGTCCCACCGCGCGAGATAAGCCATGGACATAAGGGCATTCCCCCCTGCGCAATGAGTCGGGTCCCACCCATGCTTATTTTTCAGATTATTTTCTGAGAAGTCCCAGTACTCATTAGGTAGAAGGGCAGATTCGAGAGAGCCATAGGTGGCAAACGCCCAGCAGCTGCCACAATTTCCCTGATCTTTAACCGAGGTAAGTTTCCCCTGGTAGCGTAAGTCATAATAACTGGGTGGAGCAGCCACCAAATCATGATCCTCCAAAGGGGGAGAAACCAAGTGAGATAGATCAAGGGGAGGAGGTATGTATCCAAGTGCAGGACCCTCGGCCTCTTCTCCTTCCACCCCAGAGGTCTGAAGATTCTGGATATACTCTATAAAAGCAGGGTTCAATGGCGAAAGGAAGGATTCCTGCGCCATTGCCGGAGAGTAAAATACTCCCAACCCCGTCACCGTTAAGAGTATGCCCATGCCCGATAGAATTGTTTTCTTTTTAAATGAAATCATAGAACCTCCTTTGCTCCCCTTGCCATGAGGGGAAAAAATGTTTCAATTTTAAAGAATTTTGATTCCAATGATGAACTTTTTTACGGCCCTATCCTTTCCTTCCCAATCTCTATACAGGCGAAGGGTGATATCCCGCTCCCCTTTCTGGGTAGCCCTCAACTCCCAGATTCTTAACAACGGAGTTCCCACCAGACCTTTCCCATGAATTTCTGCATAATATTCTTTCTTTTCATCCTTCAGGAGTTCAAAATTCTGCTCATAAGATTGATCAAGATACCAATCATATCCCGTACTCCCAAAAAGTTTTAACTCCACATGAATCCGATCTCCAACGTGGACCGTTATTTGCCGGCCTTCGTCGATTTCGCTCAGCATGATCTCCCTGCCTTCAGGAAAAGAACATGCGAGCGGATTCAGCATGAGCAGAGCAAATTGAATTCCGGTCTCTGGCTGGGTATGATCAAGAAACAGCGGTATAAAGAACACCGCCACGATCATCAAAATAGAAGTTTTGAAGCGAAAATAAAAAACTCCATTCCTCTTAAAAAATGGGGTTTCACTCTTTCTTTCCAAAACCATTTTCTTAACCTCAAAGGGTTAAATAATCATGTTGGAAGGTCAAATTGTAGGACAAGTATATTTTAAAAAAAAAAATTGTCAATATAAAACCAGCCCTGTCCAAATTATCCGGAGATCTTATGGTTACCCATTGATATTATTTATATTTTGGAAAGATTTTAGCTGTTTCAAAAACCAGGTTTCGTTCGTCTTTTTTAGCCGTTTCATTTGCCCGTCCCAAAAAAGATGGCGGTAAATGCCCGAACTCTCTCCGGAGGGTTCTCTTTCCCCATACACTTCAACCGGGTGGATTGAAATCGCAGAATCTTTAGCTTATTCCTTGGGAGGGCGTGGTTGACAAAGTTGACTATTGAAATTTCAAGCCTAGAGATTTTTACGTTGCTGAAACGAGTTAGTCAACCCAGTCAACCTCGTCCCCCGGAGCCTCTTGAAATCACAAATAATTAGGACGAAATAGATATCCGAGTGGATTTTTTGCTTAATTATCCCACCGCATCTTGCGGTTTAATGAAAATTTTAACCACCTTTTTCGGACACACCAGGGCGCAGCGGCCGCATCCCCGGCAGTTTTCTCCCACCACTGCCTTTCCGTTTCGTAACTGCATGGCCTGAATGAAACACCGCTCCACGCAGATTCCGCACCCATCACAGGCGTCTTCCACCCGGACCTCAAGGCCCTCCATTTTCTGGAGACCCCGCGCGGCCTCCGGCGGAAGGAAACGGTAGAGCTTGAAATAGCAGCAGCAATCGCAGCAATGGCAGATGGTCACGAGCTGATCCGCCTGCTTAACCCCCAGCCAGAGCGAGTCCCACCTCAACTTCCCCGCCATGGGAATCAGGCCCGAGTCCAGCGCCCTCCGATGGTGGGCTAAAGCTTCTTCCACCGAGGCCTCCCGCCCCAGGGCGGGCTCGATCTCTCTCGCCCCCTCTCCCAAGAAAAGGCATCCGATCTCGGGAGAAAAGTTCCGGCAGGATTCCAGGGACCGGCAGAGGCATCGATGGAGGATGAACCGAAAGGAGGATTCACGGATCAGGTTTTCAACCACCTGACTGGGCAGGACCACGCTCCCGGGCGGCTTCACCTCCACCTGAACCGGGAGGTAATGAGCCCGGTCTTCCTTGAAGGTCAACTTCATCCACCGGCCGAGGAGTGGCCAGTTCACCATCCTGGCCAGGAAACGCCGGAGGGGCCAGAAAAGGGTGATGATTTTGATCTGCCAGACAGGACGACCCATGATCACCCCAGGGGAAAATTCGAAATCCGAAACAATCTTCTATGATTCAAACCTAATGGGACACGGATAAACCCAGCGCGACAAAGCCGCAACCAAAAAATTTCATATCGGGACACAGATATACACAGATAAGAAAGTGCCTAAAGTGCTTAAAGTTAAAAACAAGGATTTATCGCAATTAACTCCGAACTCAAAACTCCGAACTTTTTTGGACGCGGATGAACACGGATAAACACGGATAAAGATTCATGAAAACAAAATTCAAAGACTTTGCACCGCAGAGGCACAGATGAACACAGGTTTAAGATTCAAAAATTCCCCAAAAGCTAGAAACTCTAATGGGAAATGAATAAACGCAGATGAAGCCTTAATCAGAAATTAGCAAATCCACGCGGGGAGGACAAGGGTATTATTCTAAGCCTTCTGTATTTCATTCCGCATTCCGAATTCCGAATTCCGCATTCGCCTCTCAAGATTTATCTTGCCCTCTCGCCCAAAAGAGCTATAATAGGCCCCAAAAATCCCGGAGGGAGCTCAGTGGCCGATAAAAATTTCTGGTCCATCACGGATTTGGTCCAGGCTCCTCCCTATCCTCCCAAAATCATCTCCCCCATCGACTCGGTTGAAATGGTCCTGATCCCCGCGGGCCAATTCACCATGGGAATCACGGAAAATGAGCTCAGCCAGGTCTTCATCCTGGATGGTTCCCAGAATCCGGTCTTCATGACCGAAGTTCCCGCCAGCAGGGTCAAGCTGGAAGCTTACTACATCGACATCCATCCCGTCACCAACTATCAGTACGGAAGATTCATGAAGGAGACCGGCCAGCGCACCCCCATGCTCTGGGGTAAAGAGGGATGGGATGAACCCCTGCAGCCGGTGGTCGGGTTGGGGTGGGACGATGCCCGGGCTTACGCGGCCTGGGCGGGAAAGATCCTCCCCACGGAAGCCCAGTGGGAAAAGGCGGCCCGGGGGGCTGACAAGCGGTGGTGGCCCTGGGGAAACGACTTCTACCCGGGGTACTGCAATTGCAGCGAACTGGGGGTCAACCGCCCTACGGATGTGACCCGGTTCCATCAGGGAGTAAGCCCTTACGGATGTTACGACATGTCCGGAAACGTGTGGGAAATGTGCGAGGGCGCTTGGATCGAAGGCCACCTCCCCATGCGCGGGGGATGCTTCCTGGGGAGCGCCACCTTTGTCCGCACCACGGTCCGCTGGTCCGCCGAAGACCAGGTCAACGGGGCCCACTGGCTGGGTTTCCGCTGCCTGAAGAATCTATCCGAGGGGTAGGATATGGAGCCCGAAGAGGTCCTGGATTTTATCTGCCGGCGCAGGAGCGTCCGTCGCTTCCAGAAAAAAACGATTCCCGAAGAGACTTTGACCCTGCTCATGAAAGCCGCCATGGCCGCCCCCAGCGGCAACAACGCCCAGCCCTGGGAGTTCATCCTGGTCCGCGACCCCAAAATCAAAGAAGAACTTTCCCGCGTTCACACCTGGGTGTACATGGTGGCCGACGCCCCCGCGGCCGTTGTGGTGACGGGGGACCAAAGTTCGGAGTGGTGGGCGGATGACTGCGCCGCGGCCACGGAAAATCTTCTCCTGGCGGCGGCCAACCTCGGCCTGGGAACGGTCTGGTGCGGAATCAAAGAGCACGATGCCAAAAAGGTCCGCAAGATCCTGGGGGCGCCCGAAAGGCTGGGAGTTCTCTGCATCATCGCCGTCGGCTACCCGGCCGAATCCCCCTCTCCCCATACCAAATACCGCAAGGAAAAAGTCCACTGGGATCGGTTTGCTAAATAAGGGCATAGACGGGTCGCGTAGTCGTGTAGTCGCACAGTCGCATAGTCGAGAATAAAAAACCAAGCGACTACGCCAAAACAAGACTATGCGACTCAAAACGGAGGAATTGAATGAAAGCCCTCACTTCCCGGGAGCGGTTCATTCTGGCCTTGAACCATCAAGAGCCCGACCGGGTGCCCATCGACCTGGGGTCCATCGCCTCCACCATCCGCACGGTGGATGCCTACGACCGGCTGAAAGAATACCTGGGCCTGGCCCGGGATAAAAGAATCCGGCACTTTGCCGACGAGCACATCATCCCTGACGAGGAGATCATCCAGGCCTTGCATGCGGACACGGTGTATCTCCGGGTAAATGTCCCCAAGAGCTGGAAAAGGGAACGGGTGGACGCCCACACGGTGATCGATGAATGGGAAGTTCCCTGGACCAAAGCGCCCGGTTCCCTCTATACGTTTCCCGGCGCTCACCCGATGAAAACCGCCGAGATGGAGGAGATCGAGAAATTTTCCTGGCCTGACCCGAATGAGCCCAGCCGGTTCGAGGGCCTGAAGGAGAAGGCCCAGAAACTTTTCCGCGAGACGGATTATGCCCTGGTGGCCGAGGGGCTTACGGGAGTCGGAGTCTTTGACATGACCTGGCACCTGAGGGGGATGGAGAACATTTTCATGGATATGATTCTCCATCCGGAATTCACCGGGGCCCTTTTCCGGAAATTAACGGATTTTTACGTGGGGGTCTACCGCAATTATCTGAAGGCGGTGGGCGAATACATCCAGATGGTCATTTACTATGAAGACCTCAGCGGACAGGACGGCCCCCTGATCTCCCCCGATCTCTACCGCAAGTACGTGAAGCCCTGTCATCGGAGGATCTTTCAGGCCATCCGGGAAAACACTCCAGCCAAGATCTGCGTTCATACCTGCGGGTCGGTTTACGCCTTCCTGGATGATTATGTGGAATTGGGAGTCGAGGTGATCAATCCGGTCCAGACCAGCGCCAGGGACATGGACCCGCAACGTCTGAAGGAGAAATACGGAAAGGCCCTTTCTTTCCATGGAGCCATCGACACCCAGAGGTTTCTCCCCCGGGCCACCCCGGCGGAGATCGAGGAGGAGGTCCGGCGGATGATCCGGATCCTGGGCCGGGGGGGCGGCTATCTCTTCACTTCCTGCCACAGCATTCAGCCGGATGTCTCCCCGGAAAAAATCGTGGCCCTCTTCTCCTCCGCGGTGAAGCATGGAAAGTATCCCCTGTCATGAAAAGGTGATTCGGAGGGCTCCTGCAAAACCCTTGAAAGCAAGGTCAAATCGTCATTCCGGGCAAGCGAAGCACGACCCGGAATGACGGAGTAAGTGGCTTTTGCAAGAACTTCATTCAGTGAAGAATTCTTTTCATAAAAGGAGGTTGGGATGTCCCCTCCGACAAAAGAGGAAATACTTCTGACGATCCTGAAAGAGTCGGCGGTAAAGAAATACGGGGAGGAACGGGCCAAGGTCCTTGAACCTCCCCTTCAGGACCTCGCCCGGGCCCTCGTCGCTGTCGAGAACTACCCCCTTGAATTGGAGGAGGAACCTTCTTTTGCACGGTGAACAAGGCGAAGAGCATAGAGCATGGAGCGAAGGGCAAAAACATGATCCAATATTGATGATCTCGTAAAAAGTGTCTTCAAGCGTCACCCCGGCGAAAGCCGGGGTCCAGAACATTTTGAAATAACTGGATTCCGGCTTTCGCCGGAATGACGAATTTTATGGAATTTCGACTTTTTACGAGATCATCAATATTAGCGCTGTGCTCTTTGCTCTACGCTCCTTGCTTCTTTCTTCGGAGGTGAGAATGACTGAACCTTATCGCTTGACCCTTTCAGAAATGATTCAAAAAATCAGGCGGAAGAAATTATCTCCGGTGGCATTGGCCGAATCACTCGTGAACCGCATCGCCCTCCTGGAACCCTCGATTCAAGCCTGGGTAACGGTCGACCGCGGGAAGGTCCTGGAAGAAGCCCGGCGTCACGAGAAAGAAATCTCCCGGGGTCGGATTCGGGGGTCTCTCCACGGGATCCCCCTGGGGGTTAAAGATATTTTTTATACGGCCGGGATGAAGACGACGGGCGGGTCGAAGATCCTGGCCGATTTTATTCCTTCTTTTGACTCCACCGCCGTCCTACGGCTGAAACAGGCCGGGGCCATCGTGCTGGGAAAGACGGCGACCACGGAATTCGCCCACGCCGACCCGGCTCCGACCCGGAATCCCTGGAACCGGGAGCACACCCCCGGCGGATCCAGCAGCGGCTCCGCAGCCGGCGTGGCCACCGGAATGTGTCCCGGGGCCCTGGGATCTCAGACCGGGGGCTCCGTCCTCCGCCCGGCCTCTTATTGCGGCGTGGTCGGACTCAAGCCGACCTACGGCCGGATCAGCCGGTACGGGGTTCTTCCCTTCAGCTGGTCCCTGGACCACGTGGGCGTTTTTGCCCGAACGGTTGCCGACGCGGCGATTCTGCTCCAGGTGCTGGCCGGGTTCGATCCCCTGGATCCAACCACAAGCAGGGAACCGGTCCCCGATTATGCCCGTGTCAAGAAATCCTCCCGGGCACCTTTTATCGGAGTGGTAGAGGAGTTCTACCAAAAGAATTCGGAAGGCCCGGTGTGGAAAAATACGGAGGAGGTGCTGGCCCGACTCCAAAAAGCGGGAGCCAAAGTGGAAACGGTGAAGATGCCGGAAAGTTTCGCGGTGGTCCATGACGCCCATAGAATCATCATGCGGACCGAGGGAGCGGCGTTTCATCAACCCCTTTACCAAAAGCACCGGGAGCTGTATCGTCCCAATCTGCGGGAGCTCATCGAGATTGGAAGCCTGATCCCCGGCGTGGATTATCTGGCTGCCTATCGAATCAAGAGGGAATTTCGCCGCCACATGGACCGGGTCATGGAGCGATACGATCTGCTGCTGACCCCGTCCACTTCCTCCCCCGCCCCCCAAGGGCTCGAGTCCACGGGGGACGCCTGGTTCCAGGTGCCCTGGAGCTTCTCCGGGCTTCCCACCGTTACGATTCCATCGGGCTTGAGCAAAGAGGGGCTACCCCTGGGGGTCCAACTTGCGGGCGGAGCTTTCGCCGAAGGAAAACTGCTGGCCATGGCCCGGTGGTGCGAGAAGGGAATCGGGGTGGCCCTCGATTCCGTCCTCGATTGACCCCTGCCCCCATTTCCCAAGAAAGAGATGTGCTGACGCCCCGGGCTCAGCGTTTCCCATCATGGTGAAAGGATGATTTCTTCAACGCCCACGCCGTCTCAACCCCCAATTTTGGTCTTGGACGCGGATTATCTTCGTATGGATGGAGTGGTGGAAGAGATCCTGGAGGCCTTTCCCCTCCCCTGGAGCGGGAAACGGGTTCTCATAAAACCGAACCTGCTGGGACCCTACGCCCCGGAAAAGGGGATTACGACGCATCCGTCCCTGATCCGATCGCTGGTGAAGGCCCTCAAGAAAAGGGGAGCCACCTGTGAGGTAGGGGATAATCCGGGGCTCAATGGGTACGCGGCCAATGAACGATGCGCCCGGATTTCCGGAATTTTGGACGCGGCGGAGGGCGGATATATCAACCTCGCCAAGGACTCGGTCCAAATTCCCCTGAAATCCCGGTTCCTGGACAAACTGGTCGTATCCAGAGCCGTCCTGGACGCCGACCTGCTCATCAATGTCCCCAAGTTTAAAACCCACGTTCAGACGCAGGTCACGGGGGCGGTCAAGAACATGTTCGGGATTCTGGTGGGAGCGGAAAAAGCCCGCGTTCACCACGCGGTTCCCCGGCCCAGGCAATTTTCCGAAGCCCTGGTGGACATCTACCAGATCCGGGTGCCGGACCTCACCCTCATGGATGCCGTGGTGGGAATGGAAGGAAACGGCCCCTCCGGGAAAGACCTTCGCCCCGTTGGAAAGGTCCTGGCTTCGCGGAACGGGGTTTCCCTGGATGGCCTGATGGCCGCCATGATGGGGATTCCGCCCCGAAAGGTCGATCACCTTGACATCGCGTGCCAGAGGGGCTTGGGAGAGATTGCCCCGGACCGGATGGAAATCCGGGGCTCATGGGAGCCCCTGCGGAAGTTCAGGACCCCCTTTTCCTTCGCCAGCCAGGGATGGTTCGGAACCGCTTTGAATAGGCTCCTGTATCGTCCCCTCATCAAACCCAAGCTGAAGGTGCGGCCGGACCTGTGCACCCGGTGTGAAGTCTGCATCCAGCATTGCCCGGCCCAGGCGCTTTCCCTGCAGGAGGTCCCCCGCCTGGACGAGAAAAAATGCATTGCCTGCTACTGCTGTTACGAACTCTGCCCCAACCAGGCCATGGAATTGACCAGCTGGATGAAGAGGCTCAGCCCGAGGGATAAACCGGGCAAGACAAATACGCATAGCGCATAGGGCATAGCGCAAAAAGGATTTCGATCTCCCGGTGTTTGTGTTTTTGCTCTATGCTCTTTGCTGATTTATATGCCGCGCGAGAGGCGCTGGGCGAGGAAGGAGGGAAGGCCGGCCCTGATGATCTTCTTCTGGGCCTTCTCGACATCGTAAGAAACGCGTTTCAGATGAAATTTTTTGGCGTCGTCGTCATAAAGACCGTAGGCGGCCTCCGGGTGGCCGTCCCGGGGCTGTCCCACGCTTCCCACATTAATGATGTACCGAACCCCCGGTTTCAGGTTGGTTTCCTCCGGGTTCATCACTTCCACCCTTTCGCTCCCCGCTTTGGTCAGGACCAGAGGACGGTGGGAATGGCCGACAAAGGCGAGGTCCCCGCTCAGAGAAAGGAAAGCCTCTTCGGCCTCGGGGAAGTCAAAGAGGTAATACCATTCCTCCGGCTGGTTCGGCGTGGCATGGACGAAGGTGGCGCTTCCGTCTTTCCGGGAAAGGAGGAGCCGCCGGAGATAGGCCTGATTCTCTTCGGAGAGCTCCTCGCGGGTCCAGAGAATGGCCGAGCGGGCCAGGGGGTTGAAGATATCAATGTTGGTCAGTCCCACGGCTCCGTAATCGTGGTTCCCGGCGATCACCCAATCGGTCAAGTTCCCGAGGAGGGCAATGCACGCATTGGGATCGGCCCCGTAGCCTACCACGTCGCCCAGGAAGGCGACTTTTTCTGCCCTCTCCGCCCGCAGATCTTCGATGACCGCCTGGAAGGCCTCCAGGTTCCCGTGGACATCGGAGAGAATGGCCCATCTCATGCTTTTTTCTTCGAAGTCGGTAGAGGGTTTTGGGGGGAGGAGCCCACGAGAGAATGAACTTTGTCCAAAATCCCGTTGATGAATGCCCCGGAATCGTCGTTTCCGTATTTTTTGGCCAGTTCGATGGCCTCGTTCAGGCTGGCCTTGAAGGGGATATCCGGGCAGTGCATGAGCTCGAAGGTGGCCACCCGGAGGATATTCCGGTCCACCACGGCCATCCGCTTCAGGGTCCAGTTCTCCGCGTTCTCCTCGATGAGCCGGTCGATTTCTTCCCGGTGCTGGGAGACGCCCTCGATCAGCCGCTGGCAAAATTCCCGGGCCTTTTCGGAAGGCCGGAAATTCTCGAAATAAACCGCCAGCGCCTCCTGAGGGACCCCCTGGCCGATGTCCAGTTGGTAAAGAACCTGGAGGGCGATCTCCCTCGCTCTCCTGCGAACCGTCATCCAAAAGCCTTTTTAGCCACAGAGGTCACAGAGAACACAGAGTTAAAATGAATGGCCAAAATCTCTGAATTTTTTTATTCAGGTTCTTACCTCTGTGAACTCTGGGCCCTCGGTGGCAAAATTATTTCTTTCCCTTCATTTCCCGGTACAGGTTGGCCATCTCGATGGCCGAGAGGGCCGCATCCCACCCTTTGTTGCCGGCCTTGGTGCCGGCCCGCTCGATGGCCTGCTCCAGGTTATCCGTGGTCAGGACCCCGAAGGTGACCGGGACTTCCCCCTCCAGTCCGACCATGGCCACGCCCTTGGAAACTTCGGCGGCGATGTATTCGAAATGGGGAGTGGATCCCCGGATGACCGCCCCCAGACAGATGACCGCGTCGAATCTCTTCGACAGGGCCACCTTCTTGGCCGTCTGGGGAATTTCAAAAGCTCCGGGAACCTTGAAAACCTCGATATCCCCGTCTTCCGCCCCGTTCCGGATGAGCACATCCAGGGCCCCGGAGAGGAGATGTTCGCAGATGAAGTCGTTGAACCGGCTGACGACGATGCCGAACTTCAATCCCTTGGCATTCAGTTTTCCTTCAGTGACTTTTGGCATTTTTCGCTCCTCCCTCTTTCTCCAGCGTGAGCAGGTGGCCCATCTTGGTCTTCTTGGTCCTCAAGTAACCGAAGTTCCGCCGGCCGGGTTTGATTTCGAGGGGAACTCGCTCGATCACTTCCAGCCCGTACCCCTGGAGGCCCACGATCTTCTTGGGGTTGTTGGTCATCAGGCGGATCTTCCGCACCCCCAGGTCCCGCAGGATCTGGGCTCCCAGTCCGTAGTCCCGCAAATCGGGAGCGAAGCCGAGGGCTTCGTTCGCCTCCACCGTGTCCTTCCCCTGGTCCTGGAGGGAGTAGGCCTTGATCTTGTTGATGAGCCCGATTCCCCGCCCCTCCTGGTGCATGTAAACGATGACTCCCATTCCTTCTTTGGCCACCAGCCGCATGGCCGTGTGAAGCTGTTCCCCGCAGTCACACCGCTGGGAGCCGAAGACATCCCCGGTCAGGCACTCGGAATGGACCCGGACCAGGACAGGCTCGTCCGGATGAATCTCTCCCTTGACCAGGGCCATGTGGTGCTGGTGGTCCACATCGTTTTCATAGGCGATCGCCGTGAAATCCCCGCCGTAAACCGTGGGCAGAGTGGTGATCGCCGCCCGGCGCACCATGCACTCGTTCTGCAGCCGGTATTTGATCAGGTCGGCGATGGTGATGATCTTCAGGTTGTGCTTTTTGGCAAAGATCTCCAGGTCGGGCATGCGGGCCATGGTCCCGTCATCGTTCATGACCTCGCAGATGACCCCGGCGGGCTTCAGGCCGGCGAGCCGCGCCAGGTCCACGGACCCCTCGGTCTGGCCCGTGCGGACCAGAATCCCCCCGTTCTTGGCCCGCAAAGGGAATACGTGCCCCGGACGCACCAGGTCCTCCGGTTTGGCTTCATCGGCAATGGCCGCGAGGACCGTAGTGGCCCGGTCGGCGGCCGAGATGCCGGTGGTCACGCCCCGCTTGGCCTCGATGGAAACCGTAAAGGCGGTGCCGAACCGGGAGGTATTGTTGGAGACCATGGGAGGAAGCTGCAGTTCATCGGCCTTCTCTTCCTGCAGGGAAAGGCAGATCAATCCCCGGCCGTGCTTGGCCATGAAATTGACGGCCTGGGGAGTCACCTTCTCCGCGGCCATGCAGAGGTCCCCTTCGTTCTCCCGGTCTTCGTCATCCACCAGGATGACCATCTTCCCCTTGCGAATATCCACCAAGGCTTCATCGATACGGCTGACGGCCATGACGCTCACTCCCTTGACTTCGTAAAACCGTGCTGGGCCAGAAAGGAGGCATCGATTCTGGACGGAGGCTTTCCCGGATCCTCTCTCTGACGCACGAATTTCTCCACGTATTTGGCGATGATGTCGTTCTCCAGGTTGACCCGGTCTCCGGGTTTCTTGTTTCCCAGGGTGGTGGACTGGGCGGTATGGGGAATCACGCTCACCGTGAACTCGTTATCGCCGCACCCCGCCACCGTAAGGCTGATTCCATCCACGGCCACCGAACCCTTGTCGACCAGATACCGGCTGATCTCCCGGGAAATCCCAAAACGGTACCGCCAGGAATTTCCCTCGAGGATGACTTCGAGAATTTCTCCCGTCCCGTCCACATGGCCCGAAACCAGATGTCCTCCCAGAGGGTCAGACATCTTCAGCGCGGTCTCCAGGTTCACCGGATGGCCTTGCCTGGCCGCCGACAGGGTCGATCTCCGCAGGGTTTCGGGGGAGACTTCCACCGTGAAGGCGGTTCCCGACATCCTGACCACGGTCAGGCATACTCCATCCACCGCAATGCTGTCCCCGATTTTGAGGGAAGCCAGATCCAGCCGCGTAGAGAGGGTCAGCCGGACCCCTCCCCCCGCGGGTTCAACCGCCTGGATCTTGCCCACATCCTGGATCAATCCCGTGAACATATCAACTCGAACACCCGATCAGCCATAGGGTAGGGGCGACCCGTCACCCGTTTCGCGTGATCGCCCTCACGATAAAATTCTATCACACTCCCGATTTCCTTGGCAAAGTCTATCCATAAAGAGGCGTTGCCTCGATCATCAGATCCGGCCCGATTCGACGGACCTTCAGAATCTCCGCCCGCCGGGCGTTCTTCATCCGCCAGATCCCCTCCCCTCCGATCATCCCCGGAGCTCCCCCCCCCCCGATGATCTGGGGGGCCACGAACAGGAGGATCCGGTCAACGATCCTTTCTTGCAGCGCGCCGGCGTTCAGGGTAGGACCCCCTTCCAGAAGAACCGATTGAATTCCCAGGACGCCCAGTTCCTTCATCAGGGGTCTTAACTTCACCCGGCCCTGCCGGTCTCCCCGGATGACCAGGACTTTCACCCCGGCCTTTTTCAACCTGTCCATTTTGTCCGGTGGGGCAGCGGGAGTGGTCGCCACCAGGGTCGGGAAATCTTTGGCCGTCCGCACGATCTGAGAAGCCAGAGGGATGCGCAGCCGGCTGTCAATCACGACCCGCAAGGGTTGGCGGGCGGTTCTCCCCCCGGGCAGGCGAATATTCAGCAGCGGATCATCCCTTCGCACGGTTCCGATCCCCACCATCACGGCGTCCACCAGCGTTCGCAGGCGATGGACATGCCTTCGCGACGCCCCGCTGGAGATCCACCGCGAATCACCCGCCCGGGTGGCAACCTTTCCATCCAGGCTCACCGCGGCTTTTAGAATCACTAAGGGCGTTCGGGTGGTGATGCCTTTGCCGAAGGCGGCGTTTAACTCCTGACAGGTCCCTTCGCAAATCCCCACCTCCACCCGCACCCCCGCCTTTTTCAACCGTTTGATTCCGCGCCCGGAAACCAGCGGGTTGGGGTCTTTCATCCCGGCCACCACCCGTTTGATACCCGCCTTCAGAATGGCCTGGGTACAGGGAGGTGTTCTGCCGAAATGATCGCAGGGCTCCAGGTTGAGGTAAAGAGTTGCTCCTTTTGCTTTTTCCCCGGCCTGCCGCAGGGCCAGGACTTCGGCATGGGGCTCGCCCGCCCGGTGATGATAACCGGTCCCCACAATGGCTTTACCCTTGACGACCACGGCCCCGACCATGGGATTGGGGCTGGTCCTCCCCTCCCCCTTCCGGGCCAGACGCAGGGCCAGGCGCATATATTTTTCATCTTCGTTCATCATCAAACCGGCTCAGGGCGCAGGGTCCAGGGCCCAAGGCCTCCATCAGGCGAAAAGGGAAAAAGGGGAAAGAGCGAAAAGAGGATAGGAATAAAATTTTCGCCCCCCTCTTCGCCTTTTCCCCTTTTCGCCCCTTCGTCGAATCGCTTCTTTCCTCTGATTTCGACTCGTATTGGCTTGCCTTGTACCTTGCGCCTTGAGCCCTGCGCCCTAATCTTTCTTCTTCTGCCCCTTCTCCAGCAACTCTTTCACCTCGCTCATGAATTCGTTCACGTCTTTGAAGGAACGGTAGACCGAAGCGAAGCGGACGTAGGCCACCTCGTCCAGGTTCTGCAGCTCCAGCATGATCTGTTCCCCGACCACCCGGCTGTGGATCTCGCGCTCCCCGCTTTCCTGGAGCTTCTGTTCGATTCGATCGACCAGCTTTTCCAGCGTTTCAACGCTGATCGGGCGCTTCTCGCAGGCCTTGTGAAGACCCGCCAGGATTTTGCCGCGGTCGAAGTTCTCCCGGCGGCCGTCTTTCTTGATGACCAGGGGGAGGGTCTCTTCCACCCGTTCATACGTGGTGAAGCGCCGCAGGCAGTGGGTGCATTCCCGCCGCCGGCGGATCATGTCCCCCTCCTTGCTCAGGCGCGAGTCGATGACCCGGTCATCCATGTGCTGGCAGAATGGGCAGCGCAATTTCTTTTCCCTCTACTCAGAATCGATCCATCCCGTAAAGGTAACCAATACCACAAGCCGCCATTTCCTTCAAGGACGCTTTCCAGCCTGCCCACCCCCGGTTTTTGTGCTCGTTGGGGTTCAGGCTGGAGGAATTCGGATCATCAGGCTCGGCGGGATCACCGTTTTCCAATCCCCTTCCCGCCTATCCTCCGCAAAGAGAGGCCTGCGAGGAAATAGCTCCAGAGGCAAGACGGGGCTAAACGATCTCCCCTTGCGAATCTCCCCGGGACAGGCCCGACCCAATGAAAGAATAACCGCCTTAGGATGATGATCCGAATTCCTCCAGCCTGAACCCCATAAGCTAGCCCTTCTCGCTTCCGGGTTTTTCTCGGTCATAAATTCTTTCCTCAAAAACTGGGGGTAAGCAAGCGCTTTCCAGGGAGCGGAACGCGGGAATCTCAGGATGCGGGGATTCTAAGAATGGGAATCGCCCTGGGATCTGGGAACAACGCGGCGGGGGGGCTGAATCGTGGAGAGCTGATCTAGGAATTGTCTGAGCTGGGCCAGGTCTTCCGGGGCGATTTGGGTAAATTGGACTCCGCACCGGTAGTCTCCCTCTCTGGCAAAGGGGATCTCCGTCCAGGCAACTTTTCCCTTCACCTCGAGGGAGTGCAGCCGGGGCTCGGAATGGAAGAATATTTTTATCTTCAAATTCTGCCCCACCTCCAGCTTCTGCCCGAGAAAAAGCATGAGTCCGCCTTCGCTGGCGTTCCCCGTCCGGGCCGGATTTTTTTCGGAATCCTCGATGCGGGAGTACTCGATCGGCAGGTCCACGGAGAAGCGGGGGCTTCTCCTCCGTTCAAAATTAACGATGCCGTACTGGGGCTTAGGCTCTTTTCCTTCGTCAGCCATATCTTCTTAAGGGCCGGGGTGAGACCCCGGCAGGGATTCTGAGCACTTATGGACATTAAAAACCCGCCCCCTGAAAAAGTCAAGGCCCACCCTTGACTTTCCCACCCCCAGTTTTCGTGCTCCTTGGGGTTCAGGCTGGAGGAATTCGGATCATCAGGCTCGG
>Ga0315285_10000792_pt1 | contig 32893 bp, 25 predicted proteins | sample YL17G09_36_MG_FD_203698 | JGI IMG/M metagenome (GOLD analysis project Ga0315285, IMG submission 203698) | Sediment microbial communities from Yellowstone Lake, YNP, Wyoming, USA - YL17G09_36 | ecosystem: Environmental > Aquatic > Freshwater > Lake > Sediment | place: USA: Wyoming | collected...
GTTGTGCCTCTCGGCCTTCTTTTCACACTCGATCGAGAGTATCACGACCCGACGGAGGAGCCGCCTAGATGATTATCAGACACGATTTTCAAACTGCCGAAAATGCGCTTCCAAACTGCCGGAAGCGTTGTCAGTCCCTGTTTTTCGCTTTGTGTATCATACGTCGCCGCATTTGTGGATCCGTGTACTTAGTACGCCTATTCGCAAATAAGCTAACGTATTCGACTGGTGTGGAGTGGGGCAGCTTGCTGCCGCTTTTTCGGCAGAAAAGCTTTGCCTGACAGACGAGGCGCCGTCGCCGGGGGTGCGGGAGGCATGCCCGCGGCAGCGGGAGGTTGTAAACTTTTTCAGGTGGAACCAGGTTAACCAGAAACTGGATACCCGTGAGAGTTTTGATATCCCGCGCCTTTGTTTGCGCCTTTTCATTGGTTATACTGATAGTTTCGCCTGAGAATGCCGTGTTCAGCGCCATCTGGGTGCGCTGAACACGCGGAAGGGAGAAGAGATGGCCGGAACACACCGGGTGCCGTTACGCAACGAGGTGGGTCCCTGTGACACGTGGGACCTGACGCCCCTCTATGCCGACGACGCGGCCTGGGAAAAATCGTACAAGCAACTGCAGCGGCAGATCCCCCTGTTCGATCGGTTTCGGGGGAAGCTGGCAGAGTCGGCGCGGAGGCTGCGCGAGTGCTACGACCTTCAGGTGCGGTTTGAAAAGGAGGCAGAGCGGCTGGGCAATTACGCCCACCTCAAGTATTCCGAGGATGTCGGCAACGGCACCTACCAGGGGATGGTGGCGAGGTACATGCGGCTGGCGACTCAGGCCGGCGAGGCCGCAAGTTTCATCGCACCGGAAATCCAGGCCATACCCCGCAAGAAGATGGACGTGTTTCTCAAGAGCAGGGACCTGCGGCCGTACAAATTCCAGATCGAAAAGCTGCTGCGGTACAAACCCCACATCCTCTCCGTAAAAGAAGAGCGCCTGTTGGCCATGCAAGGCGAAGTGGCCGAGTCCGCCCAGCGCATCTTCGAGCAACTCAACGACGCCGACCTCAAGTTCGGAACCGTGAAAGACGAGCGCGGCCGGTCCATCGAGTTGACGCACGGATCGTTCAGGATCCTGCTCGAATCGCCGGCCCGCAACGTCCGGAGAAACGCATTCGACACGTTTTACTCCGTCTATGCCGGCCACGAAAACACCGTCGCCGCCACACTCAACGCATCCGTCCTCCAGGACGTTTACGCGGCCCGCGCCAGGAATTTCCCGTCCGCACTCGAATCCGCCCTGTTCGCGGACAAGGTGCCCGCGACCGTCTACGACAACCTCATCGAAGCCGTTCACGCCAACCTCGATACAAACTACAAGTACCTCGAGGTCCGGCGGCGCGCGTTGAAGTTGCGCAACCTCCACATCTACGACACGTACCTGCCCATCGTCAGCGGGCTGCAAAAGAGAATCCCGTACGACCGGGCGGTGGCGATGGTGTGCGAGGCGCTCGAACCGCTGGGCGGCGACTACGTCAACACGCTCGAGGCGGGGTTGCGCGGGCGGTGGGTCGACCGCTACGAGAACGCGGGGAAACGGAGCGGCGCATTTTCCGGCGGCGGGTACGACGGCCCGCCGTACATCCTGATGAACTACAAGGAAACCGTGCTGGACGACGTGTTCACGCTGGCGCACGAGGCAGGGCACTCGATGCACACGTATTACAGCGCGCGATCACTACCCTTTCAGGATTACCATTACGCCATCCTCGCCGCCGAAGTCGCATCGACATTTAACGAGCAACTCCTGAACCATGCGCTCATCCAAAAAGCAAAAGACAAAAAAACGCGCGCATTCCTGATCAACCGCGAGATCGACGAAATCCGGCTCACGCTGATCCGCCAAACCATGTTCGCCGAGTTCGAGAAGATCATCCACGCCGCCGCCGAGCAAGGCGTGCCGCTGACCTCCGGCTGGTTTCGCGAGCAGTACCGGGCCCTGCTCGATCTGTATTTCGGCGAGCGGTTCCGCCTGGACGACCCCCTGTCGCTCGAGTGCTTCCGCATCCCGCATTTCTACCACGCATTCTACGTCTACAAGTACGCAACGGGCCTTTCCGCGGCGATTGCGCTGTCCCACAAGGTGCTGGCAGGCGATACGTCCGCGCGCGACAGGTACCTGGCTTTCCTCCGCAGCGGCGGGTCGGATTATCCGCTTGAACTGCTGCGCGCCGCGCGTGTCGACCTCGAGACTCCCGAACCCGTCGACGCGGCCATGCACCGCCTGCGCGAGTTGGTGGACGAACTCCACGAACTGTAAGCGAAAAACAGGGACTGACTCGCTTCCGGCAGTTTGGAAGCGCATTTTTGGCAGTTTGAAAATCGTGTGTCCCTGCTTTTCGCCTGCTTTCCGCGATGGCTGACAGCTTTATATGGAGGTACAAATGCGAATAGTTTTAGCGGTTCTAACGGCGAGTCTTTTGCTCATATCGGCGGCGTTTGCGGATCTGGTGGCGGACCAGCTCGATGCCCTGACCCGGGCGCAGGATTTTGTCGCCAAGCGCTCGAGCAGCGCCAACCAGGACCTCGCCAAGAACGGCGACGCCCGCGGAATCGACAAAGGCCAGACGCTGGTGATCGCCGATCTGGAAGGCCCCGGCGTGATTTCCCACATCTGGTGCACAATAGGCTCATACGATCCGTTTCACGGGCGGTCGCTCGTGCTGCGCGCCTACTGGGACGGCGCGGAGAAACCCAGCGTGCAGGTCCCGCTGGGCGATTTCTTCGGGGTCGGCCACGGCGCCATGATCGACTACACCTCCGCGGTTGCCAGCGTAACGTCCAACGGCCGCGCGCACGTCAGCTACTGGCGCATGCCGTTCCTCAAGAGCGCGAAAATCACCGTCACCAATGAGTCCGACGTCTACGACTGCGACTCGTTCTACTACTACGTAGATTGGGAAAAACACGAAGCGCTCACGCCCGATACGCTCTATTTCCACGCGGCCTACCGCCAGGAGTTTCCCGCTCGCCACGGCGACTACACCATACTCGAAACCTCCGGCAGGGGCCATTACGCCGGAACGTTATACAGTGTCTTCCAGATGGAAAACGGCTGGTTCGGCGAGGGGGACGACCGCTTTTACGTGGACGGCGAATCGGATCCGTCGCTCAGTGGCACGGGCACCGAAGACTATTTCAACGACGCCTGGGGGTTCCGCCGGATCAACAATCCATACTACGGCGTCTCCGTGTGGGACGGCTATTTTGCCGGCGACCGCGTGACCGCCTACCGGTGGCACATCCCCGACCCGGTCCCGTTCAAAAAATCGCTGAAAGTCCAGATCGAACACAAAGGCAGCATCTTCACCGACGGCCTCGAAGAATTGGGCGGATTCCTCGACCGGTTCGACTGGATCAGCAGCGTCGCCTACTGGTATCAGATGCCCGCGGCCGCCTTGGACCCGCTCCCGCCCGCGGCCCAGCGCATTCCGCCCTACAAAGTGATCGAAGCGAAGAATCTCGACGTCCGCGTCGACCCGCCCGGCCTGCTTACAAAAAACGAGGCGGTCCAGTACATTTCAGGCAAACCCGACGCATCCATCGAGCTGGACTTCGACGTGCCCGAAGACGGCCATTACGTCCTTTCCGCGGCCGTCGCTTACGCGCTCATATCCGGCCTGTACCAGCCGTTCATCGACGGCAAACCTATCGGCGCGCCCTTGGATCTGATTGCCGACGGCATGGATATCGTGTTCGTGAAGCTGGATACGCACGTCCTGAAGGCCGGCAAACATACGCTGAGGTTTGAAGGCCGCGGCCCTTCCCCAAAGATGAGGTCGATGTCCATGCCCATGTACGCGTTCGGCATCCACTACCTCATCACGCTCAGGCTCGAAGATATGCCCGGCTACCACGAAGGCCTCAAGAAGGTCCAAGCCGGAAAAAACACATAATTCCCAATTGCAGATTGCAGATTTCTTTTATTCGCGCGACAAGGTTGTTTATCAAAGAAGTTGATGGTTTTTGACTCTGTTACTGCTGATCTCTCCAGCCTGCTTTCAGTTAAATCCGCAATCGCCAATAAGAGGAAAAGGCGCTGTCCCTTTCAAAACAGCGCCTGGCTTCCAAACCTTCTTAGTGGCAGCAGCAGCCTCCGCCGTTGCCGCCAAAACCGTACACCTTCTTCATGGCCGCAAGCGTCATGGGTTTGTAATCGCCCGCATGCCCGGCCTGCCCAAACGCCTTCATCCGGTCGACGTACACCTGGTACGCCGCGTCCCGGGCCGGCTTCAGGTAGTCGCGCGGATCGAACTTCTGCGGCGTCTCGAACAGGACCTTCCGGATCGCGCCCGTCATGGCAAGGCGGCTGTCGGTGTCGACGTTGATCTTCCGCACGCCGTGCTTGATGCCGTCCTGGATCTGCTCGATCGAGATTCCGAACGTCCCCGGCATTTTCCCGCCATACTGGTTGATGATGTCCACCAACTCTTTGGGCACCGAGCTTGAACCGTGCATCACCATGTGGCAATGCGGCATTCGCTTGTGAATCTCGTGAATCCGCTCCATCGCCAGCGCCGGCGGAAGAACCTCGCCCGTCTTCGGGTCTTTCCGGCCCGACTTGTAGGCGCCGTGGCTGGTGCCGATCGCCACCGCAAGCGCGTCCAGCCCCGTCGCCGCCACGAATTCCTCCGCCTGCTTCGGGTCGGTCAGGTGCGCGTTCACCTCGTCCGTCGACAGCCCCGCACCGTGCCCGTCTTCGATACCGCCCAGGCAACCCAGTTCGCCCTCAACCGTCACGCCCAGCGGATGCGCAAGATCCACCACCTTCTTCGTGATCGCCACGTTCGCCTCATACGTGTTCGGCGTCTTGCAGTCTTCGGCCAGTGAACCATCGATCATCACCGACGTGAACCCAAGCTCGACCGCCTGCACGCACGTCTCCACGCTGTTGCCGTGGTCAAGGTGCATCGCCATCGGGATTTCCGGAAACTCTTCTTCGGCCGCCTGGATCAGCTTGCGCAGGTAAATCAGCTTGCTGTACTTCAGCGCCCCGCGGCTCGCCTGAATGATGACGGGGCTTTGCGTGTCATGGGCAGCCTGCATGATGGCCTGGATCTGTTCCATGTTGTTCACATTGAACGCGCCCACGCCGTAACCGCCTTTCGCGGCCTCGTCGAGAATCTGACGCATCGGGACTAGAGACATTGTGCACTCCTCGGGCCTGGCGGCCTCTGCTCTGTTTACTTATTCTGGTAGCGACACGGATACCGTTGGGAATTCGCGGAGTATACCACCTCCATTTTCAAGGATGCAAAAACCTTTGTGGTGCAGGCGCACGCCTGCACTTCGTCCTATATCAGCCTGTGGATGGCGGCGCCGCTCGGCAACTTGGGGAAAAAATAGGTCGATTTGTGCGGCATGTTTTCTCCGGCTTCGGCGCACGCCTGAATCTGATCGGCCGTGGCGGCCTTCATGATAAACGCAATCCCGAACTTCCCCTCCCGCACCTGCCTGAGCGCCTCTTGCCCGTCCCGCTCATAGGTAAAGGTCAGTTCGTCTCCCGGACCCATAGTCTGCTCGACGACGCCCCCGTGGAGCACCGCCACATCCAGCGCGCGCCATGCCGGGCTGCGCACTCCCCCAAGCAGGTCCTGTCGCGCGTCTTTCCGCAACCGCAGCACAAATTGGCCCCCGCCGTAAAAGGCCACCCCGATAACGGTCCCGGCCGCCTGCTGGACCCTCTCGTCGAGCGCGCGATCCACCGGCTCGACATCAAACCACCGCCCCAGTGTGTTGAAAAATTTGGCCGGGTCAAAGCCTTCGGGCATTGCCAGCAGCCGGTGCGTCGGACAGATAATCAGGCCCGGGTCGTTCAACGACACGAAACCCATCATCACGTAGTCGTAACGCGGGGCCTCCCCGCGCGGATGCGGGCCCTCCCCGCGCCGGTTCGCCCGCATCTGATCGCGGTATACGCACGCCGTCCTGTACCGGTGGTGCCCATCAGCAACGTACAGCCGCTTATCGCGGAAGAAATCGGTTACAAAGGGGTCGGCGTCAACACGCCACAATTCCTGGTTCACGCCGTCGATTGTTCTGGCGGTCATGTCGGGCGCGCGTTGGTCCGCCTGGTCCACGACGCGCCGCATCCGCCCTTCCGGGTCGGCATACAGCGCAAACACCGGCCCCAGATTCGCCCGCGTCGCTTGCGTCAGGCGCAACCGATCGTCGACCGTGCGCTCGAAGGTTCGTTCGTGCCCGAGGATGACCCCCTCACCCGGTTCCGGTATTCGGGCAACGCCCAGAAAACCCCGGCGGACGTGTTCCGCGCCCCCTTCGTCCCGAAATGTTTGCCGCAACAGGTACAGCGACTCCTGTGCATCCTGGCGCAGGATGCCGCCGGCAATCCACGCCGCCAGACGCCGCCCCGCCGCCTGGTACCGATCCCCGCCTGATGTCGATTCCGGCTCGTCCTGCGGAAGGATCAGGTGCACCATGCTGAACGGGCTTCTGCCGGCGAGGGTATCGCGTTGCTCGGGCGAAATCACGTCGTACGGCGGCGTTATCACCGAGTCCAGCGAACCGACGCTTTCGATATCGAAACGGAAACCCCTGAAACCCCTGATTTCAAGCATGGTTACTCCGAGAATGGTTAGCGGGACTTACAGTACATCCAGGGTCGGATCTTATTAAGCGGGGTGGGGCAGAGTCAAGGAAAGACCAACATCAAAAACGTCACGCCGATACATCCACGTACGCCGGTTCGGCTGGCGGCCCCTGCCAAAGTTGAATCTGATCCATCCGCTTGAGCAGCGTCGCCGTCATCGACAGAAACCCTTGCACGTCCACATCGGGCGCATCGACGTCGGGAAGGGCAAACGCCCTGAGGTACGGCAGCCGTATTGGCGGGCCCACTTGCACGGCCAACGCTTCGCTGGCAGAAACACTACGATCAGACGTAGGGGCAATACGAGCCGGACCTGTATTGCCCCAATTCTGTACCCTTATACTGCTGACCGCTTCGATTCGCATAACTGCCATCCTTGGCGGGTTGTCTCGGGCGGAAACCTTCCATGGTTTCCTTACCCAATCTATCGGCCAGACGACAAAATCCTTGAGCCCATCAGCCCTCTGGCGGGGCTTTTTTGTGGGAGAAAACCAAAGTCAAAGCCTGTCATCCTGAGCGAGGAAGCCCTCTCGCGGGCTTTTTTGTGGGAGAAAACCAAGATCAAAGCATGTCATCCAAAGCCCGCCCCAAAGCCTGTCATCCTGAGCCCTGCCAGCCACTCGCTAAGGCTATTGTTCATGACGCTTTATGGCAGGGCGTGAGGATCCCCTCGCTCTAAACCAGTGGCGTCCCAAGAGGTCTCTCCAAAAAGTTTTCTTAGGAGCCCGCCCAGCCAGCGGCCAGCACGTTGTTGATAGAGGCGTGAGGATCCCCTCGCTCGGAACCAGTGGCGTCCCAAGAGGTCCTCGCAGCGCGGTTTTCTGAGGAGCGGGCCGGCCGATGGTCTATGCCCCAACCCGCGAACGGCATTTTTCCCTTAAAATGCCCAAGCCAAACAGTACTATTCTACTTTTTGTTAGATTAGTCAGGTTGCGTCGAAGGTTTTCCCTTGACTTAACCTATGTGGTTGGTGTAGAAAGATTAACGGACGCTATGATTGAAACCGGCCGGCCGCCTGATTTGTCGCGGGTGCGCGCCTTTCAGGCAGGTAGGGGTTTTGTATTGTTCGGTGGTTGTTGCGTCGTGGTTTTACGGCGTACCGTGTTTTTTTACGCTGTTTGGACGCAGGCTTTGGGGACAATCGGCGTGCAGGATGCCCTTGCTGGAAAGCGCGCGGGTTGCCGGCGGAAGTAGATCGGTTTTTGCAGGGAGACAAGGAATGCGTTCTTACCTGGTGGCCGCGGTAGTTTTGATGTGTTTGTGGCTTACCGCTCCGGCCTTCGCTCAAACGGCAAACCCCGACTCGGCCTTGGAAGAGTTGCTCAAAACCCTGCAAAACCCCGCTGCCACCGAAGAGGCGCGACTGCTCCGGACCCCGGAGGGGTTTGTCCGTTTCATTGGCGCGCCTCCCGGCGGCCGTTTTGTGACAGAAGCCTCTGTTACCAAGGCTCCAGCGACTCCCGACTCCACAGCGAAAGATTTTGTGTCCCGTCATTCAGCCGCATTTGGAATTGGGAGCCTCAAGCAGGCTTTCGCAACCAGTCGCGTCACCTCGTCGGACGGCCGAAACTACGTGCGCCTTCAGCAGACGTACAGCAACTTTGCCGTGTTTGGCGCGCAGATCCTCGTACAGTTGGACGAGCAAAACGGGGTCGCCTGCGTCTCGAGCGACATCATGCGCGATCCCGGAAAACTCGACTCCGGCGAAATCTCGCTTTCACCGGCCATTACGACGGATCAGGCAAAGGGACACGCCCGAACGTACGTGGCGGGTCTCCGCAATGTGGAAATGAGCGATTTGACCACATACAGCAACGGTAGCCGCATGGTGTTCGATCCGGCGGTGGTTGGAGCACCGGGCGACCTTTGCGTGGTGCTCGACGTAGGCGTCTTTTCGGCCACCCCCCCGCTTGTTGCGGAACGCGTCCTGGTGAATGTCAAGAACGGGGCCGTGGCGTTCAGCTATCCGCTCGCGCATGAATTGAGAAACCGGGAAGTGTACGATGCCAATGGCATTTTCCCTCCGCCCAACACGTTAGTGCGCGAAGAAGGCGATCCACCGTGCGGCATAAAGGACGCCGATCTCGCTTATGATTGCCTCGGCGATACGTACGACTTCTACTCGATAAACCACAACCGGGACAGCCTGGACGGATTGGGTTTGACGTTACGCGCCACCGTGCGGTATTGCGAGCCGGGCTCTTGTCCTTATTACAATGCTTTTTACCTCGGGGCGTTGCCCGAAGGCTGGGAGTACATGTATGACATGATGCAAGCCTCCATGTACTTTGGTGAAGATTTTGCCGTCGACGACGTGACCGCTCACGAGCTGACGCACGGCGTCACCGACTATACCTCACAACTCATCTATGCTTACCAGTCCGGCGCCATCAACGAATCCTTCTCGGACATCTGGGGCGAATTCGTGGATCTCACCAACGGCCGCGGAAATGATTCGTTCGAGGTCCGCTGGCTGATGGGAGAAGATCTGCCAATCGGGGCGATCCGGAACATGCAGGATCCCACCCAGTTCGGCGATCCTGACCGGGTTGGCAGCCCTTATTACTATTACGGCTCGATGGACAACGGGGGCGTGCACTGGAATTCGGGCGTGATCAACAAGCTTTGTTACCTCCTCACAGACGGCGATACATTCAACGGGCAAGTCGTCACTGGAATCGGCATCGAACGGACCGCCAAAATCTTCTACGAATGCCAGGCCAATCTCCTCACCGAAACCAGCGACTTCGCCGATTTGTACATGGCGCTGGGCCAGGCGACTGTGAACCTGTCTTTTACGTTTGATGAGCGGCTCAACGTCCGTTCGGCGGCGCGCGCCGTCGAAATCGCTCCCACATGGCTCGACGAAGAACTCCGCCTGTTCCGCGCCATCCCGGCTTTCACCACGCGCAACAGGCCCGTCATCGCACTGTACTGGGACCTTCCCAACACGCCGTCGTTGCGCCAAGTCATCCTGGTGCGCAACACCGGCTCGTATGCGCGCGTGCCCGGCGAAGGTTACGAGATTTACCGCGGCCGCGGCGAAAAATTCCTCGACGACACCGGAATCACCTCCGGCGTAACCTACTACTACTCCCTCTTCGCCGACGTCACTGAAGGGTTCCCCTCCGCCGTCTACGCCCGCGCAACGGCCGGCGCACAACCCCCCGATTTCCTCACTGAAGAGTTTCTCAATTTTGAGTATCCCGGTTACACGCTCAACCCGTTCGACCTGCGTTTCTCCCAGATCCTGTTCTCCCCAACAGGCCCGCCGTCGGCTTCGCTGGGCTCCGGGAGCGGCACCGGGGATTACACTAATTACACCGTCACTGTCAGGAGAAACGTCTACGAATTCCCCGTGCAGCGCGGAGAAGCCGACAACGCCGCATGGGAAGTCAACCTGCCCGAGGATGGCGGCGTTTGGATCGGAAATCAGGATAGTCGGGTTGCCCTCAAGTACCCGTTCCCGTTTTTCCAGCGTGAGTACACTCAGATCTACCTGGCGGCCAATGGTTATGTTTCTTTCGAGTACGTATACGACGGCGAAACCAATAACTTCCCCTCCTATTCGACCCATTTTGCCATCCCGAGAATTTCCTTCCTGTTTGCCGATCTCGCCCCGAAGATCGGCGGCCTCATCTGGGCCAAAGCCCTCGATGACCGCATTGTGTGCACCTTTGAAGACATGCCCCAGTGGGACTCCTACATTTATCCGCCTTCCAGCAGCCCTAATTGGGTCCAGGTCGAATTGTTCTACAGCGGCCACATCCGCGTCACCTACCTCGATATCAATATCAACTACGGCGTCATAGGGCTTTCCGATGGCCGCGGCGTGCCGCGAGACCCCGCCGAACTCTTCGAGAACCTGCGTCCCGCGTCGTTTATGACCGACTTCGCCAGCATCTCGAGCACGCCCACCGCACTCTCCATCGAGCCCGTGGTCCCGCCGGTGGTCGAGGCGGGCGCCGTGGCCGAGTTTACGGCACGCGCCACCGGCCCGATCGCGCTGGGATATCCGTCCCTCTGGGCCGAGTGGGACCGGACCGGCTTCCCGACGTTCTACGACGAAGGCAACGGGACAGGCCACTTCCGCTGGGAAACCACCATCGAAGACTATGGCCAGTTTACCGTGCGCGTTTACGCCCGCCTGGCTGACCAACTCGCGTACCAGGACGTCCGGGTCTGGGTGAACCTCGAAGAACCCCTGCCGTCGGCCACGGATCTCGGTATACGCACCAACAACCCTGTCGAAGACCCTACCCGGAGCCGAACCGTCAGCGATGAAACCGAACTGATCGCCATGTACACTTACGCCCATCCGCTCCAGTACATCTTGCCCGAGTACTATCAAGAGGGCGCCACACAAATCCTCTGGTTCCGGAATCAGCAAATCATTTCGGCTTTGGCCAACCTGCCCGTGGTTCCGCCCTTCTACACCAAACCAAATGACCAGTGGTTCTTCAACGTGTTACCGGTAACGGTCTACGGTCAGCAGGGAATGTACGCCACCTCGCCCGTCGTGACCGTCCTGTCGCTGCCCGAGATTCTCGACGTCGTCCGCGTCCAAGACTTGCCGCCCGGCGAAATCCTCCCCGAACAATTGCCGCTCCCGAATGTGCCCGTGGCGTGGGACTTCAGTTCCGGCGGCGCCGAAATAGCCATACTGGGCCGAAAGCTCAGCAACGTGACGTGCGTCAAGATTGGCGGCGTCCAGTGCACGTCCCTCCACAGCATCAGCGACAACCGGGTCGACATCGTTGCGCCGGCGCATCTGCCCAGCCCCGTTGTTGGAGGCACGCCCGTCGCCGAGACCGTCGTCGTTACCACCACGTCGGGCACGTCTTCGATCCCCGCCGCATTCGTTTACGTTGCATCCGGCACGGCCGTCTCAAAGGCCGACGTCAACCACGACGGGGTAGTCGATGCCGTTGACGTCCAGCTTGTAATCAACGCCGTCCTGATGGCAACCAAAAACGAAGTCGACGCAGATGTAAACCGCGACGGTAAAGTCAATTCTATTGACATTCAGGCCGTAATCAACGAGGCGCTCCGCGCCAAGTAACCTAGCGTACTGCGTCAAAATTGAAGTTACTTATAAACAAATCAAAAGAACACCAAAAAGAGCGAAAACCGGGGACTGACCCGCTTCCGGCTGTTTGGAAGCGCCTTTTCGGCAGTTTGAAAAGCGTGTCTGTCCCCGCTTTTCGCGGTTCCAACACCAGTGTGCCAGTTTTTCACCAGTTCCTCTGTCCCCGCTTTCCGCGCCCAAGAATAAAATGCCATTAGCATGACTCACTACACTAGCGACAGGGAAGAGGCACGCCGGCCAACGCCGGCGCGGTCTTTTTAAGGGGAGGCAAAGATGCCAAGGTATTTCAAGCAATCCACCGGCAGCGTCGAAACCGAACGGAGCACCTGCGGTTTCCGCCAGCGGCTAATCCGTAAAGACGACGGCGCGCCATCGAGCATCACGCGGCTGAAAATCCACGACGCTTCCGCGCACTGGCATGAAAAGACCCATGAGTTTTACTACGTCCTCGCCGGAACCGGCAAGCTCGTCATCGATGGCGAGGACGTCCCGGTCTGTGACGGCGATTGCGTGTGGATTCAGCCGGGGGCCGTCCACCATGCCGAAGGCGACCTCGAATCGCTCATCGTCGCCAGCCCCGCATACGACCCCCAGGACACCTTCATGCAGTGCTGAGGACACCGCGCAACTTGTCGCGCGGCCCCGGAATATGCACAATAATCTCGCCATGAAGCCTTGCGTAGTTTTTCTCCTCAGCCTGCTGATTGCCCCCTCCGGCAAAGCCGACCAAATCGCGTTCGTGCGGGGCGTCGAGCAGCAGGACCAGCGCGTGTGCGTGCTGGACCTCAATTCGGGCGCCGTCACCGAGGCCGGGCCCGGCTCCTGCGATGGGCGGCCGGCCTGGTCGCCGGACGGAACATTACTGTCGTTCGACACCCGCACCGAACAGGGTATGGGCATCTGTATCGTGCGGCCCGACGGCTCGGACCTCCGGCACATTACCCACGCCGGCGCCTGGAACCGCGACCCCCGCTGGTCGGCCGACGGCAAGATGCTCGCCTACACCTCGTTCGGTGAAAACGGTTTTGAAACCCGTATTACCGTCTACGACCTCGCCTCCGGCGCCGAGCAGGCCTGGCCGAAAGACGGTCAGGCGCCGCTGATGCGGCCCGTATGGATGCCGGGGATGCTGTTGCTGTACGCGTTGCGCCCGGGCCAGGACGTCCAATGGGACGCCGGAAATGCGCAAGGGCTCGCGTGGCTGCAGGACGGCGGCGTCCTGCTGGCCATTGGCCTGCGCGAATCCGGCGGCAAGCCGCTTCCCGACTTGTTCGTCGTCACATCCGAGAATTGCGCGCCCCTGCCCGAATGGGTCCTCCCCTCGCCGGGCAATTATGTCGAGTGGGCCGCCGAACCAAGCCCCGACGGCTCCAGCATCGCATGGGAATCCACCGATGGCGGCGACAGGGAAATCTTCGTCCTCAACAAAAAAGGCGCGTTCGACGTCTCCAACGACCGCGCCTCCGACTGGAACCCCGTCTGGGCGCCCGACGGCGAATGGCTGGCGTTCGAGTCGTTCCGCAGCGGCCGGCGGGGCGTGTACCGGGCCTACGTCGGGACCGCCAGGATATCGCCGGTCGCCGTCAGCCCAGGCGCAGACAACTGGTCGCCGGCCTGGTCGGCCGACGGCCGCAGTATCGCTTACGTATCGGATAGAACCGGCAATCCTGAGTTGTTCATCTCCGAACCAAACGGCGAGAAGGTCCGGCAGATTACCGACAACGGGATCCTCAACTTCGCACCCGCCTGGCGGCCCGCGGGAGAAGAAAAATGAGCCGCAGAATCCGCCTGTTCGTCGCCGCCGCGTGTCTCGCCTGCGTTTCCGCCGCCGCACGACAGCCCGACGGCGCCCTCGGCCTGATCCGGACGCCCAACAACGGAATCCCCGCGATGGTCGCGCCGGGCGGGCAGTTTGACGTCGTCCTCAAGCAGCGCGCGGAACTCCGGCTCGTCGCCGGGCAGGACGGGCCGCCGCTCGAGATCCAGTGGGCCGAACTGTCAGGCGGGATGTCCAGGGCACGGTGTACCGTGCACTCCGACGCCCTCCCCGGAACCTACTCCGTCGTAGCGACCGCCCCCGACTCGACCGACTGCAACGACCGCGCCGTGTACGTCCGCAACGGTTTCCCCGACTATTACGTCGTGGCACACTTAACCGACACGCACATCGGCTCGGACCGCCACCCACGACCCGCCGCCGATATCTTTCGCGACGCGGTTAACGCCGCAAACCGATCCGAGGCCGCGTTCGTGGTGATCTCGGGCGACCTGACCGAAAACGGCCGGATCGATCAATTCCTCGAGTTCATGGCCGTCATGGACGAGTCCAAATTGCCCACGCTCGTTTGCCCCGGCAACCATGACCGCGACGGCTTGATTTATGAGCAGGTTTTCGGGCCCCTGACATACGGTTTCCTGTTCGGCAAGGACGGCTACCTCGTGTTCGACACCAAAGATTACGTCACTGCCGATGACCTCGACGCGCAAAACGCCGACCTCGAAGTGCTCCGCCAGCAAATCAAGCCATGCCGGTGGGCCATCGGCGTCACACACCGGTACGAACCCGCACAAAGCCTCCGCTCGCAGTTGATCCTGTTCGTCGACAACCCCCTCGACCACCTCATGTTCGGCCACCAGCACCGCGCACGCGAAAACGACCCAAAACTCGTCCCATGGAAAACCACTCCGATGACCATGACGCCCGCTACCGTCGACGGGTTCATGCGCCTCTACGACATCTCCGACAAAGAAGTCCGGCCGCGCGAACCGCAGCGCGTCGCCGAGGTCGCTCCGCCCCAACCTGCGCCGGAACCGGCCCCAGAGGCTGCGCAGGAAAAGGTTCCGGAGAGTCAGCCGGGGCCATGAGCACGCTCGAGCCCCACTACGCGCAACTGGCCAGGCAAGACCTGCCCCAAATCAAGCGCTACCCGCTGCACGCCGTCATCGACAATTTCCGCAGCGCCTACAACGTCGGCTCGGTCTTCCGCACCGCCGATGCCGGCGCAATCGAGCACATCCACCTGTGCGGCATGTCGGCCCATCCGCCACACAGAAAGATCGAAAAGACCTCGCTCGGCGCATTCGACTACGTCCCCTGGACCTATTACGAGAAGACGGCGGACGCCCTGGACTGGCTCCGCGCACAAAACATACCCGTGGCCGCCATCGAAGTGGTGGAAGGCGCAATCCCCCACACCCAGTTCGCCTGGCCCAAACCTGTCGCAGTCGTTTTTGGGAACGAGGTGACCGGCATCAACGTAAAAACCCTCGCTCGCTGCGATGCCAGTGTGTGCATACCCATGTGCGGGTTCAAAAACAGCATCAACGTCGCAACGGCCTACGGCATCGTCCAGTACGAAATCCTGCGCCAATGGGGCGTAATTTAAGTTGTATAGGTCCTGTACATCCTACAGGTCCTGTTTAAGATGGGGGAGATTATGAAAAGCAAGTTGGCTTCCTTCCTGATGGCCGCGTTGCTTCTCGTCTGCACAAGCTGTGCCACCGGACGCGGCAACCTCCGCCGCCAAACGCCCGCACTCGTCCCGTCGATATGGCCCGTGCAGGATGAGGCCGGCAGCATCTCCTCCAAGTTCGGCCTCAGAGGACAAGGCCCAGCCATGAGACACCACAACGGCGTCGACATCACCGCGAAAAAAGGCGCGCCCGTACTGGCCACAGCCGACGGCATGGTCCTGTTCAGCGGCCGCGCAGGCTCGTACGGAAGGGCCATCAAGATCTCCCACGGCGACGGCATCGAGACCTGCTACGCCCACCTGCGAAAGTGCATCGCCAAACGCGGCCGGTCCGTCATGCAGGGCGACCGCATCGGCAAAGTCGGCCGAAGCGGTCGAGCAGACGGCTACCACCTCCACTACGAGGTCCGCATCTCCGGCACCCCCACCGACCCCGCACCCTTCCTGCCCGCAGAACCGCCAAAAGAACAGACGGGCGAGAAGTAGGTAAAGGCGTGGAGAAAACATAACGTGGGACAATTGAGACAATTGAGACGATTGACCGTTCCGGCCCCAAGTCTGTGTTCGTCTGTGTTCGTCCGTGTCCGTCCGTGCTCATCCGTGCCATCCCGTGTGCATGATTTTTCCCCGCGCATATGTTAACGTGCACACGCTGGGACGCGACGCATAAGGATGGGATCAACCATGGCTCAAGACAATCAACCTCTCGTGGCCCTCATCATGGGGAGCAAATCCAACTGGGACGTGATGAAATCGGCGTCGGACACGCTGACGGAACTGGGCGTGGCACACGAGTGCAAGGTGCTGTCTGCCCACCGGACCCCTGCCGCACTCACCGAATACATCGCCGATGTCGAAGTGCGCGGGTGCGAGGTGTTCATAGCGGCCGCGGGCGGCGCGGCCCATTTGGCCGGCGTGATCGCGGCGCAGTCGTTGCGGCCCGTGCTGGGCGTGCCGATGTCGACCACACTCCAGGGGCTGGACTCGCTGCTCTCGATGGTGCAGATGCCTGCGGGTATTCCCGTCGGGACATTGGCCATCGGCAAGGCCGGCGCCGTTAACGCGGCCTTGCTCGCCGTCGCCATCCTGGCGACACTCAGGCCGGCCCTCCGCGAGAAAATACAGGAATACCGCGACACGCAGGCAAAAAAGATCCTCGAGGAAAAACTGCCGTAAGCCGGCTAACCTTCCCGTGCGCGCTCGTAGAAGCGGCGTCCCCGCCGCTTCACTTGGCACTCAAGGCTTTAAGCGGCGAGGATGCCGCTTCCACTCCCTTAACGTCAGCCCGCCTGCCGTCGTTTCTCGGCAAGCAGCGCGATACCCTGTGCATTGATGTTCGCGTGGGGATCGATATAGACGCGGTCCTGCTCGTTCAGCACAGCCCCGCAATAAGCCACGTGCGCGTCAATCGCCGCCCTGGCCCGCTCCTCGCAAAACGCCTCCAACTCCTCCCCTGACAAGCCCGACTCGACCGCCTCATGCAAAATCGCCTCCAGCCGGTCCAGCGCCGCCAGAAAGACCTCCGCGCCCCCCTCCACATCGTCCAGCTCGCCAAAATGCGTCAAGTACAAATGCGACGGCTCGAGCGCCAGGATCCGCCGCACGCTCGCACGCGCCTCGTCCGGGTCGAAATCCGTGGGCGCCGCCGAACACAGCAGGAACGGTTTCACGCTCGGCCGCGACTTCCGGTACTCGACCCCGAACGTGTCGCCGGTGTAGACGGCGTTCTCGTCGGAATCGTGGATGCAGAAATGGTGGTTGGCGTGCCCACGCGTGTGCAGAAACGTCAGCGTGTGCCCGCCCAACTCGGCCTTCTCATTGTCTTCCATCGGCCGGACGCGCTCCGGCGGAACAGGCCTGATCCGGCCATAGAGCCGCTCGAACTCTTCCTCGCCGTACACGTGCAGGGCGCTCGCCACCAGACGCGACGGGTCGACCAAGTGACGCACGGCCCGCGGATGCGCCAGCACCGTCGCGTTCGGGCAGCGCTCCACCAGCGCCGAGGTCCCGCCCGCGTGGTCGAAATGCAGGTGGGTGATGATGATCCACCGCACCGTCTCCGGCCTTATTCCGTCCTCCTCCATCCCCTCGAGCAGGTAAGGCAGCGCGTTGGCGGTGTTGTTTTCGATAAAAGCCGCCTCGCCGCTGTCAGTCAACAAATAAGAGGCCGCATGTTCCGGCCCCTGATAATGGCAGTCAATTATTTTCGGCTTCATGCGGGGCATGATAACCTAAACCATCCGATCCATTCTTCTTGTTTTTCCTCCAGACTCCGGACTCCGGACTCCAGACTTCTCTTGTGTTTTTCCTCTACCCTGTGGCAAGATACCTGCATGCAAGAGGAGCAACAAGCTGCACTGCCCCCCAAGCAGGAAGTCAAACGCGAAATCATCGAATTCGTAAAGATGATCGCGTGGTTCCTCGTCATGTTCTTTATTGTAAAGACTTACGTCGTGGAAGGTTACGAGGTGCAGGGGCCGTCCATGATCCCCACACTCAACGACCACGAGCGCATCTTCGTACTCAAGCTGCCACACATACTCAGCCAGTTCCAAACGTTCAACGCCATCAACGCATTGGAAGCCGGCGACATTGTCGTGTTCTACAGCCCCGTCGAGCCCAACAAACGCTACGTCAAACGCGTTATTGCCAAAGGGCCAAACAGCCACCCCGGAACCGTCAGCGCCGACGATGTGAACGCCCCCGCGGAAACCATCACGATCCATTTCGACGAAGGCGCCGTGTTTGTCAACAACAGGCGCATCGAGGAACCCTATCTCCAGCCTGAACAAAAACTTAGCGCTGACGCGACGGGGGATGTCCGGTTGGGTCCCCGAACCTATTATGTTCTTGGAGACAACCGTAGCGTCAGCAGAGACAGCCGCAGTTTCGGCCCCATTGACGACAAGCACGTCGTCGGGAAAGCCCTGCTGTGCTTCTGGCCGCCAAGCAAGATTCGCCTCATAAAATGAAAACGGTCGTCCTCTCCGACGTCCACCTCAACGTCTCGACCTACGGCCAGATCCAGTTGCTCGAATTCACCAAGTTCCTCCGGGGCTTGCAGTCCGACAAGGTCGACAGACTCATCCTGCTCGGCGACCTGTTCGACTTCTGGTTCGAATACAAGCACGTCGTGTTCTCCGAATATTTCCACATCCTCCGGGCCTTGGCCGACCTTAACGAGCACGGCATAAAGCTCCATTTCATCTGCGGCAACCACGACTTCTGGGCAGGCCGGTTTCTCGAACACTACCTCGGGTTTACGATTCACCCCGACGGCGTCAGGCTCCCATTTGGCAACCGGAACGTCCTGCTGATCCATGGCGACGGCATCAACAAAAAAGACCGTGGGTACCGGCTCTACAAGCGCATCGCAAAAGCCCGGCCCGTGGTTTGGCTGTTCGGCCTGTTGCACCCCGACCTGGCGATGGCAATCGCCAGGCGCGTGTCAAGAACAAGCCGGAAGTTCTCCGGCAGAACCGATCCCGAGAACGGCTCCGAAGCCGCCGCGCTGCGCGAGTTCGCCCGCGATTGCCTGGGCCGCGGCGACAGCCAGGTCGTCATCTGCGGCCACGCCCACTCCCCCACCTGCGAACAGTATCCCACTCCAAACGGCCTCGGGCTTTACATCAACACGGGCGACTGGATGTACCACCGCTCCTACGTGGAATGGGATGGCCAGGAATTCCGACTCATCTGCCCCCGCGCCGCCGCACCCCCTACCCGATGAACCGCCACAAATAATAGCCCGCCGCCACTCCCGCCGCAAATGCCAGCAACGCCACTACACCCAGCAAAACTTTCCGCCCGTGCCGTTTGCGGAACGACGCCAGCGCCAGCGTTGCCGAGTGCCAAAACGTCGGGCTTATCTGCGCCACAACAACCGTCACGTTATCCCGCCCCCCGTTGTCCAGCGCCAGCGTCACCAGCCGGTGCGCGTACTCCCCCGAATGCGCCCGCTTGGTAAACACCGTCCGGATGTCCGCGTCTTTGACCATGTTCACGAGCCCGTCCGTGCAAAGCAGCAGCCTGTCACCCTGCACCACGTGCCACACGTACGTATCCACCGGCACCTCCGGGTGTGTCCCGATGCTGCGCGTCAGGAAGTTGCGCCGGAAATCCGACTCCGCTTCCGCACGCGACATCAGCCCCAGCTTCACCTGCTCATCCACCCAACTGTGGTCTTCGGTGGTCGCGATCACTTCATTGTTGCGGATGTGGTAGCACCGGCTGTCGCCCACGTTGGCAATGTAAGCCTTCCGGCTGTCAACGAGCGCGGCCAGCAACGTCGTGCCCATCGGCTTGTCCCCCTTCACGAAATCCTTGTTCGTCCTGAAGATATTGTCGTTGGCCTTCTTAATGGCCGCGAGAAGCACCCCCAGGATCGCCTGATTGTCTTTCTCCGGGTCGTCCGAACCGGCCGGTCTCGGCTGTTTCAGGCAGTCTTTCAACAACGAAACCGCCAGTTTGCTCGCGATCTCGCCACCCACGTGCCCCCCCAGCCCGTCCGCCACGCACAACAACGCCCCCTCGTCAAAAAGCTGCAAACCCGGCGTATCTTCCCGAAACACCCCGTAACAGTCCTCATTGTTCTTTTTGTGCCGCCCAACGTCGGTTTGTGCGGCGATATCCATGCGCATCGGGCAGGTTCCCTCGTTCCACAAAAACACTACCAGAAACCCCGCCGCATCGACAAATCGACCCCCACGCTTTTTTGACTCATTCCATCCATCAAGCTAGAATCCACTTCGGGAACAGGGGAAGTGCCGAATGGACCGGTTTACCTTCAGTACCTTCGTCACCAACGATGACAACCGGGAAACGGTCGAACTGTGTCTGGCCGTGGCCAACCTGCAGCCCATCAAGCCCCAGCCCTTATTGCTGCTGGGCGATTCCGGCGCCGGAAAGACCCACTTGCTGTGCGCTATTGTCAACCACGTAAAAAAACACGCCCCCAGAACCGCCATCGCCTACGTCACCGCCAGAGACTTCCCCACCGCTGTCCGCGCCCTCGCTGAAGATGACGGCCCCGTCACCCGGGCTCATTCCGCCATTCTGCTGGTGGACCAGCTCGAGAAGCTGGCGCCGGACTTGCTCGACCTCCTCGCCCGGATCGCACCCCTTTTCCTCGAGGAAAACCGGTACCTCATAATCGCCTCGCAAACTAAACCGGAACACGTGCCGGGCGTGCCGGCGCCACTGCTCGGTTTAATGCAGTCTGGCCGCGTCGCGCGGATTGAAAAGGCCGCCGCGCCCGCCACGCCCAGCGCACTTTCACAGGACGTCCTGCAGCTCCAATCAGAAAACGCCTCCCTCCGGCATGAGCTCGAGGCGGCGCGGAGTGAAATGGCCAAACTTGCAAATGCCGCAGACGAACTGGCGCGCCTGCAGGAACAGTTTGTAAAAGTGGAAACCGACCGGCAACGACTCGAACGCGGGCACGCCGTGTTCAATGAAACCTTGGCTGAACAACGCATCCTGGAACAGGAGGTCCGCTCGCTGCAGCGGGCACTCGAAGAAACCCGAAAGCAACGCGATGCCTGCCAGGCCGACAGTTCCGCGCTCGCCGCCGCCACCGCCGAATTGGCGCGGTTGCGCAAGCAGCTTGCTGCGGACCCGGCAGCGCTTGACCGCACCGCCCCTGCCGGAGATTCCATCCAGCCCGCCGACCAAGACGAACTCCGGCAGGCCAAGCAGGCCGTAAAGGATGCCCATGCCGAACTCGACCGCTGGGCACTCAAGGCACAGGCCATCCTCCAGCAAGTCGAGCTCAACCGCGCCCGCCTGGCCGAAGACTCCGAGATCCAGTTGCAGCGGGTGTTGGCCCTGCGGCAACGCGTCGAGAATCTGACAGCGACCGTCAACGAACCTGGGCCGCATGAAGACATCGCCCGCCAGCTTCGCGATATCGCCGATACCGCCGCACAATCCGCCACGACCGATGCTGAAACGCGCATCCAGGCGCTCTACGCCCAGCTTCTTCACGCCGCCCAGGCCATACAACAACTCAGCGACCGCGTCAACGACCGCCCCAACGCACCCGGGCCGGCTCGGCCACGGCCGTGGTATGCCGATCCCTTCCCGTTGCCCCCCAACAACGCGTCCAAAGGGCCCGGATCGTGATCCACAACGCGTAACGCCTTGTCACAGGACCCGATGACATGCAGGACTTTGAAAAACACGTCATAAAACTCTTTGAAATCATCCACCCGCTGGACCGCATTGCCCGCGCAGGGTACGTTGTCCGCGGGGTCGCCCACCCCGAGTCGATCGCCGCACACAGTCATTCCGTGTCGCTGCTGGCCCTGCTGTTTCTCGAGCAGTACCCGGGCCAGTACGACTCCGACGCCGTACTCACCATGGCCCTCATACACGACCTGTCCGAAGCCCGCCTCATGGACATCCCCATGCCCTACGCCGACGCCTACCTCAGCGATGCCAAAGATCACGCCGAGCAGGCCGTCATCCAAGAGATGTTCTCCGGGTTCCCCGAGAAATTCGCCCGGATGCACCAGGAGTTCAACGACGCGCGCACACCCGAAGCGCGGCTCGTCAGGGCACTCGACAAAGTCCAGATGATGCTCAAAGTCCTCTGGTACGACCGCGAACGACTCGGCTATCTCGAAGAGTTCTGGAATTCGCCGTCCAACTTCCGCGATTATGGAATAAAACCCGTGTCCGACCTGTTCGACGCCATCTGCACCCGCGCCGCAAGAACAAGACCCGCGAAAAACGGGGACTGACTCGATTTTCGGCTGTTTGAAAATCGTGTCTGTCCCTGCTTTTCGCGGCAGTTAGGAAGCGCGCCTCCGGGTGTTTGGAAACGTGTCCCCGCTTTTCGCGGGCCTCCATAATCCTTTGTCCTTTGTCCTTTGCCCTTTGCCCTTTGCCCTTTGTCAGCTATAATCGGCAAAAAGCCACCGCACAGGCTGTTCATCTCGCGGATTCAGCAAAAGGAGATCGACCCATGCACATCGTACACGTACACATCGTCATCAAGCCCGAATACGTCGACGCTTTCATCAACGCCACTATCGACAACGCCTCCAACAGCGTCAAAGAACCCGGAATCGCACGGTTCGACGTCATTCAGCAAACCGACGACCCCGCAAGATTCACACTCGTCGAGGTCTACCACTCGCCCGACGACGCACCCAAACACAAACAAACCCAACACTACAACCGATGGATCAAAAACGTCGAACACATGTTCGCCCAAGAACGCACCAGAATCTTCTACAAAAACATCTTCCCAGAAAACCCCGGCTGGTAACACGCCCGCAGGCGAGACGGCCGCCCCACAAATTGCCCATCGTTGTGGTGCGGGCGTCCCGCCTGCATGGCGGCGCTGGAAATCCGCGCCTACGGTAGCGGCATTCGTAGGCGCGGACGTCTCGCCCGCGCCGTCAAAGACGCTGGCGTTGTTACGAAGGTTGGCGTAGTGATCAAGCAAGCCCAAGATCGTTGGGGTATTTGGTTGCGGGCGAGTTTGATCGTTGAGGATAGGGTTGCGGTTGGACGGCGTGGGTTGGAAAATCGCGCCTACTCTTGCGGCCGCGTAAGACAAGATGTCCAAAAAGCTCGGTAGAGGAAGAGAGCTTATATGCGGTTGGCCACGCGGATACCGAGCCGGGCGATTTCTTTGGGCGAATTGACTATTTTGTTATAGATGGCGCATTCCCAGGTGCAGGCGCAGTCGTGGGACCTGATCCATTGGACGACATTGCGGGCGTGGTCGGTGGCCAGCAGCCTGTTGATGTCGAAGTCGTGGTCCGCCAACGTGCCCAATCTGACGGTATCCAGGAGGCGCTGGTCCTCGGGCTTGTGAGTTTTGAACATCAGCTCGAGCATTTCGCAGGGATAAACTGACCCATCGTCATATACGACCAGGATGCGCCTGCCTGCGCCACATCCGAGGTTCTTTATCTGTCCACCGGCGACACCGGCCACAACGGCGCAGATCTGTCGTCCAATGGCGGTGTGAACGAGTACGTAGGGGTTACGGCCTTTTTTCTTTGTAAAGGAGGCGAGGTAGTCTTGCGCGGCTTGGTATTGAGCCACGGGCACTTCGACGGCATCGGGTTCATGGGTACGTCCGCGGGCATAAGCTATCCCGAGGGCCGCGTCTGGATACTGGGCCTGGGCCGCGTCGATTATGCTGCGCCAGTGGGAGAAGTTGAACTTGCTCATGACAAAATTCAACGTGCAGGAGATGTTGGAAGCTTTCTTGCGCTTCGCCCGGATAACCTCAACGGTTTGCTTGAATTTTTCGAACGCCCCGGGCACGCCCAGAATATCGTCAAAACGGTCGTCCACCCCGTGGAAGGGCAGGCAGAAGTTCAGGAAGGCATGGGGCGAGCGGTGGATGAAGCTTTCGGCGAGGGCGCCCACGTTTTCGGGGAGGAGCGCGTTTGTGGGCACGGTGAAAAAGCGCGTGGATGCTTTGTCATAGAAGTCTGCGATAATCTCGTCGAGGTCGTTTCGCAGGAGTGGCTCGCCTCCCGACAGCGTTAACTGGGGCAGCGGTTTCACGCTCTTGGCCAGTTTCGCCAGTTGCTCGACCGACAGTCCTTTAGGGTTTCTGCGGCTGGCCATCTCGTCCCAGTTGAAGCACATGCGGCACCTGGCGTTGCACACGGAGTTCACGTACAAGATCATGTACTGGGCACGGCCTGCGAGTATGGCGCGGCCCATGTTGCCGACGGCCTTAAGGTAGCTGCTTATCATGAGGCGGCGTCCGCATGGTTTTCGGGGTTGCTACTCGTGACATAACGGAAAAGGCCCCAAATGCCACCCGCGGTTATTACGAGCGACGTTAGATAGTGCACGGCCAGGGCCTTTGCCGCGAAACCTACGCTTGCACTTTCAGCGGCGGCGGCAACGATGAAACGGCGCGCGCCCCAAGCGTACAGGACCAAAGCGAGCGCTGCGGCGCCCAGCGCCATCGATCCAAGAGGAACAGGAAGAAAACCCAGAACCACCAGGGGGGGCACGGCGGCTGCCAACATCCGCAGCAGGGCTTCCTGCGGCGAGGACTGTGCCTTGTCGAGTGCCGGGCGCTTCTGGATGTAGTACGGCACAAACAGTGAAGCGCGCACCCAGTAATTCCGCAGCAGCCGCATGAGCCTGTCGGGAAAGCGATGGTAAATTGTCGGCGTGCGCGTCAACAGCACGGGGTAAACGGCCGAGAGACGCTTGCCGAAATCATAGTCTTCGTGGGCGTTGGTCTTGAAGCGGTCGTCAAAGCCGCCAACCGCTTGGAAGGCCGTTTTTCGGACGGCGCCATTGCGCGAGGTGACGCCTAAGATGTTGCCGACGTCGCCGGAGTTGCCGAGCATGGCGTTAAACCAAAACCGCTCAATAAGGGCGCCGTAGCTGCGAATGAAACTGTCGCCCTTGGTGAAAGACTGGTTTATGAAGGATAGCGCGGCCGCATCGGGATGTTCTTCAAGCGTCGTGCATGTCTTCTGGATGACGCCCGGCGCGTATTCAACATCCGCATCCATGAAGAAGAGGATTGTCCCGCAGGCGGCCTGTGCGCCGCAGTTGCGTGCCGCGGCGGGGCCGCCGCTTGTCTCGATGCGGATTATGCGGCATGAAAGAGGCAGCGCGTCGCTTTGCAACGGTGGCTGTGATCCGTCGTCCACCACGATGACCTCGTACGGGATGTCGGCCGGCGCATGCTGACGTATGGTTTTGAGCAGGTTTTGAAGATACTGGATCTGGTCTTTAACAGGGATGATTATCGAGACGGCCATATTCGACATTTGACCCTCAGTCCGCGTTCGGCCGGCACGCGGCGCCGCCCTTGAACCAGCGACGCGAGTGGGTCAACGGGCTGAGCAAAGAGGCGTCTCTCGACTTGTTGAAGTGCCCCTGAGAGTTTGGAATCTGCATATGTAAGGATAGTACCAGCCGTCCAAATGCCTGTCAAGAAGACCTTCGGATCAACTGCGTCAGCGGGGAAAAAGCGTGACAAGGACGTTGCGTTTCCTGGCCGAAGTTGCAGCCGTGATATAATCGGCGTGACTGTGGCGAGGCAACGATACAATGAGCTTTTTGAAAGGTTTTTTGCGGCGTAACTGGTTTGCGTTTGCGCTTGCGTCGTTGTTTGTGGCGGTTGGGACGCTGCCGCATTTGTACGGTTACGCGCTTGAGGCAAACAACATGCACTTCATGGGGTTCGTTGGCCGGGGTGTGTTCGGGCATAACGGCTACCTGATGCTTGCGCGCCAGGCGCAGGAAGGCCAGCACCTGATGGAGAACCTGCTTGCGCCGGAACCATTGCCTCGGGTGTTTTTCAATCTTGAGTGGTGGCTGTACGGCAAGGCAGCGCGCTGGACGGGCCTGTCGCTGGTGGCGGTTTATCATTTTTATCGCGCCGCGAGCGTTTTTCTTCTTGCGTTTTCGGTCCTTTACTTGCTGCGCCGGTGCCTGCACACGGTGTTTCAGCAGCGGTTTGCGCTGGCGTTGGTGGCGCTTGGCTCGGGATTCGGTTGGATGCTGATCGCGGGCTCTCGTGTGCTGCTGCGGCTGATGCCTTCGCTGACGCCGCTGGCGCGGACGGAGTTTCCCGGCGTTCAGTACGAGAATGTGCTGGTTCCGTTGCCGCCGGACGTGGGGGGCGTGTCGTTACCGGCCTACCTTGTCAACCAACCCCACTTTGCGCTTGCGGTGGGGCTTGTGGCGCTTACGTACGGTCTACTGATTGCGGCGGTGCAGACGGGGCGGACGCGTTACTATGTGTACAGCGGTATGGCGGCGCTGGCACACGCGGTCGTGCGGCCCTACAACATCCCTGAAATGTATCTGATCTTTTTGTTGTATCCGGCGTTGCTGTGCGTGCGGGACGGCCGGCTGGATGTCCGTCGGTTTGTCGGGCCTGCGTTGGCCGGGGCGCTTATGCTGCCGCTTGTTTTTTACTATGCTTATTTGGCTTCGACGGGCGCGCTGGGCGGTAAGGGGCCGCTTTGGCAGCCTGGCCTTTTTGTGGACCACATTCTGTGGCTGGGCTTGCCGTTCATTCTGGCGGTGATGTCGTTCCGCGGGCTTTCGCGGTTGAAAGAGGTCAGCCCGGCGATTCTGCTGATGGGTCTGTGGCTGGTAGTAGCGTTTCTGATCGAGCAGACCTGGCCGTATTACCGCAGCGGGCAGGAAGGGGCTTTCGCGGCGTACACGGTTGCCCCGGTTATCCTGGCGACGGCGGGCCCATTGCGCTGGGCCTATGAGTACATCCTCCGCCGCCGTCCGAGTTTCGCCAGCGCCAAACTTGCCGCTGCCGGGGCGCTGATCCTGGTCAGCATGCCCTCCACCGCACTTGTTTACTACCGGATGTTCACCGACCTGCGCGACCATCCTGCGCCATATTACGTCTCGGACGACGTTTACCAGGGGATGAAGTGGCTTGAGGCGAATGCGGGCCGGCACGACACGGTCTTGTCCAGTTTCGATACGGGTCAGTTGGTGCCGCGCGTCGCCGGTGTCAAGGCGTTCCAGGGACACTACATGATCACGCCCAACGCGGCCGAGAAACGCGCACTGGCCGAGCGTTTTTACGGGACGCGGGGCGATGACGCGTTCAAGCGAAAACTGGTGCGCGATTACGGGATTCGTTACGTGTTTCTGTCACCCCTTGAGCGGCGTCCTTCGGGCTTCGACCCGGCGGAACACCCCTGGCTCGTTCCCGTGTTCTCGCAAGGCGACACTGGCCTGTACCGTGTGCAGCGGCAAAACTGAACGGAACAAGTAACAGCGTTTTACGCCCTTGCGTCTCCCCGGCTACCTGTAATAAAGCCAACTGAGGAGCAGCAGCATCAGCAACAGGCGGAAAAACGGCGAGACCGGCGGCGGCGGCGTTTAGCCCCCTTTCACACTTCACCTTCATCTATTTCGCCTCTTATTCTAACCCAGCTTCATTCTTGGCATTTCCTTGAGTTCCCTTGTGCTAAAAAACCGGAATCCTTCAATTTTAAGCCTGTGTTGAAACGCCCGCACCATTTGTAGGCCGTTTCCCACTCTTTCGCATTTCCTCCACTCTCCGGTCTCCAGCCTGCTTTTCTCACTTTTCACTTTCGCCATTCACGCGGGTTTTTTAGCCACAAAAGAACGCAAGGAGAAGGGGGTTTGGGGTACGGGGTTTGGGGTTTGGGATTTGGCGTATTAAGCAGGATGATGGATGAATTGCCGGAGACGGCTGGGGGGAGGGAGTGGCTGGGGGCTGGGGAGTGGTTTTGGGCTGGGGTTAAGAATGAGGTTAGGAGAAAAACGGGGAGGCGCGGAGGCTTGCAGGGTTTCGCGGAGATCTCCTTGATCGTTGGGAAATGCAGCGGGTTTGGGGCAGTTGCGCTCCGCGCGGCCCGGCTGGCTCGAGGCTACTTCCGCCGCGGGCGCTTCCGAAGCTCTTCAAGCCGTGTGCGAGCCTTGGCGGCAAGAGGGCTTTCGACCTGCTCGAAAATTTCCACGGCCCGCTCCGCGGAGGCAATCGCCTCGTCACGCCGGCCTGTGTTGGCAAGTGCGTCAGCAAGGTTGTAGAGGTCGGTTGCCTCGCCGCGGCGGTCGCCGATTTCGCGGTCTATCGCGAGCGCCTGTTCGTAGTGCTCGATCGCCTTGCGCGGCTCGCCGAGGTCCGCGTAGGCCATCCCCAGGTTGCCGAGGACGGCTCCTTCGCCGCGCCGGTCGCGGATCTCGCGGGCGATCACAAGCCGCTGCTCGTAGAACTCGATGGCCTTGCGCGGCTCGCCGAGACTCCAGTAGGCCAGCCCCAGGTTGCCGAGGTGAACGCCTTCCGCCGCCCGGTTTTTCAGTTTCCGCGCCGCATCGAGTGCCGCCTCGAGCCACGCGATCCGGTCGCGGGGATGGAGACGCAGATCGAGGCAGTGGGCACCGGCGTCGGGATAGTCGCTGCACAGTTTCGCGGCGGTATCGTCTTCCTCCCACTGGGCCGCCGCCCAGGCTTGTCCCGCGCGGATGTTGCCCCACTCGAGGTCAAACAGGCCAAGGCCCTGCAACACCGACTCACCGCCTTGTTTATACAGTTCCTTTGCCTTCCGAAGCACGGCGGCGTAGTGTGCGGCGTGGCGTTGCGCGCACTCCGCGTGCTCCTTATCGCTCAGTCTGGCGCGGGCGTAGTCGCGGAGGAGGTCGTGAAGGCGGTAGCGGCGGGTTGCCTCGTCCCACTGCACCATGCTGGCATCGTAGAGGTGGCCCAGTGCCGCCGCGCCGCCATTCTCTTTCAACTGCCAGACGCTGGCTGCCGCCAGTCCGTCGAAATCGCCTGGAAACACCTCGAGTGCCCGCCACAACCGTTGCTGAGGCTCGTCGAGCAGTTTATAGCTGGTGGCCAGCGACGCTTCGACGCCGTGCTCCTCATCCGTTCCATCTTTGTATGCATCCAACGCGGCTAGACGGTTCTGCTCCAACTCCTTGCAGTAGTCGGCCACATCGAGCATTGGCCGCAGCTTCAGGGCGGACGCCGCCAGCCGCAATGCCAGCGGAAGCCGGCCGCATCGTTCCGCCAAATCCGCCGCCTGCCCCTCAATCCGCGGGCAGATCTCGAGGAGCAACTCGCACGCCTTCGGTGTGGGCAACGTGTCCAGATCGACTTCCGCCATGCCCGGCATGACGAACCGGCGGCGCGATGTGACCAGCAGCACACACCCGTCCGGTGGCGGGATCAGCGGCGTCAGTTGGTGGCCATTGAGTGCATTGTCCATCAGCAGCAGGACCCGCTTGCCGTCGAGGACGGAATGGTAAAACGCCTGCAACGGGCCGACGGACTCCGGCAGTTTCACATCCGGCCGGAACGACTGGATCACGTGTTGGAGTGCCTCGGCGGGCGTTGCGGGTTGTACCGCATCGTCGTCGCGTGCGCCGCGCAGGTTGAAGAAGATCTGGCCGTCCGGGAATTGTTTTTTGAGCCGTTTGGCGGCCATCTTCGCCAGTTCGGTCTTCCCGACGCCGCCCATCCCGCGCACGCCCGAAATGACCGCCCCGCGTTTCCCGCCACGGCCCTTGAACGCCGCTAACAGGTCGCCGATCTCGCCCGTCCTGCCCACGAAATCGCCCACGGGTTCGCCAATCTGGCGCGGTTTCAGCAGGGGCGGTCGAACAGACTTAATAACGTTTATCTGTTTCCCGACTTTCTGCCCACGCTGGTTAAACGTGCTCATTAGAGCCAGCCTTTTACCTTGGCGATGAGCAGGCCTATGCCTTTGCCGATTGTGGCGGCGGATTTGGCTGTGGCTACGACCTTGTCGAGGACGGTGCGGGCGGTTTCGAGATAGCCGAGGCACTTTGATTTGTCGGGCTTTTCCTTGCCGGCCTCGATGGCGGCCTTGTTGAGCGCGTGCCTCGCGTCCTCGGCCGTCTCGGGGTCGAATTCGCCCGAGCGCATCGCTTCCTGGATCTGCCGGAGTATGCCCTGGAGTTCCTCGACGACGGCGGCGTTCTGGTTGCCCACGTAAACGTCGCGGCCCGCAATCACCGCGCCCGGCTGAACGTCGCCTCCCACATTCACGATGTTGCCCCCGGCATTGTACTGGCTGCCGTCAACGTTCACCTGCTTCCCCACCTTCTGTCCCCGCTGATCAAAATGAGTCATGCTGACCTTCCCTTCGTTCCGGAAAACTACTTATAATACTGTATTCTGAATCTGTTCAAGGCGACTGCGTGCTCTGGCGGCGAGAGAACCATCAATTTTCTCCCATATCCTCACCGCCTGTTCCGCAGCGGCAATTGCCCCTGTACGGTCGCCGGAACTGACAAGTGCGTGAGCAAGATTGTAGAGAGCAATTGCAACTGCAGGCTGATCCCCAATTTCGCTCAAAAACAAAAGAGCTTGCCGATAGAGTTCAATCGCCCTTTTCGAGTTACCTAGCTCAGAGTAGGCTGACGCTACGTTGATGAGAATACTTCCTTCCCCTAAGCGGTCCCCGATTTTGCGCACGATCTCAAGCTGCTGCTTGTAGTAGCCCATAGCCTTGCTAACCTCACCAAAGCTATAGTACGCGCTGCCCAAGTTGCCTAGAATGTTTCCCTCGAGGATTTGGTCACCAACCTCGCGAGAGATCAGGAGTGCCTGCTCGTATAAATCGACCGCCTTCCTCGAGTTTCCTGAGCCAGCGAATGCCACTCCCAAATTAGCCAAGTCTATGCCCTCAGAGTGCCTGTTTCCCCTTTCGCGTGATATGATCAGTGCCTTCTCATACTCTCGAATTGCACTGCTCCAGTCGCCGATATCCGTATAGGCCGTTCCCATGTTGGCGACGTGTCTGCCTTCCGCCTCACGGTCTTTTAACTTTTGCGCCGCCGCAAGGGCCCGCTCCAGCCAACTGAGCCATTTGCGGGGATGAAGACGCAGATGAAGACAGTAACAGCCGGTCTCGGAATAGTCGCTGCAAACCTGTGCGGCGACCTCGTCTTCTTCCCAGTGGGTAGCCGCCCATACTTGTCCTGCGTGGATATTATCCGATTCCAGGTCATACACAGCGAGAGCCTTCAACGCCGATTGGCCGCCTTCTTTATATAGATAACTGGTCACCCCGAGCACATCCCCATAGTGCGTCGCGTGCCGTCGTGCGTATTCCGTACGCTCCCTGCCGCTGAGTCGGTCGTGGGCGTAGTGGCGGGCGAGGTCGTGAAGCCTGTAGCGGCGTGTTGCCTCGTCCCACAACACCATGCTGGCGGTGTACAGTTCGCCGAGCGCCGCCGCGCCCTCCTTCTCCTCCAAGTGCCAGACGCTGCATGCTGCCAGTCCGTCGAAATCGCCGGGAAACACCGCCAGGGCGCGCCACAACCGTTGCAGCCGGTCGTCGAGCAGGTTGTAGCTGGCGGCCAGGGAGGCTTTGACGCCGCGGTCCACAGCAACCATTTTGTGGTCTCTATCCAACAGGGCGAGCCGGTCCTGTTCTTTTTCCAACCGGTCGAGATACTGTTCCACCGTGATCGCCGGATTGCGGTCGAGTGCGGACGCGCTCAGGCGCAACGCCAGGGGCAGGTATCCGCAGCGTTCCGCCAAGCCGTCGGCGTGCCCGTCGATACGTGGGCAAATCCTGACCAGCAGGTCGCGCGCCTCGAGGGGCGGCATGGTATCGAGGTCGACCTTGCTCATGTCCGGGAGGCTGATGTGGTAGCGCGACGTGACGATCAGTGCGCAGCCATCGGGTGGCGGCGCCAGCGGGGCCAGTTGGCCGGCGTCGAGCGCGTTGTCCATCAGCAGTAGTACGCGCTTGCCTTCGAGCACCGAATGGTAAAAGCTTTGCAACTGATCAACCGCATCCGGCAGCTTCACATCCGGCCGGAACGCCTGGATCACGTGTTGCAGCGCCTCGGCGGGCGTTGCCGGTTGTACCTCCTCGTCGTCGCGGACGCCGCGCAGGTTGAAGAAGATCTGGCCGTCCGGGAATTGCCCTTTGAGCCGTTTGATGGCCATCTTCGCCAGTTCGGTCTTCCCGACGCCACCCATCCCGCGCACGCCCGAAATGACCGCGCCGCGATTTTCGCCGCCCCCCTCAAACGCGGCCATCAGATTGCGGATCTCGTCCTCGCGGCCAACGAAATCGCCCACGGGCTCGCCTATCTGGTTGAGGTTCAGCGCCGGTTGTTTCGTGTCGCCGACAATCAGATCGCGGAAATGGAGCATGTCGCCCGCGGCGTTGAGCTGGTCGTGGCCGATGTTGGTTTGGTTCTGGAGAACGGGGATCGATTGCGAAGGGGCAGGCGTTGGCGGCGGCGGGTTTGAGCAGTCGAGGGATATCTCAAAATCGCCTTTTTTTGCCTTCACGGTCAGTCGGTTGTGAATCACGCCCAACGCGATGAGGCCGAGGACGGCAATGGCCGCCAGAATGATGATAGTTTGCGAATCCATGTCCCAGGTTCTCCGGTGCCGAGCGTCGAATCCCGCCCCCGTCGTCTGACAGCTACTGCTATAGGACTGGCAGGCATTATACACCGGGGACGCGGGGAAAGGGAGTCTGGAGTCTGGAGTCTGGAGTCTGGAGGTAAGAACGGAAGTTCGAAGTGCGAAGTGCGAAGTTGGAAGAGAGACGGTGGACATGGTGGACGGGGAAAAGAAGTCTGGAGTCTGGAGTCTGGAGTCTGGAGGTAAGAACAGAAGTGCGGAGTGCGAAGTTGGAAGAGGGAAGTGCGAAGTGCGAAGTGCGAAGTTGGAAGAGAGACGGTGGACATGGTGGACGGGGAAAAGAAGTCTGGAGTCTGGAGTCTGGAGTCTGGAGGTAAGAACAGAAGTGCGAAGTGCGAAGTTGGAAGAGGGAAGTGCGAAGTGCGAAGTGCGAAGTTGGAAGAGAGAAGTGCGAAGTGCGAAGTTGGAAGAGAGAAGTGCGAAGTGCGAAGTGCGAAGTTGGAAGTGCTAAGTTGGAAGTGCGAAGTGCGAAGTTTTGGAAGAGGGACGGTGGACGTGGGGGGCGTCCGGACGTGTGTGCGTGATTTTGTTGGGGATGGGATGGACGGTTCGGGCGGGAAGAAAATGGGGTGGTTTTTTGTTGATGGTTTCGAGAGGGTATTTGGTTCGAGATTGGGGCTTGGGAAAATGTTTTGAGGGCGAGGCGTGTGGTACAATCGGCGTGTTTTTATAGACCCTCCAGGAGACTCGCGGAATTGACCAAGCCACACCTGCATGTAGTTTATATTCGGCCGTCAACGTATGACGACGAGGGGTAT
>Ga0315285_10000795_pt1 | contig 32859 bp, 37 predicted proteins | sample YL17G09_36_MG_FD_203698 | JGI IMG/M metagenome (GOLD analysis project Ga0315285, IMG submission 203698) | Sediment microbial communities from Yellowstone Lake, YNP, Wyoming, USA - YL17G09_36 | ecosystem: Environmental > Aquatic > Freshwater > Lake > Sediment | place: USA: Wyoming | collected...
TTCGCTACGCCATCCAGATAAAACTCACTCGCTAATGAATCCGTCCATGCCATGTTCTGGTCAAACTCTAATGCAATTTCATCTTGCTTGTCACTCGTATAGTAAGCCTTTTTGAGATTTGGAGGCGTGATGGCGTTGGTAAAAACCCTGCTGTAGTTGTCCCGCTCCACCAGGGGGCATATCAATCGCGCTATTTCTGCGTAGCCCGCAACAGGATAATGACAGCCGCCCGGCGGCTTAATGCCAAGAGTTGACATGATACCCATGTTGGAAAAGTAGGACGGCAAGGTCCTTTGCACCTCCCGCAGCATATTGTCAGAGCCATTGATGCCCATAGAGCAGGCTTTGGGCCAAATCTGGAAAATGTAATAGTGTTGGATATTCGGGTAATCCTGTTTCCAGGCTGCCGACATGTCCACAAAGTATTGCTGGTAGGTTTCCCATCCAAAGCGGCCGGTAGGGCCATCCGCGCCCTGGTCGTTTTCGCCTTGGTGCCATAGGACGCCGCGGATCCCATGTGTGAGTTTGGCCTGTTGAATGCGCCATAACAGCCGCCCGTAAATCGTTGCTACATCTTCAAAATCTTCCGGATTGCGCTGGTGCTGATCAATCCGTGTACCCCCGACGGCGCCATTGATAATGCATATCGGGATCTTCTGGTTTTCCATCAATCGCCGGGCAAGCTCCATGCCCCAATACCCGATCTGCAGCTTTGCGCCGTTACGGTCGCGACAGACCGCGTTGCCCCACAGTTTCAACCGTGCGCCTTCGGGGTGACCCGCCATGCTGCCATAGCTGCGAATCCAATCGCTGGTGTAAGAAGGGTCGTCATCGCCGACATCAGTCGCTTCCGCATTGGATTGTCCATCAATAATATAGGCATCCCCGCATACCAAGTTGGTAACCGTATGGCGCACCGTTTCGTGGCTCCCTCTCTTGGAGCCGAACTCCACTTTGTATTTGATCAGCCCCGGCTTGAGCCTGGCCATAAAGGCATAGGATTTTTCTGCGGTGGGTTTTTGCCTTTCGGTTTTGATGAGTTTACCGTCGGCATAGATCTTCAAGAAGACCGAGTCGGCATCTTCATTCAGTGTCCCGTTGTAGTAGAGTGTGCCTTCATTCTTATCATCACGGGCATAGAACTGATTGTCCTCAGGTTTCTCATCCTTTGCGGGTGTCCGTTGTACCCAGGCATCCTTCTTGGGTTCTTTGACCATGATCGTGGTCGTGTTGATTGTCTCTGCTCCACCGTTGTTGACAGCCAGCGTGACGGTCATTTTGCCGCTGTTCTGTGCCCTCCTGAGGATTAGTTTCCTGGTTGTGATATCCTTGGTCGCGGCGATATCTGAAACAGTCCAGGTGTAATTCAGATGGCCCGCACCTTTGGCCTGCATTTTGTCCAGATTGGCGATCTTTGGCACTACCTCGATCGTCTTTCGTCCATCCCATCTTGCCGGCGCCTTCAGGGTTAAAACCGGATCAGGAATGTCTTCCCGAACCGTCACGGGGATATCAATGGTCTTCACTGCATCGGCATAGACCGCCTTGAACTGGAGGGTAAGCGATTGGTCGCCCGTCACCCGGCCAGCATCCAACGTGAAATGAAACCGGTCCACGGCGGCGATGGTTTCGTTTTCACCTCTCTTCAGAATCCAATAGACCTTCTGTGCGCCGCCAGCTTTTACCGACACCTCGGCTCTCTTGCCTTCCAACATGGTGATCCTTTTCTCCGAGACCGAGAAGTCCGTGCCCGCCTTCACCAGCGGTCCGACCACCGTCTGCAGGGGCTTCTGGTTCTCATATTGCAGCCTCACCCAGTCGGCGGAGCGCGTGACCTTGGAGATTCGCACCTCATCAATGTCGCCGACAAACCTGTAAATGTCATACCAGCCGCCAATATACAGCCTCGCAGGACTCTTGATCGCCAGCGGGGCGCCTGTGGACGTCGAGACGCCGTCGAGGACGCCATTCACATATACCCTTGAATCACCATTCTTGAAGGCGTGGACCACGTGGATCCATTGGGACGTGGCAAGGGTGCTGCCTCCCTCGACGTCTGCTCCGGAAAAGTAGCATTCCATTTTCAGATGCGGCGGACTGAAGAACTGCATCATCACCTTGCCCTGCCCCGCCTCGTTTCCCCAGGCGAGGACGGTCACATTCGGCTGCTCGGCTCTGAACCAGGCTTCAGAAGTATGGGGACTGGAACCGATCGGATAGGATGTGATGTTCTCTCCGCAGGTGATGCCCTTGCCTCCGGGGAAATGCCGGCCTTTGCCAATCATACCGGAAGAAGGTGTGGTACCCGTATCCTTCGACTCAAGCGTGCCGACCTCATCGTTAACAGGATCGTTCATGTGCCAGACGCTGAGGTATCCGTTGGACTCGTTGAAGACGGCACTACCGTTGGACTCGCTGGCCGCGCCGGCCTTGCCCCAATACAACTTGACCTCCTGCCTCGCATTCCCCTTGATGGTCGGTATGCGCACCCAGATGCTGGCGTTTCCGTTCGCCGGGTCCCATTCCTCAATCTGATACGCCAGTGGTGTGCTGGTACTCGTGGAGAAACGGATGTCCTCTCCATTGGCCTTCGCCTGGCTGAAATTGAAAAAGTCCTTGTGCAGCCGCACCAGCAACGGGAAGCCGTCTTCCGAGGCCGAAGCCGGCAAGTTCGCGCCTTCAGGCGTAGTGAGCAGATAGATGGAGCCGGAATGTTTCCAGCCCAGATATTGGGCCGGGGCCGTCTCAAAAAGTACCAAGAGCATTACCATGCCTAAAAGCATTTTCTTGATCATACGATACGTCCTTTGCTCGGTTGGGAAAACAGAGAATTTGAGTTTGAGTTTATGCGTTGTAACGACTCAGGCACCCTCACCATGAGCCTACCCATAACAATGAACCGACATTTCCCATTTAAGTTCATAAACAGTACTCCTGCACGCTACGAGCTATATAATAGCACAATATGCAGTTCGATTTCAACGCTTCTGACCGTCAACTTGGTTAACATTTCTGCCAAAACACCCAGTAAGTATGCCGATTCGCTGCAAATCCAACATTTCGTCATTTTTTCGACGTACCCTGACCTCGGATTCTCCAGCACTTTACCAGATTTTCCCAGCACGGCCGGTCATCCTGCCCTCACAAGTTCTGGGCTGGCTCTCAATTGCCCTATTTGACCAAGAATTTCCCGAAAGAACGTCCTCGGCACAGCAATTCCGCCATTTGAAATATCACGTAACGCGAATGCCTGACCACCTTGGCTCCAATCTTGAACAGCTTGTCTCTCAGCGTCTTCAGCGACCATTTCTTCACTGACTTGGGTAGTGCCAGCCATCTCAGGAAATTGCCGAGGTTGTAAGCCAAGGCAAATAGTTGGAGACGAACCTGATTATCAACGAAATCATGACACGATAGCCTTGTCCAGTTCAATGCGTAGTGCCATCTCTTGCTCACGCTTATCCCGTCATTCTGAACATCCGAACCACGCGGTAGCTTTATCAGTATATTTAGCGAGCTTGATACAATTAAATAAAGGATTGGCATTTCATGTTCATTCGAGGTATAATGTTTGAGTAAAAGGAGGGTAAATATAAATTCTTAACTTAGAAAGAAATGCAATGCCAGTGAACCTGAGCTCTCGGGATAAAGAATTCTTAAACGGACGGCACGGAGAAGCAGCCCGGATCGCCATGCGAATTGTAACAAGAATGGCCGAAGTTAATGACGCTGATGAGCTAATGGATGTGACCCAAGCACATATAGATGGCTGCGGGCTTCTTAGCGATACTGGTCTCGAATTTGCAGAGACATTAGCAAGGCAGGCAGCGAAGGTTTCCATCCTTACTACCTTGAATATGGTGCCTCTTGACCTTCAGAACTGGAAACGATTTTCAATCAATACAGAATTCGCCGCTAAAGCCATCCGATTAGCCAAAGCCTATACTGATATGGGATGCATTCCTACCTGGACATGTGCGCCGTATCAAAGTTACTTAACACCCAGGTTTGGCCAACAAATTGCCTGGGGCGAATCTAACGCTATCTGCTATGCCAACTCTGTCCTCGGTGCCAGAACCAACAGATATGGGGATTTCATCGACATCTGTGCAGCAATAACAGCCAGAGTTCCCAAATGCGGCCTTCATCTAACAGAAAACCGCAAAGGCCATATACTTTTGCGCCTAATTGATATTGCCCCTGACATTATGCAAACCAACGCCTTTTTCGCCACATTAGGTCATCTTCTCGGCTCCATCGCAGAAGACAAAATTCCGGTTATCGAAGGCCTTCCAAAGGATACCTCCAGCGACCAATTAAAAGCCTTGTGTGCAGCGGCAGCCTCTTCCGGTTCTGTGGCCCTTTTTCACGCTATCGGCGTAACACCCGAAGCAAACACCCTTAAGCAGGCCTTCCAAGGTGACAAACCGGAACGAATTATCAATATCCATCTTTCCGACTTACAAAACGCCAGAGCCGACCTATCCACTGCTCAGCAAGGTGCCAACCTCGATTTAATCGTGCTGGGTTGTCCTCATTTTTCTTTTGACGAGTTTCGCCAACTGGCTAGACTCATAAAAGCTCAAGCCGAAAAAGGCAAACAACTTCATCCTAACGTAAGGTTCATTGTTATAACCTCTCAGACCTCTTATGCCCTGTCGCAAAGAAGCGATTTCCTCAATATACTCACCGACTTTGGCATCGAGCTTACCCTTGATACCTGTCTATTTCACACACCTATGGTCTCTCCTGACACAAAGGTAATTATGACCAACTCGGGAAAGTGTGCTTATTATGCCCCTGGCGAGCTTGGTGTCCAGGTCGCCTTTGGTTCTATGGCTGAATGTGTTGACTGTGCTATTAAAGGTCACGTATGTCAAAAAGAAAAACCATGGAAAAAGTCCTAATCGGCAAATCCGTCGTACCAGGCTCAGCTCAAGGCATAGCTCTGGTCTCTAAAGAGCCAATTAGTTTCTGGGGAGGTTTGTCTCCCCGTACCGGCGAAATTATCGACCGGCGCCACGAGCGTTCAGGCTCTGTTGTCACCGGCCGAGTATTCGTATTCCCCCAGGGCCGAGGCTCAAGCACTTCCAGCGCGACCCTGCTCGAGAGCATCAAAACCGGCGTCGCTCCTGCAGCCATAATCAACCTTAAGCCAGATCCCATTTTAGCGCTCGGAAGTATTGTCGCCAATGAGCTATACCACCAGGCCGTACCTATTGTCGTCTTGCCTGAAAAAGACTTCTTTTCTATTAAAGAAAACGATTATCTTGCTATCGAACCTGATGGCACAGTGAAAATTAGTCATTAGAAAAATAGCAATCAAAAGTTTTTTAATTAAATCCTGTTTTCTAACTGCCTTACTTGTGGCCTTGGGTGGCTCTGCCCAAGCTGAAAAAGAATCTGACTGCAGAACACCAACAAAGTTTTTCTTAGAAAGATTTGTACCGACTGGCTAAGCGGTATCCACATAAGCCCTATCCAAACAATTCTGACAGAACACGATGATGCCTGGGTAGATATCCCCGACGACCTGGAGTGGTTAAAAAACGGCCAGAGTTTTATATGGCCAAGTGAACGTGACGGCTGGCGACACCTGTATCTCGTTTCTCGCACCGGAAGCGACCTTACACCCTTCTGACCTCTGCCCAATTCGATGTGATTAGTGTTCAAAGTGTAGATGAAGAGAAAGGATTCGTGTACTACATCGCTTCCCCGGATAACTCCACCCAACGCTATTTATTTAGGTCGCCGCTTGATGGCACCGGCAAGGTCGAACGCATAACTCCAGCTAATCAGCCGGGAACACATCTATACCAAATATCTCCAGACTCAAATTGGGCTTTTCACACCTACTCGTCATTCGATAAGCCGCCATAGCCATAGCCATTGCCTTTGTTAGCAACCAGCGGTTCTACGACACCATTTACCAGGAAAGATATATGGGTCTGCAGGATGATAATGAACAGGGCTACAAGGAGGGCTCACCCATAACAATCGCCCATCAGCTAAAGGGCAACCACCTTATCATTTACGGCGCCGGCGATGACAACTGCCATTATCAGAATTTCGAGGCCCTCATCAATGAATTAATCAAGCACAATAAATCTTTTTCAATGATGGCCTATCCCAACCGCACCCACAGCATAAAGGAAGGCGAGAATACAAAGCTACATCTCTATAAACTATTGACTCGATACTTAAAGGAAAATCTTCCGCCCGGCCCCAAATAAATGCATGTGAAAGAGGTTTATGAGTAGTTTTCATTGTATTTCTAAAGGACAATTTTTTGTCCCAAACCTTTTTGGACAGCGCTTTCGTAAACTATCTTTGATGCATAAACGTCAAAAAGAGCCATACCTACTGACTTGAACAGGGTTGTTTCGTGCTTTACGGATTCTCTTTTGCGGTTCCTGGCTAAGAAACTACCTAAGGTCATAATCTGTTCCCTATCGAGCCATCGGTTCTGCAGCGGCACTATAAGGTCTCCTGATTCTTCCAAAGCATCGGTGGTGTCGATAAAAACTCTCTGAAGCAGGTTAAACAGTGCTCTGGGCAGTTCTCTAACATTTGGCTGGTATGAACCGATGGCAACAAAATGTTTGCCAATTAGGAGGTCAGCTCTTTCCGGTAGAACAGGCTTCTGAGATGTTGTTGCTGTTACCACGACCTGAGACTTTTCCAGCAGGTCTTCAATACAGGCAGCTGCGTGAAACTTAACATGGGGGACCACATCTGATAATTTCTCTATTAGTACCGCCGTTTTTTCCGGGTTGCTATCAAAAATGATAATGTCTGTGAGATTGCGAATTGAGCAGGCCACCCACGCGTGATAGAAGCCCTGAAAACCGGCTCCAACTATACCGAGTGAAAAAATGTCTTCAGCCGTAAGATGACGAATACTCACAGAACTAACCGCTGCTGTTCTAAGTGCTGTCAAGACCCGTCCATCAAGGATAGCGACGGGTAAACCAGTCTTCCCATTGTTTAGAACAACAATGCCGTTGAGCATCGGAATTCCTTTGGCGGGATTAGTAGGGAAGAGAGTCACGAGTTTGGTAGCGAAATAGTCCTGAATAAAGCAGGGCATCAGCAGTAAAGTATTGCTACCATTGTCCACGTGAAGCCGTTGCGGCATATTAAAGGCTTTGGTTTCATAGACAGACATTGCTGTCTCCATAGCCTCGATTATATCATCAAAAACTGCAGCAGCTAAAATATCTGCTTCCGTCAGATAAATCATTTAGTTATCTCTTCTAAGAATAATAACAGCTTCATTTTTTGTGAGACCTCATAAAAATTGCGAGATCTTATACACATTTCTGGAGCTTTATGTACAGGAAACATTGAGCTTCCTCTTGCTTATCCCAATTGAAGCAATACTTGCATCAATGCTTGTTGGAATTTTAAGGCCCAACTATACTATCCATAATTATTACACAACGCCAGAAAGTTCTCAAGGCAAAAAGAAATTGACTTTACTCCTAAGTAATCCTCGCCTTTCCATCACAAAATAGGAACGATTAGAAACTCAGGGATTTCAGTTTTGGAAACACGAGCGAAATAATTTGTCAAAAAGCCACTTTAACAAATGTTAAATTTTTTGAACGGCACCTCTGTTTCGTATAGCTTGTCATCTGATAGTTCTGTTCTCCTCTGAAGCGACTGAAAAAAGTTCTTTTCTGTTAAGCCCAATATTGTGGACTCGCTATTGTCCATAACTCCCCGATCAGGCTCGAATCTTGGAGGTAGTGGTTAACCACCGAGGTTTTCTGGTTGCACTACTTACTAATCTGACAGACATATATCCTGCTATTTTCAATAACTCTATCCGTTTGTGCTGTAACATCCTGTACATACCTTGTTGCCATTTGTAAATCCGCATGGCCAAGAAGCCTCTGAACTGCAAACGGGTCACCTGACCTGGCGGCAATAGTGGCAGCAGTCCTTCGCAGAGTATAAAAACCCGTCCCTTTGGGAACATTAAGCCCTGCTCTCTTAATCAGCCTCGTAAATAATGGTGTGATTATATTTAAGATTGTATATTTGCCGTTACCATTACCATCGGTCTTTAACAACGTTTGTATATATGGGTTACCTCTGGAGGTATAAAAGACAAGTTTGCCTGTCCTGGGGAGCTTTCCAAGCGATTCAATAGTCTCCGGCCATAATGGCAAATCCCTTGAAATTCCCGTCTTTTTCCTTGGCAATGTGACTCTGGCATTAACAATATCCAAATCGGCCCATTTTAGCTCTGCACAATCTGTACATCCGAAACCGCAATTTAACCCAAGCCATATCATTGCCCTCATCTTTACATCAGCACAGGATAGTAACCTGTTTATCTGTTCAGAACTAAAGGTGTCTTTTTCCTTATGAATTATCTTGCCTCTTGAGATAGCATCGATATTCGGGATATTCTTATTAAGAACATCATTCTTCCTGGCCCAGTGAAACATAGCCTTCATAATACTTATATGAAGGTTTAGTCTGCAGACAGAGCCATAATGCCTCTGGAGCTTTCTTTTGTAGTTCTGTAGGTCCAGGGTTGATATGCTCTTGATTCTTCTATTCTGACCCAGAAAAGCCATTAATTTGTTTAGACTGTCAATTTGGTCATTGTGGTGTCTTGGGGTAAGGTCATTTGCCTGAAGTTTTGAATACTGATAGTTAAGATACATATCACAAAGCTGTTTTAGAGTCATATTATCGCCTGTTTGTTTTTGTTGTTGTAGATTGTTTTGACATCCGTGCAGATATGTTGCCTGGTCAAGATATCTTTGAAGAGCCACTGTTTTGTCAGAGCCGAAGTAATACATTTTCCCTTTAATCTTTTTACAGTATTGTCCTGTGGAATGGAGTGTTAGTGGGAATTTGTCGGAACGTGTTTTTCTTTTTGAAGTTTTCATATTCCTGCCTCCTCAAAAAAAGGTTTACATTTTACGAGATAATCATCAATTAGTTGTAGTAATGGTTGTTATTTTCGACACGGCAACAACAGTCGAGAATTACAACTAACTGATACACATTAGCTTATGATTATTATACGAGATGGAAGTGAATAGGTTATATAATCCGATAGCTACCTTTTGCATAGAGCCGTCCGGAATTACAGGGTCTGACGTATTTATTATGAGTTTTGATGTCGTATGGAGATTCTGCAAAATATATTCCCGCACGTTGTATATTCGAGCACATAAAACCTTAAATACTCATCTCCCGTTATCATTCTAAAATGACACAGGAAGATTTGCCAAAAGATGAAAAGGCCATCCAAACCCTGGAAGAAATCTGTGAGAATACGAGGGCCATTCGCAGGGTCGTAAACAGGATTCTGGATAAGCTGCATGAGGAATCCGAAGGCAAGGACGATGACTATGACCCTGATACCATAGATTGGAAAGACCTATACAACAGCGATGATATGTACTATTAACCGAAAGATTTTTATACCCCAGTAGCTTTCCTCTTCTATGACAGAGCCAAATCTTGATGCAGGATTGAGAAATTTAAGACAGAGCCTTCGGCAAATAAAAGCCTTGTTAGCCTGGCAGCGATTGCAGGAAACTGAATCAAGACCTCATGAGCCACCCGGATTTACAATTACTGACTCTGTAGAAACAGACCTTAGAAATGAATACTCGTTCTTCTTAGCAACGGCGCTGCAGATCCACAGCATTATTAACGATACCTCACTTACAATTCCAGAGGCGAAACGCCAAAACATTAAAAATCAACTGGTCAGGATTGAACAACAACTTTACAGTCTCAACCTCAATCAGAAGCTCTGCACCTGCTGAAAATAAAGATGGGATTTTTTGATCTATTCAGGAAAAAGAGGAAAGCACGTCCAAGAATGAGAAGGCAGAGTAGGGCCTCTGTCGCCAAGCTAAAAGAATCCTTTGAAAAAGCAAGGGTTGATATTGACGCCTTACAGGCCCGGACACAGACGACAAATGCACTATTGGAACAGCACTCTAAAGAACTGTCTGAGCACAAAGGTATAATTGAACAACATTCTGTAAGACTTGCGACACTGGAGCAAGCAGTTAACTGGCAGTCGAGTAATCGGCGATTGGCTTTGAATAGTCAGCCCAATCGACCAGACCAGGCGAGTAATCCGTTACCAGCGGCGACACCGGGCAATCTACCATTACCTCAGAAACTTGATGTAGACTGTTTCTCAGAGCAGGAGAAACGTATTTTGGCTGTCTTTTTCCAAAATCAAGGTATGGCCCTTTCTTATACTGATATAGCCAGGGCTTTGAATAAATCACCTTACACTGTAAAGAATCAGATCAGGCAAATGCGGCTTAAGGCGGACTTGTTTGATAGAACGGTGGGTGACCAGAGCAGAAACCGGTTCAAGCTTAAAGACGGCCTCCGAATCGAGAAATATCTCAACGTAAGTTAGCCAATTAGACGACCTATGCCGACCATCCTGGTTGTTTAATCGAGCGGTCCGGATTAATCCATACGTGTGCCAGATCCTCGATGAGTGTTTTAACATTTGTAGTGGCAGCTTACAGGATGAAGTCTGGGAGGTAAGCGATTCCTGCGGCGTGATACCTTCTGGCAAAGTTGAAGTTGGTCTGCGTCAATGGCTGAGCCACTTTAAGGAAACAGGCGCATATTTCCGGTAGTTTTGCCCTCATTTTCCATAAGCTCATACTGTTTTCGTTCGACCGAATATCTATGAGCCTTGGTTGTTTCCTATGTTGGGACAGCGCCTCAACCGGCACCTGCCGTTTCTGCCTGCTTTGAGAACTTGCCGATAAATTTATAAACCCCCGACGGTTTATACGTTCAGTGAGGTTAATCCGTCAAATGGACATTGAGCAATATGTATCAGAAAGACAAAAGCATCTGGATAAAAGCAAAGGTCAGATCCGCAATTTCGAGGTATTTGATTTCAACTATATTCCGCAGAAACCCCTGATGCGTGAAGAGGTAAAATCCGTCATCGATTCCCTTCTTCGTTACCAGCAGACCGGCATTGCCAACAATGTTTTGATTTTAGGCTCCCGCGGCTGTGGCAAAAGCGTCCTTGCTAAATACCTTATGAAAGTCTTATCCCAACAAGGCCAACTTAACTTTGCCTATGCAAACTGCCGCCAGCATAATACCAGCTTTAAGATTCTTGCGTCTCTGCTCGGCCTGCGACCTCGGGGCTGTAGTCTTGATGAACTATGGCAGAGGTTTACAGATGCTAGGAAAGGCAAGACCATCTTTATCCTCGATGAAGTGGATTTGATAAGCGAAAAGGATAAGAACAAGGATATCCTGTATCTGATAAGCCGCTCACCGAATAACTATATGGCAATCCTGCTCAGTAATAATCCCAAGTTCTTGACATTGCTGGATGAAAGCATAAAAAGCACACTCCAGCCGGAAATAATTCATTTCAGGAACTACGATGCCCTGGAAATCGAAGACATCCTGACAGACAGGGCAAAGGCAGGCCTGAGATTCCTGCCAAGGCAGGTCATCTGTCAGATAGCTGCTATGACCGTCAAGAACACAAATTCCGATGTCAGGGTTGCGATAAAGACGTTATATCTTTGGGCATTAGAACCCACTGTACCTCTGAAAGACCATTTTGAAAAGGCCAGGCGGGATATTATGTTTGATGTTGTTAAGGACTTGAACGATAAGAATCTTTTAATCTTGAAGGCTGCTCTTTCCCAGCAGGAAGGTTATGTGAAAGACGTTTATCAAGCTTACCGAAAAATCAGCGTCCAATATAGAGAAGAGCCGTTCAGCTACGTGCACTTCTATTCAAATCTGGCATACCAGCAGAGCTTGGGATTGATTTTGCTGGTCTCGACGAAAATCAATCGAACCTACACCAACAGGATACAGCTTACTTTTGACCCAAGTATTCTTGCCGCGATATGGCAGACGAGATTTGAGTAAGCCTTTGTAGCCGCTCCAAATCCAGACTTTCCCGAACCGAAAAGCTTATAAACTCCTTCTTCCTCATATTACCACTTCAAAGTTACAAAATGGCATACAACACAACAGACCAACTAAGAGAATTGTATTTCCAAAATAGTCGGTACCCCGAACGACAAGAGAGCTTTTATCATCTGCCCTTACTTCAGTGGCCTGCAACTGGTTATTTCGACAGATTAAAACCAGATTTTGCCCTTCTCAAAGAAGCTCTCGCCTCCTATACCAGTCGAGGAATTCCTACTGTCGCTGAACAAGTATTTGGCAACCAGACCAGACAGCAGAAGATCAGCTTGAAGCATCTTGTGAATATCCTATACGAAAGAGCCGTTCTTCATCGAAGCCACTTAAAAGACATAGACCGACGTTTAATGGATTGCCAGGAAAAGCTCTCAATCATAAAGATGCACTTTCCTGTTGATGGTGGAAGAAGCCAGCAAAATCTCGAAAAGCTAATTATCGACCTGGAAAAGCAGCGACACGATGAAGAACTCAACTTCTGGAAAGATACAACTGAAGTCAGAGAAAAACTCTTCGAGCAGGCAAATATCTATGGTGCAACAAAACACAGAAAAGATATGCTTTATGGCGTGGAGGAACAAAATGCCTGATGCCACAACCGCCAGGACTGAATATGTAAGGCAGCTGTGCCGGAAACTTCGGCCTATCCTTGGAGAGAATATGAACCAGGTCTTTGAGGCCTATTGTGCTGAAGATGCCGAAGGCAGACAGCAGATTGAAACATACCTTGAATTGCTTTCTGCTAAACACCTACCTGCCGGTCTTGATGATAGTCAGCCCGGTCTTATCCCACCTTCAAAACAACAGGCACAGGGTCCTTATACTATTGGCTCAGTATGCTATGCTGACAAATATCTATATGACTTTGGCCTTCGAGAAAACGAATGGATTCAGCATGTAGGTGTATTTGGAAGAAGCGGGGCAGGAAAGACAAATATTGGCTTTCTTATCTTAAAACAACTCCAGGATAAAGGAAAACCAGTTCTTATCTTCGACTGGAAAAGAAACTACAGGGATTTACTTGCCCTTCCTGAATTTAAAGATATTGAGGTCTATACCATAGGCAGAAATATTGCTCCTTTTACCTTTAATCCTTTAATACCGCCAAAAGGCACAAGTCCCAAAACCTGGCTTAAAAAGCTCATTGAAGTAATTGCACATGCCTACCTTCTGGGTAATGGTGTAATGTATCTTCTGCAGCAGGCTGTTGATTCAGTATATGAAGAAGCAGGTGTTTATTCAGGAAATGTTGAAAAATGGCCAACATTTCGGGATGTTCTTGAAAAGGCAAGAAATCATGATGCAAGAGGTAGGGAAGCAGGCTGGTTATCTTCTACCCTTCGTGCCCTTGCATCTTTATGCTTTGGCGATATGGATGCGCTCGTAAATACCGGAGAAAACCAGAACCTTGAGCTTATCCTTAGAAAGACTGTAATCCTTGAGCTTGATGCATTAACCCAGCAAGATAAGATATTTTTCATTGAGACCCTTCTTTTATGGATTCACCACAAGCGTATGATAGAAAAACAGCGTGAGGTTCTGAAGCATTGTGTGCTTATAGAGGAAGCGCATCATATATTTTCTGATGAAAGAAGAAGCCTTGTCGGAGGCCAATCTGTTATGGAAATTACGTTTCGTGAGATAAGGGAATTTGGCGAAAGCTTAATAATTCTGGATCAACACCCTTCGCAGATCAGTCTTCCAGCCCTCGGCAACACGTACGCCACGATTTGCATGAATCTCAAGCACAAGTCTGATATCAATGCTATGGCTCAGTGTATGCTGCTCGATAGTGAAAGAGACCTGTTGGGAACACTCGAGGTGGGTCAGGCAGTTGTGAAGCTTCAGGGCAGAATTGCCAGGCCGTTTCAGATAAAAGTGCCTGAGTTTGTTGTGGAAAAGGGCAAGATTACAGATAACTACATCAAGGAACATATGCAGTACATTGCCCCTATGATTCCAGAGGAGGAATTTCCCGCTGGTAATACAATTGTGAACGCAAAAACTGTGGAAAGTTCAAATAATGAGATTGCATTTCTCAAAGACGTTCAAGAATATCCTGAAAGCGGTGTAGCAGCCAGATATAAACGGCTTGGTGTATCAGTTAGACAGGGACAGAAGCTCAAAACAAAGCTACTGGAGCAGGGCCTAATCAAAGAGGAGCAGGAAATCACAAAAATTGGCAGGCTGATGGTCATTAGCCTCACTCAAAAAGGCAATGCTTTTCTGTCTAAAGCCAATTAAGGACGGACAATCGCAGTTTTGTTCTCAGGTAAAAAGTTTAGGATAACGAGAAATCTTCGCCCAGAATGGCTGTATTTGCGAATTTGATCGCTTTCCTAAGCTGGCTCAGCTTGCATAGCCAACCGAGAACTTCTTTACAGAAGAAGTTCTCACAAGAAAAGACAGAGTGCAGTTTACGCGTCAAGTCGATCGTTATTGGCTATCGTATTGTTTATTGTTTTTGGTCTAACATAACATACCGCTGGCTATATCAATCGTTTCGCAGTTGCTCCGGCTATTCAACACATGGCTGCTTTATAAATTTTTCCCACCACTTTCAAATTAAGACGGAACGTAGAGTGTTATCGCCTTCGAGATTTTCGCGACGTATAAACCCTGCATACTCTTTAAGAATCTAAAGAATCCGCCAACCTCCAGAACTGGCTTCCAAAAACTACCCTCTTCTACTACGGCATCGGCGATTATAGAATTCATCAATCCTATTCTTAAGGATACCCTCGATTTGGCCCAAAATCCGCCCGGGCCAGTCACCCTTGAATGATTCCTTTGTTAAGAATAGCCCTTCTACGCCGGCCTGTTTGTAAACTTCAATTTTATGCCTTGTCCGCTCGTCATACTCACTATTGCCATTAACACCGAAGTACTCAAGCACCAAGCCATAGTCAGGCAACCGGAAGTCAGCATACCACACCCTAAGCTTTCCTCGGTCTATTACTGCCAGTGGATACTCGTACAAGTAGGCAATGTTATTCCGCTCCAAAAACCTGGCCAACTGGACCTCCACGGCGCTCTTGAACTTGTATTGTTGCTCTTCGCCGACTCCGGGGTTTTCTTTACCTTCCATAAGAACAAGAGCAAGGCTTGCTTTTTATTCTTTTCGGTTTTTCAGAGGTTAGGAAAAGGCATACTTCAACCGCTTATTCATGCTGAAAAAGAACAAAAGCTTCGTTTCCGCTCCTACGCTGTTAAAATAGGCAATATAAAACCATAACTCTCGCAATATAAAGAAGATAAAACTTCAATTTCATCTTCATTTCCAGGGACTCTTACCCCATCTCCGCCAATTCCACACAAAAAACCAACCAATACAAAAACACCAAACCTAAACCACCCAACAAGAAAACAACTCACACAAAAAACCCACTCACACACGATAGTGCAACAACAACTTCCCCCAAGCAAACAAAGCCCAAAGAACCGCCTGCCAACTCAACGCACCCACAAGCGCCCGCCGGCCGCACAAAAATTTAAAAAAGGCCGCGAAGCGGCCTATAGTATCTTGCGGCCGGCATATCCTTTATGCCAGCCTTATTCACACCTATCCGATACATCTATTCAAAACCACCAATTGACACTAAACAGCTATCCACTCTGACATACCACTCCCATCGTAAATACCAACCTCAGCCCCTCCGGGATACCACAATCCAAGCCATTATCAAACCACCAAAGCCCTCGCCAAACAGCCCCACCTAAGCTATTTCCTGCAACAAGCCAATCGACTCCTCGCATACCGAGTCCTTCCCAATGGGCCATCAAATCAACACTGCACAGTACTCGCCGGCATTTCATACAGGCATCAAGGCCTTGCCTCATGCAGACCAACTGCCCCCCACGCAGCTTCTATAAAGTCCGCAGCCTACACCCCACAACAAAACAACATCTGCCTTATTCAAAGATATCCCATCAAAAAGGACATGTAAGATGAGATAATCTCGAACGGCTAAACAGCACAGCGTGTAATGCGAAGCAGTAATCGTGCCTGTGTCTGTACCTGTGCCCGTCGTGATGTAATAACATCCTTATAAAATTGACCTGTTGTGATGTAGTAATGTCAAACAACACCAGGATGACAACGAGACAATATGGTAATGTCGTTCTGTACCCGTGTCTGTCCTGGTAATGAGTAATCACCGTAATGGGCCCCTAATCTGGATCTCTCTTATGGGCCATCAAACGGGCCTTAATATGGGCCAATTATCTGGGTTATAAATCTGGGTTAATGTATGGCCAAGAATCATGGATTAGTAATCATGGTTAAAAATTGATAGAATCTGGTCATACAATATGGCCCATTACTATGGTTCTCATACAGAACTCAACAATAGCAGCCTCCCCATCCTTTCAGAATCTCAGCAACTTCTCATCCTGCTCCTAAGGCAAATTAGGCATATTTACTTGCCCGGGAACTCCCTCATCAAGGCACTCACGCGAGCCGATGCCTCTCACCACAGCCACTCATATCCCGATGAGCCCGGCCGAAGGCAAAAGGCTTAAATGGTTAGCTGAGCCTCGATAATTAGCGAAGCGCCTTTTATGCCTTTTAGGGCCATCGCTATCTGTTCTTCTTCTTTCACGTCCAGCCCCGCCCATCAAGATTCACCTTCGCAACTGAAACCAATGCCATTATGCTATCGTTACGTTCAGGCAGCATCTAATCTCAGAATGCTCCTGCTCTCTCGGTCTTGCTTGCATCTCTTATGCTCCATCGCTGGCACATCCCATGACAATTTCACCACATTTGTCACATCCATCCATTAAGCCAATCCCACAAAAAAGATAGAAACAAAAAATAAGAAAAATCAGCCCTATCCAGAAGCCCAGCTATTGACCTTACACTTCACCATTCAACAGCCAGCTTGTCCCTTTAGCGTACCCGCAATCTCTTTTTCATCGCCGCACAAATGTTTTGGCTCCAGCTACAACACTCATCTGTAAATCAAATCCCACCGTCTGCCACAAACTACCCACCAACAGCCAAAATCTGAGAAGCTCCCAAGAGCACCATTAACTAAGATACCTCACACGCGAAATTCAACAGCCTACACATTAGCCACCAACATCTGGGGAGGTTCACCCCAAGCTAATGAGTCGTATTCAAGCCAATCTGCACATCTGCACCAGAATTATCCAAGATGCCTTTATCACCTCGCAGAAGACAGCCGGTGATCGTTGCTGCCACCAAGCCCTTCTCCAGCACAATCTGCCTTTTGCCCTCAGCCATAAACTCACAGCCGTTGACCACAAGCCTGCCACCATTAGACCTTACACACGCTGCACCCGTGCTCCTACTATCCCAGCCAGCAAAATGACACGAGGTCAATATCAATGTGCCTTGACCTTCTTTGACAACCTGCTCCTTGGTCTCGGGCACGCTCCAAAATCCACAGTTGGTCAGTTTCACAGGTCCTTGGTTTTTCTCTCCCACTTCTATCGTTCCCATAAATTGGCCATTAACAAACTGCACGCCCGCGTGGCCCTGCGTTCGGTCCACACGAACAGCAACCGGACAGATATCTGCCCCTGATTGAGTGATAACTGCGTTGCCTGTTCCATGACCAAAATCATCAAAATGAAAACCTATCTTGGGAAAGATAACAAAAGAATTGCCGATAAATTCCCAGTCAGTTTTACCTATCTTAAAGCCAATTAGGTTTTTCTCCAGATATGCCTTTATGTCTCTCCCTGGATATTTAGGCTCGAGTGCCATACGAGTCCAGAAATTTGGATTAAAATGCACATTTTCAATACGGCCAATATCAGTGCACTGGTCAATATACACACCTACCTTGAGAGGGCATGCAAATACATTCCGTATGATGTGCAGTTCATTCCACTTTGTGCCAAAATCAAGGGCCTGATAAGGATTTGTCATTGTAATATCCATAACCTGGCACATCTCACCATCACCCCGAATAGTCCAGGGATAAGGCACAACATCAGGCAGGGTCTGCTCAGGATAATGAATAACAAGGTTTCTAATAACAGCATTCGGCTTCAATGTAACCAGAGGTTCGCCATCAGCCTTACCTCTTCCCCCCGTAGGCCAAAAGCACAGTCCCGATAGGATGCTCAGAATGAGGCACACCACCAGAAGCTCCGTACAGAGTCACCCCGCGAGGAACAACTAAAGAGCCATCCAGCTTATAATGACCTCCAGGCAGATAGCACACCGGCCCCTTCGCAACAGCAGCATCCAGCGCAGCCTGCAAGGCCTTTGTATCATCTGTCTTGCCATCGCCGACAACACCAAAATCCTTGGCATTGACGGCCATGGTTTCTGTGGCTAGCATACCAGCAGTACGCTTGTTCTCTGAGCTGCTCTTCGTGCCTTCTACCCCAAAGACCAAGGCTACTATGAAGAAATCGATCAGACCGCCAGTCATCCATAATTTTATCTTGTTCATTGCAACTCCTTTTTCTTCAACTGGGATTTCCAAGATTGCCGAATAAACCCTTACCTAACCCCCAGCTCTCGCCTCAGTACCCTCAAGTTAACAACATCTTCTGCACTATATGCCAATAGATTCCTCAATGCCTGACGATTGCCATTAACCGTAAGGTCACAGTCACAACAGTTCAGCCCAGTGGTCTCTATATCAAGATATGCTCTGCGTTTCATTTCAACAAAAGGTCCTTGTAGTCAGCACAAAACTGCTTTCTCTTACACTGCCTGCAATGCTCACCTCTCCAGATTTTGTCGAACTGATCCATAATCTTGCCAACGATTTCCCTGTCATCTGTGATAATACCAGCCTCAAAGTTCCTCCTGCTGACACTCTTTGCACCCATGCCTGCGCCAGTAAGGTTGGCACTGCCCGTATAGGCCAGCTTCCCATCAATTATCACAGACTTAAAATGAACACGAGGACACAGGATTCGCTCCATGCCCTTTATCAGGTTTCCATATTTATCAAAATCCCTTCTAAAAACTGGCCCAGGCTCTTTTGCGTGAAGCAACCTCACTTCAACCCTCTTCCTCACCAAATCAGACAATACTTCAAGAAAAGGAACCATCTTCCCGTTTTTATCCACATGCAGATCTTTCAAGTCAGCAGTTGCCAACCAGAGAAACTCTTTAGCTCCAGGAATACGTCCACAAATCACCTTCTCATATATTTCTCTGTCTGTAATAAATTCAAGCATAACTGTTCAATCCAGGATCTGTTAGAACGCCCAGACACAATCAAATGGCCAATCTACCTGTATTCGCCCGCCGATACAACACCCTTCCAACTAACGCATTTCCCCTCACAGAGGCGCCAAGGCGAAAGGCCTAAATGTTTAGCTGAGCGGTTAGCGAAGCGACTTTTACGCCTTTCGCCGATATAGCGCATCGCCACCCTCGACCGATAGGCTTAAATGGTTAGCTGAGCCTCATCGACCATCGGCGAAGCGCCTTTTATGCCTTTCGGTCGCTGCACCAATGGCGTCAGCCAGCGAAGCCCTGACACCTGAACGAAGTGCAGGTGAATAGCGTGAAAGGCCACCCATTGACGACACGGTGCCTTTGACGCTATTAAGGGCTGAGCAGTAACTTCCAGCCAAAAAGGTCAAAAGCGTCGCTTCGCCCAAGCAACAAGAACAAAGCACCTTTTGTGCTTTTTGGTCGTCCCCTACCCATCCCGAGCTCCGTGGCCAATGGCCGAAAGCCTTATATGGTTAGCTGAGCCCCAGCGATAGTGGCGAAGTGCCTTATATGGCTTTCAGGGGCGAGCGTTTTTTTTATTCCGCACGACTGCAACCAGTTGAGACTATATATATCGCACTGTCCCGGGTGTGTTATCCCTCCAAGCTCTTGCTCTGTTCCTCCAACTCCTCTTTCACCTCCTGCATGAACCTGTTGTACAAATTCCGGATACAAAACCCTATCAACTTGTCAATTATCTTCGCGTTCTCCTCAGCCTGCTCTCGCTCCTCAGGGCTGCTTTTGTTGAACGCGTAGGCATTGAGCTCCTCAATGGCATCCTCGGTCTGCTCATGAATCTGCCATTTGTCGCGGTTGCACAACGCCAACGTCTGGCCATCACTCTCAGTGAAATTCACAAAGAACCTGCGGCCTTTGTAGAGTACAGTCCAGTCTCTCGATATCGTATTCTGCTCTATTTTCATTTCATCCAACTGCGTCTCGCGCAGCACCCCCTTTCAATACTTTTGAGTATGATGGCGATGGCGGTGAATCAACCTCCTCGCCATCGCATCGGATGCTCTTTGCTCTTTCCCAGACTTCCGGGGCATCCGCATCCCGACATCGCGGCCATCTTTCTCCTATTGCCAAAGCCAGAAGGGGCAGGTCCATCAACCTGCCCACCAGCAACTACTTCCCGTTTTTCCCAATCTCTTCCTCAATCAGCATCGACGCCTCTTTTTTAGTCACGGTCTTCGGATATTTTATACCAAGGTCATCCATAAATCTTTTCTGTTTCGACGTTGCTGGCTCGTTATTGTTTGCCTCTTTTTGTTCTTTGATTTCCTGCATCCTTCTGTCTTTGCAAATCTCGGACAGCAAAGCTATCGCAACTGTTGAATCATCTGTCTTTTTCTTTATCTCATTAAATACTTCTAAATAGTCAGCTACTTTTTCTTTTGTGCTCTCATCCATTTTCTCATCCACCTCCTTACAATTATTTGAATATAAGTCCAAAGGCTGAGTATTTTTATCCCGGCCCTGCCAATTCTTCTTACCCCTTTTTTTCAACCACTTCACTGACCTCAACCACAGGACAAAAAGGCCAGTTCATCTCCGGCACTTTCCAGACTTTTGGAGCCAGAAGGTTCAATTCAGTCTCTGAAATATAGCCGAATTCTGCATATTCAGGACAGCTCGACAATCGAACATAGCCAAACAGAATCTGGTCGTTCTTGTAAACCTTGCCGTTGATGATGCTATCCTGCTTATGGCATTTCTCAGTTATAAACCAGTAGCTGCCGTCAAAACTCTCGTAAATCCCTATAATTGGTTTGCCTTTAATTGTTATGATTTGTTTCATTTTTCCCTCCTATAAATTTAGTTTGAGGCTTTATCCGCCTCATATATTCTTTATATGTGGCGATGAATAAAAATAGCCTCAAACCCGTGAAGCCCTGTCTCTGAACAAAGTGAAGCGAAAAGCCTAAAAGGTTAGCCGAATGGATATGAGGTGCCTTTTACGCTTTTAAGGGCTGAGCGGCAAAATTTCTCGCAGTGCCGCTGTATCCTATCCCTCGGCAATTTCTCCCGACGATGAGAACTCAGAGTTATTAGCTATAAATTCCTCCATAACCTCGTCAATAGCATCATTCATAATGCTTCCATAAGTAGCCCCACATCCACCGACTAAAACAGCAAATCCTTTTGCAAAACGATGGATTATTTCATTTTTGTGGCGGCTGAAAAATTCTTCTGGATTTTTGATTTCTGGATGATTGTCCTTTATCGCCGCAACAAAGTCATCAGCTGTTAATTGCCATTTAAAGGCTGCCTCATCTCGACAAAATAAGCCATCCTGTTGTCTTCTATTTACCACTTTAAATTCCCAGTCGCCGAGCCAGAAACTATCGTCTATGGCAAAGTCGTCTTTTCTTATTGCTTCTTCCAATTCCTGAATTTCCATTTTCATTACCCCCTAGAATATGACGCCTCAAATCAGAGTTGAGCATAGCTCACAGATAAAATCAGCAGTTTCCCTTTTCTTAACTAACAAATGTATGTAGCCAGCTGCTTTCTGCACGTCTTCCAAAAACTCTCCTTCTGAGTAAAGCTTGTCTTTTGGAAAAGGATGCTTTTTCAGATATTTTTTGACAGTATCAACAGCAGGCAGGCATTCCCATATTACGATATTATCCATTACACTCTCGCGAACGATAAATTCATAACGGCTTCCATCTGTTTTTAGCTCCATCAATCTAATTCCCATTTTTCAGTCCTTTTGCTCCTCCTCAGCTTTTTCTTTAATTAACCTATCCACGGAAGCCCTGATTTCTTCTAACTCAGCTCTGCTTAATTCACACATCATGTCCTGTATTCTATAAGCCATTTTTGCTCCTCTCATCAGTCGGCAAGGTGCAGGAGCCATCGCTATCTGTTCGCTCAAGCTCCCTTAGCCAAGCACGCTTTTCAGCATCCTGTCTTATTTTTTCTTGCTCAGCAGCTTTAGCATTTTCTTTCGCACAAAGCTGATGTTTAACTTTCTCAGCCATCTCAAGCTCTTGCATCCATCTTTCAGCATCCATTTCCATCACCTACTCAAACGCATCTTACGTGCTCTGCCATTATTTCTGCTCTTTCTACCTCTATAACATCCTTGAGTAGCTTACTTGACATCTCTACAATCTCTTCTGCCATCTCTCCAAGCGCATCAACAGCAAAACCTGCTGCAAAATTATCTGCCATCAACAATATATCAGTTGCCAAACCTCTTATTCTTATTAATTCATTTCTCATTTTTAACCTCGATATCCTTGTCTTTAGCAGTTGGCAAAACTATAACGCTTTCGTCAGCTATATTGCTTCTGCAAGTCTGACAGCACCAGTTCCTCTCGCCCGTCTTTAGGTTCTCAATTTTTCTTAGGTTGTCCCTGCCTTTACAAAAACAACAATATGCATACGCCTTATGATGATGTCCGTTAAAATATCTCTCGAAATGAACCTTCGCATAACAGTATTCCAGAAATACTGAGGCGTCATATCTTGTTATAACTCGGCTGTCTAAAATCTTCTTGAGCTTCTCGTATTCAGATAAATTAAAATCCCTGCTCTGAATTATGTGCTTTATCGCATCTGCCTGCTTTTGTGATATTTCCTTTGTTTGTTCTTCTTGAAGCTGCACCATTTTTTTGAGTACCTCCTTTCAATCTATTTTGAGCATATGGGAGCTGTGCCGTCTCGAGAGTTAAGCTTAAAAGCTATCCTCCATCTCCCACCCGAAGGAATTACAGGAGATTTGAGAACCTCGGCGTCTCAATCGGGAATTTTAGTCTTTGTCTATCTCGCTCCCTTTGTCGTCGATGGTAAATTCCATACTATATGTAAGTCTTGCTTATATATAAATGTTTCGTATATGTAATATATACTGTATATACACAAAGCTTAAATACCGAAGCTGTACATATAGATGCTAAGATGCCAACTATAACAATCTATCTTGATGCTGAGCTGTATGACTTTGTTAAAGAAAGTCCCTCTGCCATAATCCAGCAGGCACTCAAGGAATATATGCAAAAAAAGGAAGCTTCCAACGAGCAGTAGAACCCACTTTTGCTCACCCTCTACCCCGCTTTTAATTTAGTCTTTATTGCATTACCGATATATCTGGGCAAAGTCTGGGTGGTCAGCAGAGAAAGTGACGCAAGGAACGGCTGATGAACCCAAAGTCACTGACGCCATTTAATCCTTTCTTAAGCAGGGGGAGAAGTGCCGACGCCGATTTTTTGTGAAACGGCTTTTATGGCTTTCCGAGATAAATCCGGTCGCTTGGCCAAAACAAAAGCTCAGTTCAGGTTCGAAAGGTATTTATTGCACCCAGACACGCTCCGTCCCTGTCGGTTACATTTTAATCAGAAGGGCCTCGTTGGCTTCATTTCGACATTCACAAGGAGCTTTGCTTAAATTGGATAGGACATTGGAGAGGGATGTGATTTGGCCTTTCTGAATATAATCAGGGGATGTGGCAAACGATGGCTTTGGATAAAGCTTAGAAATTGGCCTTGAAGGCAATTCTGAAGCTCTTTCCTTCTTTTTTCTGAGTTCATATTCGTTAGTTGTAAACGTGATGTACGAGTTTTTTCATTAAAACCTTGATTTTCAACATAAAAAATGAGGTTTTTGTAAATTTGATGAAATTCTTTAGCTCGCAATACCCTCATTGTTAGGTCAAAAACCACATTATTGAAAACCTGTACACGGCGTTAGTTGTAAGCTTTCTCCTGCCATTTTTTTCAATATAACTTGGATGGCTATGAAAAAAACTAATTTTTGTTGCCAAAAACCGAAAATTTTTAATTCAGAAACCAAAAAGCCTCATTTTTCGCCTGATAATGAGGGTAAAATCAAATAAATCAGCAATTTTACGTGCTTCCAGGGCTTTTTATAGGTCTGCTCGTTTGGTTCTATTCCGGTTAATTCTTATAATTTATATGGTGGAAGATTGGTCTATGTGTTGGATTTGCTGGCAACGATAAGGATTATCTTCATATGCAGAATTAAATAAAAAGGAAAACGAATATGATGCTAAAAATTAGGCCAACGCCGCCTTGCAAGAACTGCGTTGGCCACCGACAGCACTGAAAAAGCACGATCGGCTCCTACCATTTTGAAAACTCACCCACAGACAGTCAAGTGCAAAATGCTAAGCTTGAAGCCAGCCGGCAGAAGCTACCTCAATAGCAGTCAGTAGAAATCACAGCAACTTTTTCAAGGATGTCTGCTAAAAGGAACCTTAGCGGAATCGGCTATGGACGGTCATAAACAATACAACCAAATAAGTCACCAAAGCCAGCGGTTGATGGCTTTTGTACTGCAGGTTTTACATAGTGTCCTGCAAGACACTGTTACAACCGGGGTCTTCACGGAAGAACAGATCGCAGAAATTGTTGCTCGATATAGCTTGAGTTTGCCAATACCAAATAAATTTCTTCCAGAGATACAGGTGTTTGTGACGAAATTTTGTGAGCTCGTTGCTCAACAAGAGGTAAAGGCGGAAAAACCTTTGCAGCAAGAGGACATAATTGTACGCCCACAGATACTCTATATCGTATTCCACAATGGCAGCGAACAGTATTACTACGAACAGCTACCAGAAGAGGTGCTTAAACTTCGTAAAAAGGTCCTATTCTGGATCTACCAAGCAGAGAAAGAGTTTTACTCACGCGATCGCAAGTGTAAGAGACTACGTCCCCAAACACAACGTCTACTGCGCTGCATTTGCGATAAGAAGAATTCTGGTCAGACTATTACTTTTGCTGAAATTTACGCGCTGGTTTGGCGAAGGGAACCTCCGAGCAATCACAAAATGATAGAATCAATTGAAGTAGAAATGAGTGCTCTGAACGTTTTTGCTGCCCCTGAACCGTTTGAGCGTATAATCGACTCAAAAGCTAAAATACTTCGCGTTGATAAAGGCTACCTAATTAAAGAAGACGCCCACAAGGAATGCTGCATTATCAGAGTAGTCACTGCCTCGGAGCTCATAAAGTTACAGCCACAAAACTCAACCTCGCCTCCTACAGAAACTAATTTTTTTCATTAACCCGCAGAAATAACTTTATTTCCCGCATCTTCGAGCTGCCTTTCCACCTCCAGCCAAGGCGCAGCTGTAATCTCAACAAAACGAGTTAAAGCTTTATATACTGTGCTCATAAAATGTGTTCTGTTCACATAAGCAGCTTCCGGTTTCGTTTCGAAATATAGTTTATTAATGACTTGTTGAAAACAATCCTCTGCAACTAGGCACTCTTCATGGACAGTGATTAAGTGGTAATAACGTTCCTTTCTCGGGTCTGCCCTGTATTCTTCATATAAAGGCATCATTTTGGGGTCATAAAGTTTTTTATCAACTTTGGCGAGCCATATAAAACATGGTGTGGGCCGAATGTCAGGTGGAAGGTTATCGCGGTCAAACTTGTCCCGGATGGCAGAAGCTATGGAGCCAAAGTAATCCTCCTGCGTCCATCCCTTGGTGGTCTGGCTGAAGCCATATTCTCGTGGCAGTCCCCTCAGGTCCCTATCAAGATCCCTGTACCTCTGCACCAATCGTTTCATTTTCTCTATACCAGGAATATAACCATCGATCCACGTTCCGTGAAAGGACAACTCCATTACATCAATCCTTGCCATACACAAAATATGGTAAGTAAGGTTTATAAATTTAACGGTCTCTCTTAATATTGGCCTTCTGTTATTAAGAAATCAGTCGCTAAAAACCTTTCCTGACCAGCTTTTCTTAACATGGCCATTCTTCTCATAAATTTCGCATAAGTTTCTGTAAATACAAGACTTATCTCTTGCAAGGACGAGTTTGGATTTTTACAATGAACGTAGAGTTACGAAAGCGTTTTTCGCGTCGTGTTAGCATAGGCATCGATGGGTAAATCTACCTAACGCCAGAAAGAAATACTAAGAGCAGAAAGTAGTTATAACAAGTTACATTAAGTAAACAAATAAAACGAAGGCCAGCGCGCCGCAGAAACTTTGCCAGGTCTCGCGAGCTGACTTCGAGAATTCTCGAAGCGGGCTTATGCCCTACTGGCCTTCTTTTTTGTATTAAACCGTCAATAGAACACAGGTGTCAAGGTTTGTTTGGAAAGGTACGACAATGAACGCCAATTCGGCAGAACCTATTAACCTTGCCCTCCGGGACCATCAGAGCAACGTCGATGACTGGGATTTTCATAAGCTCACGGCGGACTTACATGTTTGGGTAGCGCAGATGATTCTGGATTTTAAACTCCAAACACAGGGAACCCCTGCATTGATGGTCGAGCGACTTCGGAAGCACCTTGGGCACTATCGAATAGGGCGAAATGGGTTTGGTCTTAATGATGAAATTGCATTGGACGAACACTACGTACGGGTGAGCCCTTATTGGGAAGTTTTAGGTACACTTGCGCACGAAATTCTACACCTCTGGCAACATCACAGCGGGAACCCACCGGGTCTCAACAGCCACAACTATCATAATAGAGAGTTTCGGCGAAGAGCAGAGGAACTCGGTTTGATTGTGGACCAGTACGGTCGTACCCAATACGCACCAGGCGACACACCATTTATGAATTTGCTGAGAAAATATGGTGTCCAGGCTCCAGCGATTCCAAAGCCCCATTTCCCACTACGCAAGAAATGCAGTTCAACCCTAAACTTATACGAATGCCTATGTGGCGTGAAAGTGAGAGTCGGAAGGTCGCGGTTTAATGCCAAATGTCTCGATTGCAACGGGTTGTTTAAGCGGAGAGGTAGACAATGTAAGGATAAGGATTATTCAAATGATACTTAGTGAGGTGCACAATGGAAATAAACAATTACAGCGATGACAAGCTTTTCAAAGAATGCCAGGGCACATTGACAATTGTTCCTGCAAACAATGCAGAAACAGTGCCTGCGACACAGAAATTGTCTTTTGTCACCAACGAACCAACCAATGAAAAGATAGGTGCTATAAACCGAAAAAACCTGGGAACAAATGGTGATCTCCAATTTACTGTGGTAGCGAGGGATTTGGTATGCGAAGAAGCCATCCGGCAAAAAGCCGACAGCCGTGAGATTAAAGTCTTTAAAAAAGGCCGTACAAAAAACCGGCTGTACTTTAGCTGCTCACAAAAACACTGGGACCAACTCTACCCGCAGATTAAGACCCTCTGCTTTTTCGAACATCCTGTTTCCTGTCCCTCGCATATTCGCAAAACCATCCTGCGAAATCTAAAGAACACCGCAGACAGTAAAATAAACTTGGTCCTTGCCGAAAAGGCCAAAGCGTTGTTGGGCACAATTAATAAGAAACCGGATGCTGACCCATCGCAGGTACAGGATTACTCCGCTACTACCCCAGCAGCCCCCTCTGTTGATAGTCCCAAGCCAGTTCCAAGGGCGACCGAAAGCATAGGGACAAGAATACGAAAGTATGCTGCTGCCTTTTTGAGCAAACCCGTCAATTGGGTGGTCAACTTTGTAAGGCAAAGGCGATGCCTGGCAGCAGCTCATAGAGTGTGAGGTAACTGCCTTTCCAGTCGGCTATTTAAGAAAGGATTAAGTAACCGAGCTAATGTTAAAACAAATATTTGACATTTCAGAAGGCGTTTTAAGATTTGCCATCTACATCAGCATTTTAATCGCTGGCTGCTCTTTGGCTGTTCTTTTTGCATACCTGGCTATTTTGTTTACCTACAGATTCGGCCAGGCAGCAAAAAATGCAATTGATGTGCTTTTCGGCATTTCACAGGAGTCAATAATATGGCTAACCTTGTTAAATTTCTGACAGACCTATTCCACTGCTCTCCAAGGGCCGCCGCCACACTGGATATACCACAGCCTCCGTCCCCCGACAGCAGCGATATGCCAGCGCCGGGCATACAGCCACTTGAACAACATCACGAGCAGGAATTTGTTGAGGGGATGAACATCGGCCTAAACCGTCAAGAGCGGGCCTTCCTCATTAACGAAACTGAGTTAGCGACTGTTAAAAGGAAACCGAGAGCCCTCGCCGGCTGTGGCTGCTTCATCAGTCGAATCGGGGAAGTTGAAAGGCCGGAGCAGAACCAAGAAGAAAATGTTAAGGCCATTGCTGGCATTTGCCCATTCTGCAGAGAAGAGGCTCTACAATTACTTAAAAAAGGTGAAATTCTTGCTGAACAAGTTGACCTATCATCTTGCTACTGCACTTCCTGCAAAAAAATTTGCGATATTTGCAATAGACACGCCTGCCGGAGACATATCCTCAAGTTTGAGAATGCCGACGGCTCTACCTTGCACTTATGTCCTGAATGCCAAGTAGCTGCGGGAAGGCAAAAACTGGTAAAAGGGATTTTACAAACCGCAATGTCGCTATTCACCGACCAGAAGCCGCAACCACAACTGCCAACCGAGAGGGCACAGAATGAAACTCAAACACCGCATTCTATTTAACGTTTTTGCAATCTGTCTGATAGCGTTGCTCACAACATCCTCATTCGTGTTGGCCGAGACACCGGCTAAGCGGCCAGCTCCGCCACTACCTTATCTCACCCAGGAAATATGGTCTTACACCAACGACAAAAGCCCCTACTCAAATATGGAGAGAGCAGAAATGAACCATCAAAGAGATAGTCCCCAAGAGCCAAAATTTCTATTCGGCAACCGAAAAATTCGCTTTCCAAGCATTGAGCCAGATGAAGAGCTGCTGCATCTGGAGGCAGAGCTTCGGCAAAGGCAATTGCTTCACCGCAAAGATATCCAGAATTGGTATCGAATCGCATCCTATGTCAAGGGATACAACCGCGCCTATGCCATCGAAAAGCTCAGAATCGCAATCGAAGCAGACAGAATCGAAGATATGAGGCACTTTGAGGATCCATTCCGTCCACTCGGCCCTGAAGTTCTTTTGCGGCAAGGAGACTTGCATCTATTAGACCAGGTCGTCGATGGGGTAGGGTGGATGGTGCCGAGGGATGCCCTCGTCAGAGGGACTTTCACCGCCGGCCCCCAAGGCGCAGGGAAAACACGGTTTATAGTATGGATTTGCCAACAGCTGGCAAAAGCCGACCCACCAACGCCCTTTCTCATAATCGATCCGAAAGCCGCCTTATCGCCCTATGCAAAGTACTTGAATGCTGTTGTTGTGGATATATCTGAAATCTCTTTAGACTTATCTCCGCCTGGGAACATGACCTATTATAAATGGCTCATAGAATATCTGCCTTACCTGGCAGCAGACCTGGGTTTGATTCAGAGCACAGACCTACTTCTGGATGCGGGCCGTATCGCCCTAGGAGTCTGTCCGAGTAATGGCTGAATATGCTTTAGATAATGTTATAATGTCTCCAGCGTTAATAACAAATTATGAGTTTTTGGAGGCTCAAGGATGAACAAGACATATCGGCCATGGAATCCAAATCAACAATATCTTCTTCCGCCATCAGTTCACGACTGGCTGCCAGAAAACGACCTGGTATATTTCATACTCGATACAGCCAACGAACTGGACATATCAGCTATTACTGCAAAGTACGAACAAGAAGAACGTGGCTATCCGCCATATAATCCCCGCATGATGGTGGCCTTGCTGATATATGCATATTGTCGTGGCATATTCAGTTCCCGCAAGATAATGGGCGCCTGCGAGGAAAGACTGACATTGCGGGTTATTGTTGGTGAAGACATACCGGATTTCCGCACTATTAGTGACTTCCGCAAGCGTCACTTGGAAGAACTGGCTGGTTTATTTGTTGGTGTTTTGCAGTTGTGCCAGAAGGCTGGTCTGGTAAAACTCGGACATATTGCACTGGACAGTACGAAGGTCAAAGCCGATGCCAGTCGGCACAAGGCGATGAGTTATGGACGAATGAAGCAAGAAGAGAAGCGTCTCAAAGAAGAAATTGATCAATTGCTCAGTTCGGCTGAAGCTGTTGACCGGCAGGAGGACCAAGAGTATGGCACTGACCGTCGGGGCGATGAATTGCCGCAAGAGTTAGCACGCCGTCAAAGTCGTCTAAAACGCATTCAGGAGGCCAAAAAGGCCTTAGAGGCGGAAGCCAGGGAGGCGGCTGGGCAGGCCCAGAAGCAGCATGAAGAGGAAAATTCCAAAAACGATGACAGACCTAAACGTGCCAGAAAACCCAAGGCTGTCTCAGAGGTTCCCGATGATAAAAAGCAATATAACTTTACTGACCCGCAGTCAAAGATAATGAAGGTTTCCAATAAAGGCTGGGACCAATGCGGCAATGCCCAGGCAGCGGTGGACAGCAAGAACCAGATAATTGTGGCCTGTGATGTCACCAACGAAACAAATGACAAACAGCAATTTGAACCGATGCTGGAGAAGGCACAGGAAAATGTCGGTAAAGATAAAAGGATCAAAGCTGCTTCTGCAGATAGCAGCTATTACAGCGAATCGAATGTCAAATATGCCCAGGACAGAAAGATAGATGCCTACATTGCTACCGAGAAGCTCAAGCACACCGATGCGGTGCGGGTATGTCCCCGTGGGCGGATGCCGAAGGACTTAACGGCTAAGCAAAAGATGGCCCGGAAGCTTCGGACTAAGAAGGGCCGGGAAACTTATTCTAAGCGAAAGAGTATTGTTGAGCCGGTCTTTGGGCAGATCAAACAAGCAAGAGGATTTATTCAGTTCTCGTTGCGGGGTCTTGAGAAGATGCGAGGCGAGTGGACATTGGTTTGCCTGACGCACAACCTGTTGAAGTTGTTCACAGCCCGATATGCTATTGCAGCCTAAAAGGATGGCGGGCACTGCTGTGTTATAGCAATTATGGTTGCCAATTCTCTGAAAAAAATAAACGCCAGTGAGACTGGTGAGATGATTCAGCCTGCCAGATGAAAAATACCAGCTACGAAGAAAGGAAGAAATGTTGTTTGAAGGAATTACTCGGACAAACTCCTAGTGACCAATTTAGAGGTAAGGTACCTTGCTGCAATGAAGGAGTAGGACCTAAATAGGCTAAACCTTTTGTTATTGTTGTATCTTCAATAGGTCGTATTAGCGGCGTAAAGCCTTTCGAACCTCTATATATTAACTTAAACTTGGCGCTGTTTCGCGGAACTAAATAGCGAGTTGACGAATTAACCTGTTCCCACCACCAATCTTCCTGGCCTTTTATGCTACCCAGCTCAACTCCTTCATCAAGGTCACAGATCCATGTCCCTCGGATTATCAGTCCGCTACCTGAGGAATATATGGAACCAACACTATCGTATGTGACCCAAGAAATAGTCAACTTATTATTAGCAGCTTTATCCAAGCCCTCTACGATCAATTTCCCGTATCGTCCCAAATTAGTCTTATACACAAAGTAGGTACCAGGCCAAAAATCGATGCCGTCAGACCCATCGATTGAGTCTGAACTCAATTCAGCGTCCAATGCCGCGATATGTAAGGTATTGATCTGTTCACGAATCACTTTGGGTCGTAAGAGCACATACTTAATTCCGAGCAAAATTGCCACAGCACCAACCAGAATAAGCAATACAAATCCGACTCGGAACAATGGCTTTTTCACGTATTTCATATTTCTTGTCACCGTTTTAAATGTTGTTTATGTTATCCTGTGCCATTTCTGCTGACGGGAAACAATTATAAAGCGTCCCATTCATAAGTTAAGCTATTAGCGTATGGTTGTAGGAAAAAATGTCAATTGTGGAAACTACGGGATTTTGTTTTTTTCATGATTTTTCTTTCTTCTCTTCTGCCAGAGCGGAAAGTAGTCTGCCAGCGGTTTCATGAGGCAGATTACCTCGTGACTCGTCGCTCGTGTCTCGTGGCTCGGCCTTTATCGACCAATCGTCAGCTTCGGCAGTGCCTTTTTTAATGCATCCACCTGCTCATCCGACACTTTTGTTTCAACAACGGCAAGCTCTTTCAGGATTTTAAGTTCCCTTAGTGGCGTAAGGTCGGACACTTGCGTGCCCGTAAGGTTAAGAAATTGCAGGTTAATAAGAGCTTTCAGTGGTGTAAGGTCCGACACTTTTGTTTCAACAACGACAAGTATTTTCAGCCCTTTAAGTTCCCTTAGTGGCGTAAGGTCAGAAACTTTCGTGCGGGTAAGGATAAGCGTTTGCAGGTTAGTAAGGTTCTTTAACGGCGAAAGGTCCGACACTTGGGTGTTGGTAAGCATAAGAGGTCTGCGTGGGCCGGAGCGTTAAGATGGTTTTCTCTGATGTGTTTTTAGGGTTTCTAAACCAACACAAACATCCTGAAGACACCTATAACACAAATGGACCTACCGACAGAGCTACTCTCGTTTTTCTTAAGGATCAGGTCTTTTCCTTGTGTCTTATGGTAATTGCACAAACACACATAATTTTGTGTGCCCACAAAGACCGATATAAGTGTTTATATTAAAAGCAGTTAAAGAACACGCCGCAAGGTATCTCGGCCTCTTTTGGAGTTGGCTGTCGAAATAAAAATATGTATCCGTATGGCAAAACACGATGCTACAAACCTCAATTCTTGTTTCTCACAGAGCAAAAACAGTTATACGAAAGCCTCTGCGGAGCTTTTAAACTTTCCGGTCGTTCAATTAGCGTAAGACACGAGGGGTCTTTTGTGATCGCACAAAATCCTCTACGAATTTGACGCACTTGGCGACATCTTCGACAAGCTGAGGTGACTGATACTCATACTCTATAGTCATCACTCCGCGGAACTTTTGATCGTATAGCTCCTTTAACACAGCGGTGTA